>PPYE01663661.1_pt1 | contig 12544 bp, 11 predicted proteins | sample 1559881 | NCBI WGS metagenome assembly PPYE01 (sample SAMN08240022, study PRJNA423297) | Human gut metagenome, whole genome shotgun sequencing project.
CTCCGGGGCCTTCTCCGGGGCGGGGGAGGAGAGCTCCTCATCCTCGCCGGGGACCTCGTAGCTCACCCGGACCTTGGCGGGGTTGCCGCCGAAGCCCAGGAAGCCGGACTTGGCCCGCTCAATGACTTCCACGGATACGTCGTCCCGGTCCAGGCCCAGCTGGAACAGGGCGGCGGCAATGGCGTCTTCCTCAGAACGTCCGGTGGTCTCGATCCACTTTCTCATATCAGACACCTTCCTTCTTGTCGTCCTCGTCCTCGGGGATCTCTACTTCCACCTGCTCCACTTCCACTTCGACCTCCTCGGTCTCCACGGGAGCGGCCTCGGGGGCAGAGGTCTCTGCCTCAGCGGGAGCGGGGATCTCGGCGGCGGCCTCAGCCTCCTGAACGGGAGTCTCCTGGACCTGGGTCAGCTGGGGCTGCTCCTCCTGAGAAACGGGCTTGGTCTCTTTCTCGGTGGCGGGGGAGGTCTTTTCGGCCTCCTTCTTGTCCTTTCTGCCCTTCTTACCCTTCTGGGCATTCTGGGCCTCCGCCTGGGCCTTCAGCAGCTCGCTGGGGTCCCGGTAGGGCTGCACGCCGCCGAAGCGGTTGGGGTCGTAGGCGCGGCCCCGGGCGTAGGCCCGGATGCCGATGCGGCTGTCATCCTTGTTGATGCCGGGCTCGGTGGGCTCGGCCTTCTTGGGCTTCTTCTTGCCCCGGTTCTTCTTCTCCTCCTCCAGGCGGCGCTGGCGCTCCAGACGGGCCTCCTCTTTGCGGCGCTTCTCGTCCTCTTTCTCCTGGCGCTCCCGCTCGGCGGCCTCGGCCCGGGCTCTCTCATAGTCCTTCTTCAGCAGGCGGCCGCAGATGAGCTCCTGGAAGATGGAGAAGATATACTGGGCGATCCAGTAGATGGACAGGCCGGCGGGGACGGTGAAGCCGATCCACAGGGACATGATGGGCATGAAGATCATCATGGTGCGGTTGGTCTTGGCCATCTGATCGTTCTGCTCGCCGCCCCGGTTCATCTGGTTGGTCTTCATGCTCACATACATGGACAGCAGCGAGGTGCCCACCGACACCAGGGGCAGCAGGAACAGGCCGATGTTGCCCCAGACCAGGCCGCCCTCCGCGCTCCAGAAGTTCAGCTGGGGGATGTTGGCCAGATTGATGCCCAGGAACTCCACGTTCATGGAGAACAGTCCGGCCCCCGCCGACTCGCCCAGGGCGGCCTTCACCTGCTCCAGCACGGCGGGGTCGGCGATGGCCTTCAACATGGCGATCTGGGGATAGGTGCCGGAGTTGGCCACGCCGGTGATCTCGGCCACCGTGTTGATCATGTCCGCGGGCACGTTCATCAGATAAGTCAGGGGCTCCCGGATGATGCCGTACAGCACCATCAGGAAGATAATGGGGATGAAGGACCACAGGCACCCGCTCATGGGGTTGACCTTCTCCTTCTCGTAGAGTTTCTGGATCTCCAGGTTATAGCGCTCCCGGTCCTTGCCGTACTGCTTCTGCAGCTGCTGCATTTTACTGGAGAGCAGGTTCATCTGGATCATGCTCTTCTTGCCCTTCAGGTTGAAGGGGAAGAGCACCAGCTTGATAACCAAGGCGAATAAAATCAGGGCGATGCCGTAGTTCTGGGAAAAATCATAAAACAGCATCAACAGCCATGCAAATGGCGTCAGAATAATACCCACAACGGTACCTCCACATTGTAAATTGAATCCGGCCGGGTCCTACGGCACGGGGTCGTACTCGATGGACTTCTGCCGGTGGAAGGGGTTGCACCGCAGAATGCGGCGCATGGCCAGAAGGCCGCCCTTCAGGGCGCCGTACTTCTCCACCGCCTCCAGGGCATAGGCCGAGCAGGTGGGGATGAAGCGGCAGCAGGGGGGACGGGCGGGAGAGATCTCCCGCTGGTAGAACCGGATCATCCAGATCAGCAGTGCTTTCACGGCCGCGCCTCCCGGGGCGGACAGATCCCCAGTTTGCGCATGAGCTGGAGAAAGCTGCGCTCCAGCTCCGGGTACCGGCCGTAGATCACCCGGGCGCGGGCCACCACCACCACGTCGTAGCCCGGCAGAAGCCGGTGCTCGTTGGTGCGGTAGAGCTCCCGAATGCGGCGGCGGGCCCGGTTGCGCTTGACGGCGTTGCCCAGCTTCACCCCCGTGGTGATGCCCAGATGGCTCACCGGCCGGTTGGTCTTCCGGCAGTAGACGGCGAAGTAGGGGGACACGGCGCTTTTGCCCTTGCTGTACAGCCGGCGGAACTCATGATTTTGTTTTAGTGCTATGGTGTGCTTCATGAAGGGTTCCTCCGGATGGTTTTGGAGATATGGGGTATTCGAACACAATAAAATCAGACGCGGGGGATTTTGCCGCCTACGGGCGGCGAGTTTCTTTCTGGATGCCCAGAAAGAAACCAAAGAGGCACCAGGGCGCGGCTCAAGTTGTGCGTCGGGGGACGCTATATCCTGAGACATTCCCTCATTTCCGTAGGGGCGGCACACTGGGCCGCCCGTCCGTTTGCGGGACGGCGCGTCCGGGAGGCCGCGCCCTACAGAGGAAGGTAAAACCTGCCCCCTCATCCGCCCCAGTGTGTGCACTGGGGCACCTTCCCCCCAAGGGGAAGGTTTAGGAAGCGCAGGATTCGCACCGGGATCGTTGGCTCGGCAGAGCCAGGCGCAGTTGTGAAACCGCACCAGCCGCAATTTTAGAACAGCCAGGCCCCAGTGGGCCGGGAGAAATCGCGGAACGCCACTCAGATTTTGCGCGCCGGAAATGTTTTGCCCATTTCAAGGGATAACCCCCGTAATGGGGGTCTGGGGGTAAGCCGTCATTGGCGAACGAAGTTCGCCTCTGCGGCGTCCCCCAGCGTCTTTTGGTTTCTTTTCCACGTGGAAAAGAAACTCGCCCAATAGGGCGAAACCCTATAAAACGGCGCGCCGGGTCGTCGCGCCCTACAAAAGTAAGGAGACAACGCTCGCCGCCCGCAGGCGGCGAAACACCTCTGCAGAAAACCCTCCCAGCGGCCCGATGAGGGCATCGGGCCCTACAGGCGAAAAAACAACCGGGGCGGTGGAAGCAGGCCCCCGTCCTGCAAAGAAAAGGCCAGGGCAGAAAAACCTCCGTATGCACCGCAGGGGCGGGGGAAACATTCCCACGCCCCTATTTACGCGTCTGTTTGATTTGTGTCCTTTTGCCGTATCTCCATCGGATGATGGCAGTCTGTCCCAAACTCAGTGGGTCAGGCGGACGCGGCCCTTGGCGCGGCGGCGGGCCAGCACCTTGCGGCCATTGCGGGTGGCCATACGCTTGCGGAAGCCGTGCTCCTTGGAACGCTGGCGCTTCTTGGGCTGATAGGTACGAAGCATGGGGGACACCTCCTCATCTAATTTCAAGCCGGCGGACCGGCCCAACAACAGCCGTCTCCGGCTGCGGTTCGCAGATACTTCCCGGAAAAAGGGTAGAATGACCCTCTCCCTGGAATGACGGCTTCCATTATAGCGCCTGACTTTTCTTCCTGTCAACTCCTTTTTTGCTCTTTTCCACAAACTTTTCTGTTTTTCCTTGGAAGACACCACATCTTGTGGTGGTTTTCTTCTCATCCCATATGGTTTCAGTCATGGTTTCCATTCTTTCACAGATCTCCTCGGTACAGTGGAAAATTTCCGATACATTTAAAATAAAAAAGCCGGTGAAATCCTTGCGGCCAGAGGTGATTTTTGCTATAATAAATCTGATCAAACTGGCGGCTCTCTCCGATCTGGGGACGGGCCGCGCCGGAACACGCGCTGAACGGGTCCCCTGCCCGAATAGGGCCGCGGGGGGCCTCTCTTTTTCTTCGGTCCGAATCCAGCAGCATCTCCACAGCTGCGGGCGGGAGCACCTCGGCATTCCGCCCGTATTGCTATGCCCTTCGGCCGTTATTTTTCTGTAAGGAGGTCTTCCTTTCATGAATCCTGCCGCCGATCCACCCGCTACGTGGGGAAGATCCAGGCCGCCCTGCGGGAGCTGTTCTCCTGCGACATGGACGTGGTGGTGCTCACTGAGGGAGAGATGGACCAGTACAGCCAGCCGGAGAAGGACAATTTCTTCCCCGGCACCGAGGAGTACACCTTCGAGCGCTTCGTGGTGGGCTCCTCCAATAAGTTTGCCCACGCCGCCGCCCGGGCGGTGGCCGACAACCCGGGCAAGAGCTACAACCCCCTGTTCATCTACGGGGAGTCCGGCCTGGGCAAGACCCACCTGCTGTACGCCATCGCCCACACCATCCACAAGAACCATCCGGAGTACAAGGTGGTTTACATCAAGGGGGACACCTTCACCAATGAGCTGATCCAGGCCATCCGGGAGGGAAGAAACGCGGAGTTCCGGGAGAAGTACCGGGGCGCCGATGTGTTTCTCATGGACGACGTGCAGTTCATCGCCGGCCGGGACTCCACCCAGGAGGAGATGTTCCACACCTTCAACACCCTGTATGAGCTGAAAAAACAGATCGTCTTCACCTCCGACCGTCCCCCCAAGGAGATGCTGCGCCTAGAGGACCGTCTGAAGACCCGGTTCGAGTGGGGCTTATTGGCTGACATCCAGCCCCCCGACTACGAGACCCGCATGGCCATCATCAAGAACAAGGCCATCCGCATGGGGGTAGAGCTGCCTGAGTTCCTCCTCCAGCTCATCGCGGAAAACATCACCGCCAACGTGCGGCAGATCGAGGGCACCGTCAACAAGATCATGGCCTACCAGCAGCTCATGGGGGACTCGGTGGACAAGGACACCGTCATCCGGGCAGTCAAGGACATGTTCAAGGAAAAGTCTGACATCGTGCCCACCGCCGACGTGATCATTGACGAGGTGTGCAAGTTCTACAACATCGAGCCGGCCACCCTCCGGGGCCAGGGCCGGGCCAAGGACATCTCCCTGGCCCGCCAGATCGCCATGTATCAGATCCGCCGCATGACCAACCTGTCTCTCAAAGAGATCGGCAAGGAGTTCGACAACCGGGACCACACCACCGTCCTCCACTCCATCGAGCGCATCGAAGACCTGGTGAAGACCGACCCGGAGAAGGCGGAGATCATCAAAGATATCACCGCCAACATCAACATCCGCTATGAATAAACTCCCTGCGCCCAGTCATCTCCTATCTTCTATCTCTTAATTCCTATCTCAATTTATCCCCAGGCCGCTCCCCTTTTGTGGAGAAAAAGGCCTGTCCTTTTTCGACCTAAATTATCCACAGTTAAATGTGGAAAACTCGTTGCATAGTGTGGAAAACTTTCCTTCGCCCAAACGGCTGTGGAAAGCGGCAAAAATTTTTTCACACCCCCTGTGGACGCTTTTTTCTTAGCGCCCCAACGGCTTTCCCAGGTTTTCCACATTTTTTCCCCCTACGGACTACTGTTACTAAAATTTTTAATCCTCTCCTCTCTCTGCGGAGAGAGAAAGCAGGAAACGACGCAGAAGGAGGCGTACACAGCATGAAATTTTCCTGTGAGAAGGCCCTCTTGGTCTCTGCAGTCGCCACTACCTCTCGAGCTGTGGCGGCAAAGAGCTCCATTCCGGCCATGGAGGGCATTTTAATTGAGGCGGACACCCGCCTGCGCCTTACCGGCTATGACTTAGAAAAGGGAATTCAAGCCACTGTCCCCGCGGAGATCCAGGAGCCCGGCTCTCTGGTGCTGTCTGCACGGCTGTTTGGGGAAATTATCCGGAAAATGCCCGACGATGTGGTGGTATTCACCGCTCAAAACTATATGGTGAACATCAAGTGCGGCCTGAGCGAGTTCAACATTCTGGGCACCGACCCGGAGGAATTTCCAGAATTACCCACTGTGGATCAGCAGAACTCCCTCACCTTGGAGCAGAGCGTGCTGCGTTCCATGATTTCCCAGACCCTGTTCGCCGTCAGCGACAATGAGAGCCGGCCCATCCACACCGGCTCCCTGTTTGAGGTGGATAAAAACGGGCTCACCGTGGTGTCGGTGGACGGCTACCGGCTGGCCCTGCGCCGGGAGGCTGTGGATAAAATTGACGGGGCCGAGTCCTTCTCCTTCGTGGTCCCCGGCTCCGCCCTCAGCGAGGTGGAAAAAATCTGCTCCGGCGAGGGGCCGGTGACCATCAGCCAGGGGGCCCGGCACATCCTGTTCCAGGCGGGGGAGACCCTGCTGGTGTGCCGCCGGCTGGAGGGGGAATTTTTGGCCTACCGCAACGCCATTCCCCGGAACAACCCCATCCAGGTAGAGTGCGACGCCCGCACCCTTTTGGCCTCCATCGACCGCGTCTCTCTGATCATCAGCGAGAAGCTGAAGAGCCCCCTGCGGTGCGTGTTCGGGGACGGCATGGTGTCCATCACCACCAAGACGGGCATCGGGGACGCCGCTGACCAGTGCCCCATCACCGGGGACGGCCAGAATCTGGAGATCGGCTTCAACAACAAGTACCTGATGGACGCTCTGAAGGCGGCTCCGGCGGACAAACTGCGGCTGGAATTCTCCTCCGGCGTAGCCCCCTGCGTCATCCTGCCCGCCGAGGGGGAGGAGAACTTCATCTATATGGTGCTGCCCGTGCGGCTGAAGGCGGGGAACTGACATGGAGTGGAAACCCTACCTGCGGAAGGCGCAGTTTTACGAGACGGACAGCATGGGCGTGGTCTACCACGGCAACTACATCCACTGGATGGAGGAGGCCCGCACCGACTTTCTGGAGCAGATCGGCTGGGGCTATGAGCGGGCCACGGCGGCGGGGATCGACTTCGCCCTCACCGACATCTCCTGCTCCTACAAAAAGACCACCAAGTTTGGGCAGACCCTGGCCATTGAGATGAAGGTGAGAAAGCTCACCCCCGCCCGGCTGGTGCTGGAGTACCGGATGACCGATTCGGAGACTGGGGAGCTCCACACCCTGGGGACCTCCTCTCACTTCTTCTATAACCGGAGGACGGAGCAGCCGGTGGCTTTGAAAAAGGTGTTCCCGGAGCTCTACGAGCTGCTGCATGGGTGTGTGGAAAAAATTTAGCGGTTTGAAAATTGGCGCTTGCCGGTGGGGGAAAGAACCGGTTCTGTCCTGCGGGCGGGTGAGGACACCTGTCCCTGCGGTGTGTCCGGAAGTACTTTCGTTCTTTCGTCGGAGCCGGGTACGTTCACGGCTCGTGTTCCGGGCGGCCCAGTGTGCCGCCCCTACGAAATACGGGGGATCTCTCCGGCCTTCCCGTAGGGGCCGGTCCCAGACCGGCCCGCGGGCGCACACTGTGCGCCCCTACGGCGGAAAACGGCCCCAGGGCGTTGGTTCGGAGACGGCAGGCGCAGAAGCGGAAACGCACCAGCTACAATTTTCTTCCCGCTCAGGCCCCCAGTGGGGCCGGATGGGACCGCGCTCAAGCACTCCTGATTTTGCGCGCCGGAAGGATTCTGCCTGGCCCAAGGGATAACCCCCGTAAAAGGGGGCCGGGGAAAGGCGAATATGAGCGCGAAGCGCTCATCTGAGCCGTCCCCGGTGGCGTTTTGGTTCCTTTGCCGCCATGGGCAAAGGAACTCGCCGCCCGCAGGCGGCGAAATCCCCCTGCGAGGAACGAAACCGCTCTATCATCGCCCCCTCATCCGCCCCCTTCGGGGGCACCTTCCCCCCGAGGGGAAGGCTTTGGGGGGAGATCGCCCCCTCATCCGTCACGGCTTCGCCGTGCCACCTTCCCCCCAGGGGGTGCAGACCGAAACCATACAGATCCACACTGAATTTATCAAGCTCCAGGATCTCTTGAAGTTCGCCGGGGCGGTGGAGACCGGCGGGGACGCCAAGCTGATTATCCAGGAGGGCCGGGTGGCCGTCAACGGGGAACCCTGCACCATGCGGGGCAAGAAGATGCGCCCCGGGGACCGGGCGGTCATCGACGGCGAGCTGGAACTGGTGGTCCAATGATCCTGAAATCTCTGGAGCTGGATTTTTTCCGGAACTATGTCCACTTCCAGTCCGACTTCGACCCCAGGGTGAACCTGATCTACGGGGAGAACGCCCAGGGCAAGACCAACCTGCTGGAGGCCATCGCCTACTTGTCCTCCGCCAAGTCCCACCGGGCCCGGTACGACCGGGAGATGATCATGCTGGACATCGACGGGGCTTTTTTGAAGGGAACAGTGGACAGCCGGGGCCGGACCTTCACCCTGGAGGCCAAGCTGCACCGGGGGAAAGGCCGGCAGCTCTACTCCAACGGGGTGCGGCTGAAAACCGCCGGGGAGCTCTCGGGCATTCTGACCACGGTGCTGTTCTGCCCGGAGGATCTGTACCTCATCCGAGAGGGGGCGGCCGCCCGGCGGAAGTTCCTGGATCTGGCCATCTGCCAGCTGCGGCCCAGGTACGCCCAGGCCCTGGGGGAGTATAACCGTCTCTATGAGCACAAGACCCGCATCCTGCGGGACTGGCCGGAGAATCCCTCCCTCCTCCAGACCCTGGACGACTTCAGCCTGCGCATGGCCCAGACCGGGGCGCTGGTGGTCCACTACCGGGCCCACTTTGTGAAGCGGCTCCAGGAGACCGCGCCTCCCATCCACCGGGACTTCTCCGGTGGGCGGGAGAAGTTGTCCCTGCGGTATGAGACGGTGTCCACCGTCACCGACCCCCTGGCCCCGCCCCGGACCATTCTGGAGGAGATCCTGGCCCACCAGGAGCGCCACCGGCAGGCGGAGTTGGACGCCCGGCAGTGCCTCACCGGCCCCCACAAGGACGACCTGACGGTGGAGCTGGACGGCCGGTCCGCCAAGACCTACGGCTCCCAGGGGCAGACCCGCACCGCCGCACTGTCCCTGAAGCTGGCCCAGCGGGAGATCTTCTTTCAGGAGACCGAGGAGTACCCCGTCCTTTTGCTGGACGACGTGCTGTCTGAACTGGACGCAAAACGGCAATCCTTTGTATTGAACCACATCCAGGGGGGACAGATCTTCATCACCTGCTGTGAGGAGGAGAAGCTGGAGGGGCTGGAGCAGGGGAGAAGTTTTCACATCCAGGGGGGAAAGCTGGTATAACGGCCCCGCGGGGCTGATTCCAGGAGGAATGTTATGCCCATTGTCATTGGAATTTTCTGCTTGCTCCCCCTGGGGATCGGGCTGGTGCTGGAATATCTGTGCTGCCGCATCCCGAAGCGGAGGATCTGGAGGGCCCTGCCCCCGGCGCTGTCGGTGCTGTTTGTGGTGATCGTCGGCGTGGGGCGGTGGAATATGTGGACCTCGGAGGAGGTGTCCCCCATCACCCAGCTCATTTTGTTTCCCGGACTGCCGGGGATCTTCCTGCTGATCGGGTGCTATTTGGGCTGGCGGCTGTGGAAGTGGTTCTGGAGGCCCAGGGTAATCAAAGGGCCGTAGATTTTTACAGGGGGGATTCCGCTGTCTGCGGACAGCGGGTTACTTTGCCCGCGGCGGCAAAGTAACCAAAACGCCGCCGGGGACGGCTCCGATGGGCACTTCGTGCCCATAGTCGCCTTCCCTACCCCCTCTGGCACTTCGGGCCATCTCCCCCTGATAGGGGGAGTCGGCCCCGGACCCCCATTACGGGGGACGCGCTCCTGAGAGGTTGTTCTTCATTTCCGGCGCGCAAAACCAGGAGTGCTTGCCCGCGTTTTCTTCCGGGCCACTGGGCCCTGGGTGTGCAAAATTTGTTCCTGGTGCGGTTTTCGCACTGCGCCTGGGTTTTCTGAGCCAACGCTCCCGGTGCAAAATAGCCTTCCCCCTGCAAGGGGGAAGGTGGCTGGCCGTAGGCCAGACGGATGAGGGTGCTCTCTTGGACCGCAATTCGTATTCCCACGGGCGGCCGCAAGGGTCGCCCCTATAAAACTGCAAGAACGTGTACAAAACCAGAAAATACGGGCGGCCCAGTGTGCCGCCCCTACGGAAAGCAGAAAACGTCTCAGGAAGCGCCGTTTCCCTGAGCCGCACTTGAGCCCCACCCGCCCAAAAGGCGCGCTTTCAACCGATAGGAGCACAACCCAAAAGTTACCGGAACCTCAGCGGTAGCGGTAATAGAACGAAAACCAATCGACGTCCACCCGCGCCTTTACGTCGATCGCCAAGTTTGCCTAATTGGCGGCCCCCGTAAAAGGGGTCCGGGGAAAGGCGAATATGAGCGCGAAGCGCTCATCTGAGCCGTCCCCGGGGGCGTTTTGGTTCCTTTGCCGCCATGGGCAAAGGAACTCGCCGCCCGCAGGCGGCGAAATTCCCCTGCCAAGAAACGAATCCGCTCTATCATCGCCCCCTCATCCGTCACGGCTTCGCCGTGCCACCTTCCCCCCAGGGGGAAGGCTTTTAGGGGGAGTCCCCCCTCATCCGCCCCAAGGGGAAAGGGAAAAGGAGGACGGCGGCGAAATCAACATAACAAAATAATCCACAAAATCAACGCCCAATGTGGAAAAAAGGAGGGAACCTCATGTACCTGCACCTGGGCCAGTCGGTGGTGGTGCCACACAAGAACATTTTGGGCATCTTCGACCTGGACAACTCCAGCTGGGCCTTCAAGACCCGGGAGTTTTTAGAGCGGGCCGAGCAGGAGGGGAGGGTGGTGTCGGTGTGCGACGACCTGCCCCGATCCTTTGTGCTGGTGGGCGGAGAGGAGGGCCCGCCCACGGTATATATCTCTCAGCTGTCCCCGTCCGCCCTGCTGCGGCGCACAGAGAGCAACTGGTTTGAGTAATGCAGAATGCAGAGTGTGAAAATTCGGATAAACCGGACACCATGAAAAAACGAAAAAGGCAGAAAACAGTCAGGAATGGAAGATAGAAAATACAATTTTGCATTCCTGCATTCTGCCTTCTGCATTTCATAAATTGGAGGTTATTATGGCAGAAGAATTAGAACTGAATTCCACCCAGGTGGAACACGAATACGGCGGCTCGGAGATTCAGGTGCTGGAGGGGCTGGAGGCGGTGCGCAAGCGCCCCGGCATGTACATCGGCTCCACCAGCGAATCGGGCCTGCACCACCTGGTGTATGAGATCGTGGACAACTCCATCGACGAGGCCCTGGCGGGCTACTGCACCGACATCACCGTCACCATCAATCCCGGGAACACCATCACCGTCACCGACAACGGCCGCGGCATCCCGGTGGACATCCAGCCCCAGACCGGCCGGCCGGCCCTGGAGGTGGTCTTTACCGTCCTCCACGCGGGAGGAAAATTCGGCGGCGGCGGCTATAAGGTGTCCGGCGGCCTCCACGGCGTGGGCGCGTCGGTGGTCAACGCCCTGAGCGAGTGGCTGGAGGTCCAGGTCCACAAGAACGGGGAAATTTACGAGATGAAGTTCTCCCGGGGCAAGATCACCCAGGAGATGAAGGTGGTGGGCCGGACCGACCACACGGGGACCACTGTCACCTTCAAGCCCGACCCGGAGATGTTTGACACCCTGGAATACAACTACGACACCCTCCACACCCGTATGCGGGAGGAGGCCTTCCTCAACGCCGGGCTGCGCATCCAGACGGTGGACCTGCGCCCCGGTCAGGAGAAAGAGGACGACATGTGCTATGAGGGGGGCATCCGGGAGTTTGTCTCCTTCATCAACAAGAACAAGACCCCCGTTCACGAGGACGTGATCTACATGGCGGGCGCCAAGGAGGACTCCATGGCCGAGGTGGCCATGCAGTACAACGACGGTTACAGCGAGATCATCGTCTCCTTTGCCAACAACGTCCACACCCCCGAGGGCGGCATGCACGAGGAGGGCTTCAAGCGGGCCCTCACCAATGTGCTCAACGCCTACGGCAAGAAGACCGGCCTGCTGAAAAACGACGACAAGGTGTCCGGCGACGACTGCCGGGAGGGTCTCACCTGCGTTATCTCAGTAAAGCTCACAGAGGCCCAGTTCGAGGGCCAGACCAAGGCCAAGCTGGGCAACAGCGAGATCCGCACGTTGGTAAACAACGTGGTCTCCGATAAGCTGGAGACCTATCTGGAGGAGAACCCCGCCGTGGGCCGGGCCATTCTGGAGAAGGCCATGATGGCCAACCGGGCCCGGGAGGCCGCCCGCCGCGCCCGGGAGAACATCCGCCGGAAGAACGCCCTGGAGGGGGCCACCCTCCCGGGCAAGCTGGCAGACTGCTATGAGCGGGACCCGGCCCTGACGGAAATTTACATCGTCGAGGGCGACTCCGCCGGCGGCTCCGCCAAGCAGGGCCGGGACTCCCGGTACCAGGCCATCCTCCCCCTGTGGGGCAAAATGCTCAACGTGGAGAAGGCCCGGGCGGACAAGGTGTACGGCAACGACAAGCTCACCCCGGTGATCACCGCTCTGGGGGCCGGCCTGGGGGAGGAGTTTGACGAGAGCAAGCTGCGCTACCACAAGGTGGTCATCATGGCCGACGCCGACGTGGACGGCGCCCACATCCGCACCCTGCTCCTCACCTTCTTCTTCCGCTTCATGCGGCCCCTCATCGAGCGGGGCTATGTGTACGCCGCCGTGCCCCCCCTCTACAAGCTGGTGCGGGGCAAGACCACCCGGGTGGCCTTCTCCGACGAGGAGCGGGACGCCATTTCCTCGGAAATGCGGGGCGGCAATCCCAACGTGAAAATCGACATCAGCCGCTT
>PPYE01721545.1_pt1 | contig 12544 bp, 7 predicted proteins | sample 1559881 | NCBI WGS metagenome assembly PPYE01 (sample SAMN08240022, study PRJNA423297) | Human gut metagenome, whole genome shotgun sequencing project.
CGCCCGGATAGAGGGGCGGGGCTTCCTTATCTTCCTGTCCCGGTTCTCCCCCTTGTCAATCAGCGCATACGTCCCATGTCTGCCCTCGATTTTGGAAAAGGCAAGGGTCTTGTAGGGCAGCATGGAGAAAAGGCGGTCAGTGTCCTTTGTGGCTGCAAGCTGCATGAACGCCGGGGAAAGCTCTACCATGAAATGGGTCTTGTTGGGGCTGTTCGGCGTGTCGTGCCGCTTCATTTCCCGTACAATGCGCCGCGCTTCCGTTTCAATCAGCCCGTCCCGCAATGCGGCGATATGCGCCTTGAAATCCCCCGGCGGAAGCTGCTCCCGGCTGCGCCGTTCTTCCTGTAAGAGCGATTGCAGCGCGTCCGGGTCGTTGGGTACGGCTTCAAAGCGTTCAAACTTTCCAAGCTCATAATCGGGATTGCCGTTGAAAAACTGTCCGGCGGGTATCTCCCGTTCCCCATGCTCATAAATCAGCTTCACCGTATCGGCGGGCAGCTCCTTTTCCTTGACGCGCTCATAATGTTTAGCGTAGTCCAGTTCGTACAGATTGCCCTTGATTTTCCCGCGCTCCGTCCCCGTTAGCTCGATTGCATAGGCAAGGACGCGGTCGCTCGTCTGCTCCATGTAGAAACGCCATGTGTTGTGGGGCGCGGTGTCTTTGAGGAAAACGTCGCGCTCCCGGAAGCAATGCGTCCCGGACGGGCGGCAGAACCACAAAAGGGTCTTGTCCTCCTTGCGGGGGCTTGCCGCCGCCTTTGCGATAATCTCCTTGTCAATCTCCAAGTCGCTCTGGTAAAAGCCTGTGTTCTGCTTCATAACCGCATTGAGGGAAGCGAACAAATCCACGTTCTCAAATTTACTCTGTTTCGGCATGGGTCAGCTCCTTTCCAAATCCTGTAATTTCTGCTTTGCGTTTTTCTTCTGCGCCTTTTCCTTGTCAGCCCTAAGCTGCGCCCGGATAGAGGGCTTCTTTTCCGGCTTCGCTTCCTTGCCGCGCTCTTTGTCGGCTTTGACCGCGTTAGCCAGGTCAACAAGGGAAATTGTTTCTCCCGCCTTAACCTTTGCTTCCAGTTCGTCAACGGTAGGGGTGTTGTTGATGATACCGTCAAAGTTGTTGTCGTTCTGCTCTACGGTGTCCTCGATATGCTTCAAGGGGTTTGCCTTTTCCGGCTGCTCTGCGGCAACAGCAAACGCCCGCGTCCCGTTCCCCATAATCAGATACTTTCCGTCGTCCGACTGGTGGTGAAAGCCATATTCGGCGGCTTCTATCTGCTCCCGGCTCATGGCGGTCACATGGAAAGTCCCCCTCGGTGTCTGGATTGTTTCGCCCGTTGTCAGCTCGTCCGGGGTAAGCTGCTTCTGCTCCTGTAAAAACTCCGGCACTTGCCGGAAGCCTACGCTGTCAACGTAATGCGCGGTGTCCTGTCCGTTCTGATGAAGCACTACCACGTCCGAAACGGAAAGGCTGTGTCCCTTAAAATCTTTTGGGTGGTCGATATTGAAGCGGGTATAAATATCTTCAAGGGAAGTTTCCGGCGCAAGGGGCGCGGAATAGACAAGCTCATAGTTCGCTTTATCAACCACATTTCCCGCCGCCTGCAGGCGGTCGTAAGGCTCAAAGCGGAAGTCCCTTGTTTCGTCCCCGCCCTTTATCTGGTAAATGGAAAAGGTGTCCTTGTCCTGTCCGGTGGTCTGCGCCGTTTCCTGTGCCTTTGCGTAAAGCTGCTTTACGTCGCCCTCGGTCAGCTCGCCGCTTTTGAGCTGCCCCATAAGCTCGCGGCATTTCTCCGGCGTTCCCGTATAAAGCACGTCGCCCATTTTCGCCCGCCCGTTCTCCTGTGTCACATAGGCTTGCAAGAGGTGGCTGTTTTCCCGGCTGTCGCTGTAAGGGTTCCGGCGCACTCTGTAAATCGTTTCCGGGGTAAAGGCTTCTTTCGGGGCTGCTTCCGGCTTTTCTTTCCCGGCTGTATCTGCTTTTTTCGGGGCTTCCGGCTGTGGCGCGGCTTCTTGTCCCTCTCTGGTGGGCTGCTCCTGTCCGGCGGTCTGCTCCTTGTCCTGTGCCTTTTGCAGCTCCGCAAAATTCGCGTCTATGGAATTGATAATCTCGGCGGCTGCGCTGCGTATCGTTTCAAGGGAGCTTTTCAGCTCGGACAGCTCCCGCCCGCTGCTCCACCCGGCGACATAGCCGAAAGAATAGTCCGACGTGTCAAGCCCGTAATGTTGGCAGACGGTATAGGCGACGCTTTCCGCTTCGACTTCGCGGGTGCGGCGGTCAACGCGGGGTTGCTCGTCCTTTGGCGCGTTGAGGTCAATGTCGTGCAGCTTCGCATGGGCGATTTCGTGAATGGCGGTCTTTAAGGTCTGTAATTCGCTCATGCCCTCGTTGATAGCAATGCGCTTGTCCTCCAAGTGGTAGTAGCCATGAGAGCCGCCCTCGATATTCTCAAAGGCGATAGGAACGGGGGAAGTCTTTTCAAGGGCTGCGAAAAAGTCCTTATAGCGGTCAACGTCGCCTGTCAGTTCGTCAACGGCAATGTCCGGCAGTTCCTTTCCCTCGGTCTGGGAAACGTCAAAGACGGATACCACCTTGTAGGCGGGTATGGTGATTTCCTTTTCCTCGGTGACGGGCTTTCCGTCCTTGCCGATTATGGGCTTCTGCGTGTGCGGGTCGATTTTCTGCATTTCCTGTTTGATTTTATAGGGCGACGGGGCAATGATTTTAATTCCCTTTTGCCCTCTCATCACATTTCGCTCAAAGTTGTTCTTCCAAGCGGAAAAGCCCGCCAAAAGGGAAGCGTCCGGCTTCTGCATGGCGATAAGGACGGTGTTTCGGAAGCTGTAATTATGGAATTTTGACATGACTTTCAGATATTCCTTGTAACGCTCGCTGTCAAAGAGTTCCGTAATGCCCTGTTCCAGACGGTCGGTAATCTCTTTTAATTTCTCGGCGGGCTTCCCGGCTGTCAGCACGATAGGGATAACCGGGTGCGGCTCCTGTGGCTGCTCTGCGGCGGTTCGGGCGGTCTGCTCTGTGGCGGCTGCGTCCATAAAGGTCTTGTCCTGTCCGCCGCGTTCCGGCTGTGGGAAGCTCATAACGCGGTATTCTTTGGGTATCTCGTTTTCCGTTCCCCGATACCATTCGGTAAAGGTGTTCTGATTGTTATAGATATAGCCCTGTTCGGTAAACTGCCCCTTATCCTTGCTAACTGCGTCCCGCCCGTATTCTTCATACTTGAAATATTTCTTTGCTTCTTCGGGAAGCTCCAGCTCGTCCAGTTCGTCGATAAGATAATAACCGTAATCTTCTTCGCTGCGGACAGTGGGATAGAGCCAGTAACAGTCAAGGTTTTGTGCAAGGTTGATAAGGTCTTTCATGCTTCCGGCATACTCGCCATGTGTAACCGCCGCCGCAAATTTATCCTTGTCCCCGTCACTCTGCATTTCCAGAAGTTTTCCAAAATAATTCAGCTCGTCCATGCTTGCGCTTTGGATAACGGAAAGCGGCAAGTCAAAGGGGCAGTCCTCCGTAGAAGAATACCCGTTGATGAAAAAATCCTGCGGATTGTCTGCGGTAATGCCGACGCTTTCCATAGCCGCATGAAGCTGCTCTGTTGTGGTCGGCATGGGAAGCCACACGCCGCCCGGTTTGCCTGTTTCAAAGCGGCTGCGGCTGTCGATAAGAATTGAAAACTGCTCGTTTATGGTTTCACGCTCCTTTCTCTGTTCGGTGTCCTGTGGCGGCTCTGCTGTGGTGGGGGCTGCTTTTTCAGCGGTAGGCTGCGCCCGTTCCTCGCCCTCGATAGCATAGCCCGGTAAAAGCTGCCCGTTTACTTTGAAATGCTCTGCATACTCTGGCGGGATAGGCGGCGATACCTCGGTGAATAAATGCTGATAGGCTTTGATACGCCCATTCAGATATTTTTCCATAGCTGCCTTGTCTGCAAAGACTTTCCTTTCCTGTCCGGCGATTTTTGCCTGTCCGTAATTGTGGGGGCTGTTGGTGTAAATACTCCATGAAAGCGTCCACGAATAGGGAATGGATTTCTCTTTTTCCCTGTCATACCGGGTATTCTCGGATATGTGGTAGCGCATTTGGTAGACGCGGTTGCTGATGTGCTTCCCGTAGTCCGTAGCTTCCCACTGGTTCGCGGTATGCGTAGCTTCGGGTGTCCTCACATACTCAATGGCTTTGTCAATGGCAAGGGTCTTTCCCGCCTGTTCGTCCCATGCCGCCGCCTGTTCTTGCAAGGCTTCAAAAGCTGCCTGTTCAGCCGCCGCGTATTCTTCCCGCAATGCCTGTAACTGTTCTAAGGGCAGGGCGGTAAGCCCGGAAAGGTCAGCGGTCTGTTCCTCAAAATAAATATTTCGCTCTATCCGCATACTGTCAGCCGGGTCTAACTTGTCACGCTCAAACATGGAGTAACCTTTTTTCTTTTCCATTCATTCGCTCCTTTCTGAAATGGCGGCGCACCGCCGCGCTTTTGGGGTTCGCCCCGTACTACGGTGGGCTGTGCGTTATGCCAACAATTTTTTCATTTTTTTAGAGGGTTTGGGAAACTTCCCAACAAGCAAAATCCCCGTCCGGCGCGTCAGCGGCAGGACAGGGATTTACGGAAGTGGGTACCCGCTTCCTATGCTTGCTATTCAAGTTTTTAGTTCTTCTGTACTTCGATACGGTAGTTGACGTATTTCCCGCCAGTGTCAGCCAGAACGATAGTTCCGTCATAGGTCTTGCCTGTTTTCGGGGAATAGAGCTTCTTCACATTCACTTTGCCGGATTTAAGGAGCGCGGCGGCAATCTTCGCGGAAAAAGCGGTCTTGCGTTCCTCGAAAAAGCGGTCATTCTTCCACATGACAAAGGCACATTCTTTGTTGCTGCAATAATAGTTTTTCTTCCCCTCATGGACGGGGGAACCGCAACGGGGGCATTTGCCGACAGAGGGCTTTTCCTCCCGGAACAAATCCTTTTTCCCGTCCAGTGCTGCGGCGTGTGTCTGCACAAGCTCCCGCGCCATAGCTTCAATGCCGGACAGAAATTCGCCGGGGTCTGCGGCTCCCTTTGCTATCTGCGTCAGATTGTTTTCCCATTCTGCGGTAAGCTGCGGGGAAGTGAGCATATCCGGCAAGACTGATATAAGGGCGGCTCCGTTCTGCGTGGGGATAAGCTGCTTCCCCTTGCGCTCTGCAAAGCCGCCCTTTACCAGTTTTTCAATGACGGCGGCGCGGGTGGCGGGAGTGCCAAGCCCCCGGCGTTCCGCGTCCGGGTCGGTGTCCCCGTTCCCGGCTCGCTCCATAGCAGAGAGAAGCGACGCTTCGCTGTGGGGCTTCGGCGGCGTTGTGGTATGCTCCGTTACTTTTGCGGCGGGGTTAGGAAAGTTCTGTCCCTCGGAAAGCTCCGGCAGCGTCACGCCCTCATTTTCCCCGTCCTCTGCTTCGGGCTTATCTTTCAGCGTCGCCCGGTATCTGCGTTCAAGCTCTTTCCAACCCTCCGCAAGTACGGTCTTTCCCCTTGCGGTGAAGTCTGTCCCGGCGCATGAGAAAACCGCCGTAACCGCTTCATAAATATGCGGCTCGGCGGTGGCAAAAAGCAGACGCGCCCCCGCAAGGGTAAGGATATTCTTCTCGCTTTCCGGCAGCGCGTCCGGGTCAGCCTTTGCAAGCTCCATAGTGGGAATGATTGCGTGGTGGTCTGATACTTTCTTGCTGTCTAATACCTTTGCAATCTCCGGCGTGAAGTCCGCGCCCGCCATAAAGGGGAGCTTTTCGCAGAGCAGCGCGATAATGTCCGCTGCGGTGCCGCCCATGTCGTCAGTAAGAAAGCTGCTGTCCGTCCTCGGATAAGTAAGGAGCCGCTTTTCATAAAGGGATTGTGCAAGGTCAAGGGTCTGCTTTGCGGTGTAACCGAAAATGCGGTTCGTTTCCCGCTGCAAAGAGGTAAGGTCAAAGAGCTTTGGCGGGGCTGCGGTTTTCTTCTCTCTGGTAAGGGAAACGCATACCGCCTTTCCCGCTTCGCAAGCCCCTTTCAGCGCGTCGGCTTCTGCCTTGTCCGAAATCCTTTCGCTTGCCGCGTCCGCGCCGGATAAATCAAGGCGAACATGATAATATTTTTCTTTCTGGAAATGGGAGATAGCCGCGTCCCGGTCGGTGAGCATTTTTAAGGTCGGGGTCTGGACGCGCCCCACGTTCAAGGTCTTTCCATACAGGCAGGAGAAAAGCCGGGTGGCGTTAATGCCGATAAGCCAGTCAGCCTTTGCGCGGCAGAGGGCGGACGCAAAGAGCGCGCCATAGTCCCGCCCGTCTTTGAGGGAAGCAAAGCCCGCCTTAATCGCCCCGTCCTCCATTGAAGAAATCCACAAGCGGCGCATGGGCTTCTTGCAGCCCGCCACTTCGTAGACAAAGCGGAAAATCAATTCACCCTCGCGCCCCGCGTCACACGCATTTACCACTTCGGAAACGTCGGCGCGGTGCATAAGCTCTTTAATGGTTTTGAATTGCTTCCCCTTGTCCGGGTCAACGGCGTACTGCCATTCCTCCGGCAGAATGGGTAAGCTGTCAAAACTCCATTTTTTATATTGCTCCCCGTAGGCGGCAGCTTCCGCAAGCTGTACCAAATGCCCGACGCACCATGAAATGAGGTAGCCGCCGCCCTCGATATACCCGTCCTGTTTCCCCTTAATGCCAAGCGCGGCGGCGATAGTCTGCGCCACGCTCGGCTTTTCTGCAATCACAAGTCTAAATGCCATGAAAAAATCCTCCTTTCAGCGTTCCGGCGCGGTGTGCTTCTTCTCCTGTGCCTGTTTCAGACAATAGCCGATACAGGGGGATTGCGCCTTATAAGGGCAACGCATACACGCCGGGGATTTTGGAACGGGCGGCGCACTGTCACGCCGCCCGGTGGGTCTTTGTACCATCATTTTTTCTAAAGGGTTTTCGGTAAAAAGCGTCATGCTTCCTCGTCCTCCTGTTCTTCATCAGAAAGCCCGTCCCCCTCGTCCTCGTCGTAATCGTCAAAATCGAAATCTTCAAGGTCGGTGTCGCCCTTGACGTTCTGCTTTGGCTTCATAAACTTAAAATAATAGAACGCGCCCCCGCCGCCAAGAAGTGCCACGACAAGGAAAAGCACAAGCCCGCCTGTATTGCCTTTCTCTTTGGGCTGCTCTGTTGGTTTCTCGGTTTCCGGCTCCGCTTCCTTGCCGCTGCAAGCGGTCATGTTGTCCTTGCAGACAGGGCAGCTCACATTTACCTTTCCGGCTTCGCATTTATCGGTGCAACTGCAAACGGCGGGCGGGGCTGCTTCGGTGCTTCCGTCCTCCATGAGTGCCATAAGGTCGGCTTCGTCCACTTGATTAAGGAAATGTACGGTGTCCTCGCCCTCGTCGTCCCGGTCGATAAGGATATAAAAGTAATTGCCGTTTTTGGTCGTCACTGTGATAAGCTGCTTGTTGCCGCCGAAATCGTCTACAAGGGTCGCGTTCCCGTCCGGGGTAAGGGGTTCTTCCTTTTCGGGTTCCTCATAGACAACGCCGCTGTCGTCGGTCGCGTCCTGTCCCTCCGGGGTCTGTGCAAAGGCGGTGACGGAAAAGCCGCCCGTCAGCATGAGGGCGGCGCAGAGTGCGGTCAAGGTTCTAAGGATTTTCTTATTCATTCTCGGTGTCCTCCATTTCTTCGGTGTCGTGGTCTGCGGGTTCTGCGGGGTAGCCCGGCGCGGCTTCCATGCCCGGAATACCGCCGCCGGAAAGCATAGCGGAAAGCTCATGCGGGGAAAGGCGCATGGAGCGCACAAGCTGTACGATTTGCAGGTTTTCCGCTTCGGTTTTCTGCGCTTCAAGCCCCCTTAATCTGTTCTGGTACTCGGTGATTTTCTCGCGGGTCTTTGCAATCTCTTTGTCGATACGTTCAATTTTGTTCATAGCCATCAATAAATTTCTCCTTTCTTTGCTCAAAAATATGTTAATTCCAGTTCATCAGCCCATAGCCTTTGATACAGGAGTAATTGACGGGGTAGCTCTTTATCTTGCAGGCGTCGCCGGAATTGCCCTCGACGGTATAGACGCGCTCCCCGTCCGTTCCGATAACAAGCCCCACATGGTCTGCGCTCCCGTCCCCGTCCCAGTCGAAAAAGATAGCGTCGCCGGGGGCGATATTCTCATAGCCCCTCGCGCCCCATTGCCCGCGTGACTGGAACCAGGGTACGCCCTGTGACTGGCACCCGGCAAAGCGCGGCTCGCTCTTTCCGGCTTGATTGTAGCACCATGAAACGAAACAGGCGCACCATTCCACGCGGCTGTTAAATCCGTACCAGCTCCAAAAGGGTCGCCCGCCCACGTTGCCGACTTGCCGCTTCGCAAGGTCTACAACGGCGGTGTTGCCGGGGCGTGTGCCGTTTACAAGCTGTACGCCGCTTAAATCCTCGGACGCGCCCATATCGGGGGAGCCGCCGCCGAAAATCAGCGGTTTGTTTCCGCTTGTTTCCAGATAGACGCGGTACATTTCAAGCTGCTGTGGCGTTAGAAGTTCCTCCGCAATCTCGGAAATGGGCTTGTTCGTCAGCTTCACGTTGAGGATATGGTACTCGTAGGGTACTTCCTCGGTGGTCGTTTCCCCTGTTTCCGGGTCTGTGCTTGTTTCTGTGCGGTAGCGGATTTCCGTTTCTTCTGTCAGCGTCAAAGTGTACTGCATGGCAAAGACGCGATTTAGCTCTGCCTGTGCGCTCTGCGGGGTGTAGGTCTGTAAAAGGGCGGTGAGGTAGGACGCTAACTCATGGGGGTTATGCCCGATACTGTCAAGGTCATAGCGGTATTCGTCATAGCCGGGGTGGGTGCTTTCGATATTGTCAATCTGCTGCTGAAGCTCGTTTTCCTTTGCGGCGTAATTGTTCTCCGTCGCCACAAGGTCGCTGTCCTCCGACGTGTAGGAAGTCCCAAGTATGCCGTTCATCAAGCCGGAGAACATGGAACCGCAAGAGGAAAGCCCCGCCGATACCATGATGAATAAGAGTAGCGCGGCAACGGCGATACATACGCCCGCCGGGTGCCGCCCTACAAAAGCGATTGCCTTTTTTGTTTCCTCGGCGGTCTTTTTTGCCGCCTTGCGGGTGTTCTCTGCGGCTTTCTGCGCCGTTTTTGCGCCGCCTTTCCTTGCCGACTTTGCATACTGCCGCTTGATTTGCTGCTTCTGCATGAAGCGGGAAAGGGGATTGCCCGCAATCTGCGGATTGTCATGCAGGGCTTTATGGTACTGAAAATCCACATTCGCCTTGAACGCCGCTTTCTCTGCCTTTGCCGCCGCCCGGTAGGGTTTGAGCTTGTGGCTGTGGTAGCCCTCCTTGACTTTCCGCGCCCCGTACTTTGCGCCGCGCTCTGCCAGTTCTTCGGATTTGTGCGCCCCCTCAACGCCGGAATTGTCCTTTTCAACGGAATGTATCTTGTTGTGGACGAAAATACCCGCTTCCTGTGCGGGGCGGGATAGCGGGTTATTGTGGGGCTTATTCTTTCCTATGGGCTTTTCCTGTTCCTCAAAATGTAGGCGGGTCTTGCCTTTCCCGGTGGCTTCATCAAAGGTGCGCTCCCGTACAAGTTTCTTTTCTTTGGGGATAGCCGCCTTTGCCGCGTCCAGACGGTCGGCTGCTTTGTCCGATTTTCGGATATACCTTTCAAGCTCCGGCGTTGCCCGTTCCTCGTCGGTAAACTGCAAGCGGGAAGATTTTTCTTTTGCTGTGGCTTCTGCCTGTGCTTTCCTCGCCGCCTTTTTGCTCGCCTTTCTGGTACGCGCCCCGTCGATACGTTCCAAGACGCGCTCGGCTGCTGCGGTGTCCTGTTCCCGTTCTGCCCCCGGCGCATGGGGAAGCGGCGGCGTGTCGGTTAAGGGCGGGGAAGTTGCGCCGCCCGGTAGGGGCTGCGCTGCCTGTTCCGGCTGCGGTGGGGCTTCGGTCTTTGCAAAGTCCGCGTCCCTTATCCGCTTGCTGATACGTTTCTTTTTCCCGGTAGCGGCGTTTACCTCGACAGCCCCCTCGCGGGTCATTTTCTGCGTGACTTTTTCACGCGCCTTATATTGTTTTATGTGTCTGTCCCTCCAATCCGCGCCCTTGCAAGGGCGCAATACTCGGCGTTTATCTCAATGCCTATATAATGCCTGTCAAGCTGCTTTGCGGCTGCCCCCGTCGTGCCGCTGCCGAAAAAGGGGTCAAGCACAACGCCGCCTTTCGGACAGCCCGCCTTGATACAGGTTTCGGCAAGTTTTGGCGGGAACGCGGCGAAATGCCCGCCCTTGTAGGGAACGGTATTGATAAGCCACACGTCCCGCCTGTTCCGCATGGTCGGCATGAGGGCTTCGTCGTAGTAGCTGCCGCTTCGCGCCCGGTTAAGCCCCTGTACGTTCCCCTGTCCGGGTACTTCGTCCGCATATTTCTGTCCCGCGCTGCGCCCGGTGCGGTACCGCGCCGCCGTTGTGGGGGCTAACGGCTCGGCTATGGCGGCTGCGTCATAAAAATACTTCTTTGACTTCGTAAGCAGAAAGATATGTTCATAGCAGCGGGTAGGGCGGTCTTTCACGCTCTCCGGCATGGGGTTTTCTTTCTGCCAGATAATGTCGCTCCGTAAATACCACCCGTCAGCGCGTAGGGCAAAGGCTAAAAGCCAAGGGATACCGATTAAGTCCTTTTGTTTGCAGCCGGAAACGCGGTTGTTTCTTGCAATCTGCTGTCCGTTTCTGCCTTTCGGGTTCTTCGGGTCTGCATGGTAGCCTTTATTTCCTGTGCCGCAGTAGGTGTCCGCGATATTCAGCCAGAGCGTACCGTCAGAACGCAGTACCCGGCGCAGCTCGCGGAAAACCTCGGTCAGCCTGTCAATGTACTGCTCCGGCGTGTCCTCCCGCCCAATCTGCATATCAAGCCCGTAATCCCTAAGCGCATAGTAGGGCGGGCTTGTGACGCAACAGTGTACGCTTTCCTCTGGAAGCTCCCGCAAGGCATAGAGCGCGTCCCGGTTGATGATTGTGTCAGTTTTCAGCCCGTTCATGCTTCGCCCACTTCCTCCGGCTTCGTCGTCATTACCCGGTAAAGCTCGGTGTCTTTCGGGAAGCGGTCTACAAAGGGCAGCACCACGTTCCCGTAGAAGATAAGCCCCTCGCCCGCTTCGGTGTGGGTGACATACTTCATCTGCTGCGGGGAGATGTTGAGCTGCTTTGCAAGGATAGCCCGGTCGCCCGCCGCCTGATTGAGCATGAGGACAAAATCAGAGTTTTCAAAGATATTCTCCACTTCGCGGGAAGCAAGCAAATCTTTGACGTTCTGCGTGATTGCTGTGGGTATGCCGCCCCATTTTCTGAAACGCTTCCAGATTTCAACGGAATAGGCGGCGGTCTGTTCCTCTTTCAAGAGAAGATGAAATTCGTCCATAAAATACCGGGTGGATTTCCTTTCTGCCCGGTTGACGGTGACGCGGTTCCATACCTGGTCCTGCACAATGAGCATACCTAATTTTTTGAGCTGCTTCCCAAGCTGCTTGATGTCAAAGCAGACAAGGCGGTTTGAAAGCTCTACATTCGTCCTGTGGTTAAAGACGTTAAGGCTCCCGGAAACATAAAGCTCCAACGCCGCCGCGATACGCGCCGCTTCCGGCTCCGGCTGCTTCAAAAGCTCGTTGTAGAGGTCGCCCAAGATAGGCATTTTCTCCGGGTCGGGGTCTGCAAGGAAAGGGCGGTACACGTTCCTAACAGCGCGGTCAATGACGGTCTTATCGACGGGCTGCAAGCCCTCCTTGCCGCCTATGACAAGCTCGCAGAGGGAGAGGATAAAGTCGGATTTCAGCGCAAGGGGGCTGTCGTCCTCGCTGTAATTGAGGTTAATATCCATAGGGTTCACATACTGGGGCTTCCCGTCAATGCCCTTGCCCGTAGGCGATAACCGTATCACTTGCCCGTCAAGCCGCTGCACAAGGGAAAAATACTCTGCTTCCGGGTCGCAGATAATTATGTCGTCGTCGGTAATGAGGAAAGCGTTTGTCATTTCCCGTTTGGCGGCAAAGGATTTCCCGCTTCCCGGCGTACCCAAGATTAAGCCGTTGGGGTTCTTTAGCTGCTTGCGGTCGCAGAGTATCATGTTGTTACTAAGGGCGTTTAAGCCATAGTACAAAGCCGCGCCCGTCTGAAAAAGCTCCTGCGTGATAAAGGGGATAAAGATAGCGGTGCTTGACGTGGTAAGCCCTCTTTGAATGGGGATAAGGTTCTCCCCAAGCGGTACAGAGGACATAAGCCCCGCTTCCTGTTGGTAGTCAAGGCGGGTTAAGGCGCAGTTGTTCTTCTGTGCAATGCCCGCCGCCGCGAATACGTCATTTTCCAGTTTCCTTTTTGTGTCTGCCATGTTCACCACAAGGAACGTCAAGAGGAACATTCTTTCATTCCGGCTCTGCAAGTCCTGTAAGAGGTTCTTCGCTTCGCTGCCGAAAGTGGCAAGGTCGGACGGGATTATATCCATGTCGTAGCCGCTGCGTACCGCTTTTTTCTGTTCTTCGATTTTCATTTTGTCAAGGTCGGTGATTTTCCG
>PPYE01502145.1_pt1 | contig 12538 bp, 12 predicted proteins | sample 1559881 | NCBI WGS metagenome assembly PPYE01 (sample SAMN08240022, study PRJNA423297) | Human gut metagenome, whole genome shotgun sequencing project.
GTAAGTCCGGTTCGGGGGCGAGTACTTGGAAACCTAACATAGCAATATGTAAAGGCGCTGGGTGCTTAGCCTACATCGTTTCGGTACGCATCAACGAGAAAGGAGAAAAGATAGACCACAACCGGGAGGCTATCCGGGCACAGAACATCTGTCGGGAAATGGAAGTAAAGCACGGGCTTTATTCCACACTCGGAGAACACGGCGAAAGGGAACTACTATCCCTACAAAAAGTGGATTATCCGAAAGGTAACGTGAAAACGCAGGTAAAGCATACCGTCCGTACATTGCTGGAATGCTACAACTGCCATTCACTTGCGGAGTATAACACCCTTCTGAACTTGTATAACGTAACCGTTTATGAAGTCAGGGGAAGTGTGGACGGAAAGGAATACCACGGAATTATGTACGGAGTTTTGGATGATAACGGACAGCAGGCAGGCACACCTTTCAAATCCAGTAAGTTCGGCAAGGCGTTCGGTTATGAAACACTGCAAAAGAAGTTTGCCGCTTCCACAGAAAAGGTGAAGAAGGACAACCTCGCAGAAAGGACAAGGCAGGAAATCATCAAAGCCATGCAGGACATCGGAACAAAAGAAGATTTTGCCCGCAGACTGAAAGAGGCGGATATAGAGGTAGTTTACCGCATCAATCCCGAAGGACGCCTGTACGGTATCACTTTTATAGACCATACCTGCCGGACTGTATTCAACGGTTCACGCCTGGGTAAAGCCTTTTCTGCCAATGTGTTCAATGAATTGCTCAACAACCCCAATGCAAACCGTGAACGGTTGATACCGCCAACCCAGCCGGAAACGCCCCGGCAGGATAGAGATACGGAACGGGAAGATAGACAAGAGAGGGAAGAACGGCAGGAACAACAGCACCGCCGGCAGCCGGAAACTTCCGAAAGTCTGATTGACACATCCGCACTGGGAGCCGTTGATATATTCTCTGTGCTTATGGAAGACGACCATACTCACGAGTATATCGACCCGTCTTTCCTCTATGGACGCAAGAAAAAGAAGAAAAAGCGCAGGCGCAGATTATAATATAATAATGTATAGAACAGAAGTCTAATTTTAAATTTACGATTATGCAGAATGAAGATGATTTAAGAGGTCTGGCAAAGGTCACGGACTTTATGCGGGCCATCAGTTTTTTATTTATGGCAATACACATCTATTGGTTTTGTTACGGCTGGCTTTACGAAATGGGCTGAACGCTCGGTATAGTGGACAGGATACTTTCCAACTTCCAACGCACGACCGGACTGTTCTCATCCCTATTGTATACAAAGCTGTTTTGTGTCCTTTTCCTCGGTCTGTCCTGTATGGGAAACAAGGGAGTAAAGAAGCATGAAATCACATGAAGGCAGATTATCATTGCGGCCATAGCAGGCACAATACTGTTTTTCTTTAATTGGTGGTTACTCTCCATCAATGCTTCATCGGGTGTTTGTGCGGTACTTTATACTACAACTTTAACCGGAGGTTTCTTTTCTCTGTTGGCATCCGGCTTATGGATAAGCCGTTTGCTTAAAGGTAATCTGTTGGAGGATGTTTTCAACCGTGAGAACGAATCGTTCATGCAGGAAACCAAGTTAATGGAAAACGAGTATTCCGTTAATCTGCCGACCAAATTTTGGTATAGGGGAAAGGAATGGAAAGGCTGGATAAACGTAGTGAATCCTTTTAGGGCCAGTATGATTTTAGGTACACCGGGTAGCGGCAAGTCCTATACCGTAGTAAACAATTATATAAAACAGGCAATCGAGAAGTCTTATGCGCTTTACATATACGATTTCAAATTTGACGATTTGTCGGTTATCGCTTATAACCACTTGATTAAGTACAGACATCGTTATAAGATACCGCCCAAGTTCTATGTGATAAACTTCGACAACCCACGCAAGAGCCATCGCTGTAATCCATTGGCTCCGGAACTGATGACGGACATTTCAGATGCTTACGAATCCAGCTATACTATCATGCTTAACTTGAATAAAAGTTGGGTGCAAAAGCAGGGAGACTTTTTCGTGGAATCTCCGATAGTCTTATTTACTGCGATAATTTGGTTCTTGAAAATCTATGAAGGCGGCAGGTACTGTACATTCCCTCATGCCATCGAACTGCTTAATAAAAGGTACGAAGACGTTTTTACTATCTTGACAAGTTATCCCGACTTGGAGAACTATCTAAGTCCGTTTATAGACGCATGGAAAGGTGGAGCGAGCGAGCAGCTCCAGGGCCAGATTGCAAGTGCTAAAATCCCACTGTCCAGACTAATAAGTCCGCAACTTTATTGGGTAATGTCCGGTAGTGATTTTACGCTGGATATTAATAACCCGAAAGAACCGAAAGTATTATGTGTGGGCAACAACCCGGACAGAATTTCCATTTATGGTGCGGCATTGGGACTTTATAACTCTCGTATCGTTAAGCTGATAAACAAGAAGAAACAACTGAAAAGTTGTGTGATTATTGACGAGTTACCGACCATCTTCTTTAAAGGTTTGGATAATCTGATTGCCACGGCACGAAGCAACAAGGTAGCGGTCGTGTTAGGTTTTCAGGATTTCAGTCAGTTAAAGCGCGACTACGGAGACAAAGAGGCCGCTGTAATCATGTCAACTGTCGGGAATGTATTCAGCGGTCAAGTAGTCGGTGAGACAGCAAAAACATTATCGGAAAGGTTCGGGAAAATCCTGCAAAAACGGGAATCCATGAGCATCAATCGCAATGATACATCCACTTCTATCAATACTCAACTGGACAGTTTGATACCTGCAAGTAAAATCAGCACACTGTCACAAGGTATGTTTGTTGGAGCCGTAGCTGACAATTTCGGTGAAACGATAGACCAAAAAATCTTCCATGCACAGATTGTAGTGGATAATGAAGCTGTGCAAAAGGAAACGGCAGCCTATCAACCCATCCCCGAAATCAGCAGCTTTCTGGACGAGGACGGCAATGATACAATGGAACAGCAGATACAAGCGAACTACCGGCAAATCAAACAGGATATTGTCGAACTGGTAGAGAATGAACTGATCCGTATTGAGAATGACCCGGCACTTAAACATCTATTGGGAGGTAATGAAGGAGAACAGGCTTAATCCTGAAACGGCATTCTAACAAGATGTTTCCCACGGCACATTACGTCAATCCTGGAAGCTACGCAGGCTTCACTTCCGCAGATTGCCGTAAAGAGCCGTTTTTAAGGAAAGGACAAAAGTATGGCAGGCACCCGGACAAGTCCGACCGGCCTGTCATACTCTTGTCTATCTGATATACTCAAAAGAAAATATGTACAAAACCACGGCACTTAGAAATAAATGCCGTATATTTGTACACATAAGACAAGAATAGCATGGATGACAATTTGAAAAATCTGATAGAACAGAACGGGGGATATATTACCCGCAGGCAGATTATCGGCAACCGTTATCTGTATTACCGGTTATTGGAATCGGTAAAATCCGGCGAGATTATTCGCCTGAAACCCGGTGTGTATTGCATAGAGGATGTAATGGCTCATACGATGATAGACCTTGACAAGATAATCCCCGAAGGAGTGTTATGTCTTTATTCCGCATGGGCACACTATGGGCTTACTACACAAATCCCGCAAGGTTTCTATGTGGCCATACCGAGAAAACGGAAAGTCACCTTGCCCGACTATCCACCCATCATCCTTAATTATTGGGACAGTTCTATCTATGCTACCGGAATTAAGCGCGAGCGGATAGACGGAATTGAGGTATCCATCTACGATATGGAAAAATCAGTCTGCGATGCTCTCCGTTACCGCAACAAAATCGGTATTGATGTCAGTTCGGAAATTTTAAGGAATTATCTGTCGCGTAAAGAACGTAATATCACCCGGCTGACAAGCTATGCCAAGTCCATGCGGATAGCCGGAGTACTTAATAACTATCTGGAAATTCAACTATGACAAAAGAAAACAAAGACTACGGCAAATCCGTAAAGGCGAAGCTCCTGAATCTTTCGAAGGCGGAAGGATTGCCTTACCAGCCGTTGCTGATACGTTATGTTCAGGAACGCCTTTTATATCGGCTGGCACAGAGCAGGTACAAGCATCGTTTTTATCTGAAAGGCGGCGCATTACTCTATGCCCATGAACAGTTTAAGGCACGCCCGACACTGGACATTGATTTTCTGGGGCACAGCATTGCCAATGACAAAAAGATAATAGAAGAGGCTTTCTCTGAAATATGCGGCATATCCTGCGAAAAGGACGGAATCCGTTTCGACACGGCCACCATCGAAACGGAAGAGATAAACGAGAACCGTGTCTATAAAGGCATCCGGTTGCACATAACAGCCCGGTTGGATACAGCCTGTCAGAAAATAGCAATGGACATCGGTTTCGGTGACGTCATTACGCCCGATCCGCAGGAGCTGGAATATCCCTTATTGCTGGATGACCTGCCTCCCGTCAATATAATGGCCTATTCGCTTGAAACAGTAATGGCGGAAAAATTCCAGGCCATGATTGAACTGTCCGAGAACAACAGCCGCATGAAAGATTTTTATGATCTCTATACCTTATTATATAATAAGACGATAGACGATGTACTGTTGGAGAAAGCCATTCATGCCACCTTGAATAACAGAGAAACTGTATATGAGGAGAATCATCCCTTGTTCAGTGACGATTTCTCCGCGAATCCTCGGTTTCAAATGTTATGGAAAGGCTTCATGAAAAAAATAGGAAAGACGGAACCGGATTTTGAAACAGTCATCCGCCTGATAAAAGAAAAGCTGTTTCCCTTTTGGGAAAAATATAAAGGACAATAAAGCAGCATTACAAGTAATATGGCAACAAACAAATCGCAACTTGAAAAATGGCTGACAGCTCAAAAGAGGCATCACTTGTCAGACAAGCAGGTGCAAATGGCACGGGAACTTGGACTCAATCCCGATAAACTGGGAAAAATGAACAATCACAAGCAAGAATTGTGGAAAACGCCACCGCCACAGTTTATTGAGGAAATTTATTTTAAACGCTTCAAAAGAGATACTCCTGAAACAGTAAAATCTTTGAGACAGATACTGAAAGAGAGAGAAACGAAAAGAGAGAATGAAAGAGAAGAAGCTAAATACAAGATTGATGAATGATTTAAAAACTGAACAATACAGTTGAGAAATGCCTCTATAGGATATTTTCTTAGGCTAGATAAAAAAAATAAGATAAAAGTGTTTAATTCTCAATATTTACAGTATTTTTGCTAATAAAGAATTATGTATATGCAAAAAAAGAACACTATAACATTAAATCGAATATCATTTCTTGAAGAAATTGATATTAATGAGTTGTTCAATGCCTTACAAAGTCATCCCTATGATGAAGAAGAAGGCATTGGTTTTACGGCAGTGAACGAAAATGATGATATTATTGAAGCCACCATAATAATAAGAATTCCGACTCAATTACAAGAGTTTGACTCTTCAAGTGGAACTTTTACAGCAAAGAATATTTATATTTTTGATGAAATCTCTTTTTTCTTGGATTTGACAAACAAATTGATATACTCGTTGTGTTCTATTAGTAAACTAAATAAAGTCAAATCTCTCTTAAAAACCTACATTAAGCATAAAGTCATTTATGAAAACCTGCATTTAAATCCTAAGAAAATAATAGCTAATATTGAGTTAGATAATTTTGAGTCTATGATAACCGAATTAGTTATTAAGAAATTTATATATAAAGATGGTGCTCAAGGAAGATTTGTTGCACATATTTCTAACTCTAATCTTGGAAATGAATTGTTAGATACTTATTTAGATGAAATTCAGAAAGTAACTTTGGAAATTGAATCAAAAGATTACGAACGCTTTGTTTTGACAATTTCAACTAATAACTCCATCTCTATAAAATGTGAAGAGGATGACTTCTGGTATATTTTCAGTAATTTAAAAGCTCATATTTAATCTATGGAAGATCAAGGTGTATTAGGAACAATTTGGAATAAAGAAGCTACAAAATTACTTTCTTTATTTGGTTGGAATACGATTGGAGACTATGACATGGATGTACAAGGAAAGGATGATAAGCAATATGGCATAGATACTCTTATTACATTCAAAACTCCGTTAAAAAACAATAAGCAAATTGTTATTTTAGAAGCCAAAAGATATGAAACGAAGAATTTTAATAAAAGCTCTTTGCAGGGGTGGATTGAAAGGCTTGATAAGAAATTGATTGAATTAAGAAATTCGGAAAAATTTCAAGAACGTTTTCCTGATTTATCAGAGTGTTCTACTCTAGATATGGGGATTATTGCTATATGGTTTCACGATACAAGAAATTACTATGATTTCCATTCTAAATTTGTTGAGATATTACAGAATATATCTGTTTCTGGAAGGACTCGTAAAGTAGGAATGAACAAAATATTTGTAATAGACAATCATAAAATTTTAAGGTTATGCTCAATGCATCAGTCAATAGAGGCTTATGAGTCTAATAATGATGATTCCAAAATTTTCTTTTATTATCCACCAATACTGATTGAAGACAAACCGATAGTAAGAGAACAAGTTTTAACCATTGAATTTATCTTTTCTGATATTGTATTAGCTGAAGCTAGAAAAGATAAAGTTACAGTGGAAAATATCGTATTCTATTTTGGTAAATTAGAAACTCCTTGCTTTTATCAACTTAAAAGTTTGCTAACCCTTTGCTCGTTCTTAGATACTGATAAACCTTTACTCTTATACATATATCAAGAAGATGATGAATTTAGAAAAATAGAGCCCGATATTAAAAGGATTTTTGAAAATGTGAGCTTTAAAGTAAAGAGTATGGACAATTTATTTGATTTACCTGGTTATATAAAAGATATAGTACATGAATAACAACAAATACCCCACACCTTATGAAATAGAAGAGGTTTGTAATAACTTTCTTAAAAGAGGTTTTATTAACTCTTTTATGCAAGGAAAAGGCATTTTTTTTATAAATGCCCGGCAAGAGGATTTAGCAAAAGGATTAGCACCTATATTGTTAGGAAAGGAAGAAGTTGATACATTGCGGGCTAGTGCTTATCAAATTGCTTCCAAACATGCACTGAGTGGATTTTCTGTAAAATCAGCAATGGTGAATTTTAGTTTACAGGAAGTGTATGAAAAAGTTCGTGATAATGATCGAATATTACTTTCTAAAGGATATAGATTAGGAAGTTTAATTAGAACGGTAAGAGATGGTAAGCCATATTATAAAGGTTCTATTGAATATACTAAAAAGAAACCGGGAAGAATGCAATTTTTGGATAATGAGACAGGATATTCCGAGTTTTATTTTGTCGATAAAGGAAATGGTGAATGGCAGGTGGAAGTAGATGCAAATAAATCTACAGACGGTAAAGAAGTTTTTAAATTAATATCAGGAATGTTAGATAAAAGCACCACTAATATTGTCAATATTAACATTGATGCATTAAAGGATAAAACAACAATTGAATTGTTTGACAATCTTGCTCAAATAGGACTGGGAGAAGAGTGGAGATTTCTAGACATTAAACATTTAGCCTTCAAAAGAGGTAGATTTCATAATGAAGAAGATGATGAAGAAAACGATGGTGAAGAGTCTTTAAATAAAGAACAATTGACTGGAATTAGTCAAGCTATTTTAGAAGGAAGAAATCTGAGAGATGACCCATTTGTTTTACAATACGAGAAAGAAGGATGTATATTCACTGCCATGACTTATGAATATGAAAATAAGAAACAACCAGAAACGATACAACTTCGTGCAGAATTTAAGGGGAATCCCAAAATATTTGAAGTATCTATAATTGCATATAAAATAACAAAAGGTTTGGAAGGGAAGAAGGAATCTGCAATTTTACCTACGGACAGACATCGGAATTTACGTTCTATCTTTTGGAATAATGCTAAAAGGGTTTATTTGGATCTTATTGAAATCTAATTCAAATCTTAAAAATGCCATAACAAATAAGCATTCTATTTTCCGCCACCCCGATTTATCGGCTGTTTTTCAGCCGATAAAATAAAAACTTCCGGAAGAAAATATTTTCATTTTAACATTTAAGTTTTATAAAAACATGGTAGAAGGGCTTCCTTGTTGCAATCCTTGTCATGAAGAATACATTCAAACAAGTGTCTCAGATAATCCTGAGGATCTATGTCATTAAGCTTGCAGCTCTCTATTAGTGACAATAGGCGTATTGTGAAGTTGACAGACGATATATTTGTTATAGACAAAAAGCATTATCCGCAAAGAAGTTGAGTGTCATAAATATACACAATGAAAAGGATGATAACAGTTGGATGATATATTTGTAAAAACAAGATTTTTAAAGATTACAATCGGAAAAAATCTTGTTTCTGTTTTATTCTAATTAAATAGAAACATACAAATAGCTCTATTTATCAATGAAATATCTCAGGCAAATCTCTAGTAGGTGTATATACGATATTCATATATTCACTCCCAGGTGTGGGGCGTCTCAGATTAGGATCGTAATCATTGTAATCTACATAAATGACAGAGCTATTAAAATCACGTGCAAATATACTGGCTGAAGCGACCATCGATTTCTTTCCGCCTGTTATGTTTATCGCATAACTACGTCCTGCATTAAATGACATTTGTTCTTTTAGTGTATCATATATGGTTCCGAAGGATTCATCCTTTAATTCTATTTTCTCATATCCATTTGGCAAAAACTTCGGTAAGAATCTAATATTATCTTCATTGAAGGCGACTTCCTTATCATGAAGTATTATATGTTTTCTTGGTTTTAGAGCTCTTGCTGCTAGTATTATAGGCTCAGGAGTGAATCCAAGTACAGACAGTAAAACATCGACTGGTTCGATTGACCAGACTAAATTATTCTCAAAGTTCTCAATTATCTCCTCGAATAGTTTATCAAAATAATATTGACGTGCTTCGACGAAACGTCCTGTTTGGTTCATTTTTTTCCACTCAATGACATGGTCTTGAAAGTTATTGTCCATTTTTCAATATCTGATTAATTCGATTAATAGCTTGTTCTCTTTGCTCATCAGAAAGAATACATCCGATTTCAAAACCTGATAATAAACCAAAGTCTCCATCTATGTTTGCAGTGAACATGACGCCCTTTTTCTCCGATAGGACACATTTGGAATGGTTTGCCTGGAACTTATGACAGCATGATTTTACATTCTCTTTTCCTACCAATTTTAAGAGTTCTCTTTCTGTTTCAGCTAGTTTGTCTTCATTCATTTTATCGCTATACAGAACGGTCACATTAACCCCTCTTTTTATGGCAGCTCGTACCGCGTCTCTTATGAGCGGTAGATCATTAATTCTTTTGTATGACCAAGAGACTATAATGAGGTATTCTTTCGCTGAGTTTATAACCTCTGCTATTGTAGTATAAATACTTGTGTATGAACAGTTCTGGAGATTGTTTTTACTAGATTTTGCGGTAAAAACCAACTTACTTTTCTTCCCTATGTCTTTGAATAGATTGCTATCTATAGGTTTAGATGTCAAAAGATAGTGATACTTATTACCATCTTCGGATAACACAATATCTGGATTCGTGAATAATACATCAAATAGATATTCCAAATCATCCAGTTCTTCTCCTATTATATCTACACCATTTTCCGGGTTTCCGTAAAGGCTGTTTAGTGTATAGTTTGCACTCATAATAAGTCCTTCTTCTCCATCTACAATAAGAAACTTAGCATGCAAGTCATTACTAAGATGTACATGAATACCTTTTCTATGTAACTCATGTAGGTGAGGAATGTGTGGATCTGTTTCAGATGAAACTTCTTTATCCCTTTTCATATACTTTTTCCCTCGCTCTTCGTCTCCTCTAAGATTAGATATAACGAATATAGCCACACCTCTCTCAGCGGCTATAATGAGAGCTTCATTCAATTTAGGGTCCTGAAAGAAGAAGTTACCAGTTTTAATATATGATTTTGCGTTCCCAATTAGTTCGAAAATTCGATTTGTTAATTCGGAATATTTTTGGCTATTATAATATAATTTTTGCATCATGGACTTTTACTTATTGAAGATAAAACAATCACAATCTATTTTTTCCAGATCCTCATAGAGCTTAAATCTAATCATCAATTGTCTCCAATTATTAAATATTTGTTTGAGCTTATACGCGATTACCTTACCATTATTATCAGGCTCTCCGTACCAAGCTTTGATGGTATCAATAAAATCAATGAATGATTGAATCTCATGTTTGGTCTTTATGCGTATAACGCCGTTTGACTTAACAGGAAAGTCAATGTATCCTCTTTTAGCATCCTCTATAATATCTAATGGTGAAGATGATGCTCTTATGAGGGAGTCATTGATATAGATGCAAGGAAGCTTAGTGATTTCATCTGTCTCAATTTGGAAAACAAAATTATTTGTTTTGTATCTTTCAGATAGAATATTTGACCAGCCATCATTTTGAGCAAATACAGCAACGCTTGCCATCTTCTCACTATCTGATATATTATAACCTAGATTGGGTGTGAACCCCCATTTATCTGAACTTTTTCCTTTATTATTAAGCTCAATGGTATATGTTTTAGCAGAGCCGGTAGCATCGCATGTTAATAAATGGCCATCATATATAATATCCTTATGGTATATATTATGTTCATCGAGATAAAAAACGGCATAGGCACCACTGAGGAACTTTTTATCAAATTCAAGTACCTCAAAATTATTACCGGTAGTTTCAAGATGAAGCATCTCTAATGTATTAGAGTTACCCAAATGTTGAACAACCTTCTTTCCTGGAGCCGCATTCATAGCTAAATCAATAGCCATGTGTGCCGATACATTTACCTCCCAGTTGGACAATCGTCGATCGCTTTGATAAATGAATTCAGGCAGAAGTTTTAGATTTTTTCCATCCACAAGAAATGAACCTGTCACCCTTACAGTAGGTCTACTATTAGCCGTCAAATACTTACGTTCCGCATCATCTGTTAACTTATAATCACCCGATGTGAGTCGTATCATTCCATCTTCTTTAAGACGCTTAATACATTGGTCGATAAGCTCTTTCTCAAAGCCTATTAAATTTGCAAAATAAGGTGTCTTATCCATTTTAGGACAGCTCTTTGTATATCTAAGAATAGCCTTATACAATGGGAAAAACGGGTCAGCGTCCACGCTGTCATAAGCAACATGGACTACATATACAGGGAAAGGTATCTGAAAATACCCGATGATATTTCCATTTTTACTTTCCACATATTGCAAAATATCTTCCTTTTTCATACTTACATTACATTGAATGATATACTTTGACCATAAATGCTATAAATAGTTGCTTCTACTTCTTGGTTTCGTTTCAGACTATATTTATAGTATTTATTTATTTTGCCATAGACATCACCACATTTGACGATATAATAGTTCATCGAACATACATCATCGATGACCTTAATCCTTACTCTGTCTCCTTTTTTATGTATTTCTTGAAATTCATCATAAGGTTTCTTCTCTAATGATACAGTTCCTTCTTGTATATACAAAGGGATAAATCCTGAGTATTTGCTCTCAAAAAGATCCCATAAAATATGCTTTTGACCTATTCTATTAAAAATTCCAAGTGTAGAATCTGAGCCATCTTCAAATTCGAAAAGTGCTTCCTCCTTTTCTTCGTCATCAACCCACTCAATCATTCTTGCTTTCACATTAGAGAGGGTGCCATCTTCTACCATTTCAGATATGCTCACATTGGAAATATACTTAAACATAGCTCTTCCATTTTCAGAAATTCCTAAAAACGATACCTTGATTGTATCATTAGCTACTCCATAACTATGGAAAATTTCATCCGTTTTCATTGGAAAAGTGTGTATCATTCCATTAATGTCAAAATTGACATATATCTTTGAGGTATCATATTGATCAGCCCATTTCCACGTACAGTTCTCAAAGACTGTTCCGTTTTCCAGTCGCTTATTTTTAATCTCATGCATTAAAATATCCAGAGATGTCTTTTCTGCTGTTCTATCTTGTATAAGGCGTAACTTCTTGAATACCTCGGTCGGTTCAATACTAAGATTACTTTCTTTCTTACTATGTGCTTTTTCATCACACAGAGTATCCAGATTCCCTATGATGATAAGTTTCTTCTTAGCTCTGCTAAGTGCTACATTTAATCGTCTCATATCATCAAGAAAGCCTACCGTTTTGTTCCCATATCTAGTATTGAATGCTCTTACTAATGAAAGTATCACTATATCGAATTCGCTTCCTTGAATGGAGTCAATTGTATATACTGAATTATCCAAAGATGTACCTCGGATTTCTTTCATAAGAAGAGCTCTTTGTTTCCGATAAGGAGTGATAATACCTACACTTATATTGGGGTCTTCTGCTATCAATTCTTCTAGTCGAGGAAAGAGCCTCTCCTTAAATATTGATATTTCCTCAGGGTTATACCATCAGGGAAAACGCATTATAAATCATGTAAAATAAGTTCCCATAAGAATTCATTATCCCACCCTGCTATTAATCTTTTTCT
>PPYE01171199.1_pt1 | contig 12537 bp, 15 predicted proteins | sample 1559881 | NCBI WGS metagenome assembly PPYE01 (sample SAMN08240022, study PRJNA423297) | Human gut metagenome, whole genome shotgun sequencing project.
GGTGCGAAGCGGGGGAAAATCCGCTCTGACTGCTGTTCTCCTATGAGAATAGTAAAAGCGGCGGATTACCTATCGCTATTACCCTGCCGACCTTCGCGGCACTGGACAAGATCGTGACAGGAACCTACAACGTGCCCGGCAACTACAAGATCGTCTATAAGACCAACTACAGCGGCGACAACTGGCGGGTGCTGGCGGACAATCTCAGCACCCAGCAGAACTACGTGCTGGATGCCAGCCCGGCTGTGCTGGGTCTCGGCTCCGGCGAACGGGTGACAGAGTTCATGGTGTCCTTCGGCATCGTGCCCTCGAATTTCCGGCAGGTGGAGGCGCCGGCAGTATACTGCATCGCCAGCAAGTGGCTGACCAATGGCAGCCAGATTGTCAACCAGGCGGACGTGGGCGGCGTCCATAACGGACAGTGGGTCATGGCGACCTCCCGGTGGGTGACCAGGATCTATAAGCTCACCCAGCCCCTGCCCCGTACCGGCTATTGAGCATCATATGACAATGAGCGCCGCCCATAGGGGCGGCGCTCACCTGTTTGGAGGTAGTGAGGTAGTTATGAAAATCAAAAAAATGCTGTTCCTTACCGTGGCAGTCCTTCTTCTGGCCGTCGTTTGCAGCTCCGCCGCCCTTGCGGCGGAGGGAGATGTGGCGGGCGCGATTGAGGAAACGTGGGATGCGGCATCTGACCAGATTAAGACCGTCGTCGACAATGTGGTATTTCCCGCCCTGGACATGATCCTCGCAATCGCCTTTTTTGTCAAGCTGGGGTCGACTTATTTTGACTATCGAAAAGGCCACCAGTTCGAATGGGCAGGCCCTGCCATCCTGCTGGCCTGCCTCATCTTCACATTAACGGCCCCCAATTACATTTGGGGTATCGTTGGCATGTGAGAGAAATAGGGGGCCGCACGATCCGAAGACTGCTCAGTTGTCCAAATCGTGCGGCCTTTCGCAAAGTGAGGTGACAACGGAAATTGTTTATTTGGGATTTTGTAGCAAACACGGTAATGGATAATCTGGTGGACTGGTTTTACGGGCAAGTCGTTGGCTTCCTCGGGAACTTCTTTTCCCAGATGGGGAATATGGGGGTGGAACTATTTGATCTGGCATGGGTCCAGGCCATCGTCCTGTTTTTCTCCCGTCTGGCCTGGGCCCTGTTCGGGGTGAGTGTCGTTGTTTCCTGCTTTCAATTCGGCATCATGTATGTCAGCGGCGGTCGGGGGAACCTCCAGCAGACTGCGCTGAGTATCATCAAAGGCTTCCTGGCAGTCTCTCTTTTCACGATAGCTCCCGTCAGGCTTTATGCGCTTTCCGTATCGTTGCAAGGCACGTTTTCCGCCGGGATCACGGGCTATGGCACCAGCATTGGTGAGGTGGGGAAAGAGATTGTTGAGGAACTCGGTGAGATCGATACGCTCTCCGAGGTACTGGATCACTCATATTTTGGCCTGGAGGTTATTACCAGCCCTATCATGATCGTGTTTTGCGTCATTCTCATGGCCTATGCTGTGATTAAGGTGTTTTTCGCAAATCTCAAGCGGGGAGGCATTCTCCTGATTCAGATCGCCGTGGGGAGCCTTTATATGTTCTCGATACCACGTGGATACACAGACGGCTTTGTCCAATGGTGCAAACAGGTGATTGGCCTTTGTTTGACGGCATTCCTGCAGTCCACCATCCTGGTGGCAGGACTGATGGTATTCAAGGATAATGCCTTGCTGGGCCTGGGCCTGATGCTATCAGCCGGCGAGGTGCCCCGTATCGCGGGCACGTTCGGCCTGGACACCACCACCCACGCCAACATCATGTCCGCGGTCTATACGGCACAAACAGCTGTCAATGCTACCAGAATGGTTGCACAGGCGGTGACAGGAACATGAAAGGACTGCTATATGTCAGCAGTGGACCGGGAGAAGGTGGGTAGTTAATATGCTTCCAAATAACAAAATTGTTGTTCGTTATTGTCAATAGCTTTTTCATCTTTATTCGAGTATTGTTTGCTTGCAAAAAAAACGAAGGAGTGAAGTTATGGATGGCGAAATGACAAACCTGTGTGTAAAAATTCCAAAGCCCGTACGAAAGCAGATCCAAGACCGACAGGATGCCAGAGGCTGTACAGTAGATGTCTACATGAATTGGATGATTGAAACATTTTTCAGAATGGAGGATCGGATCATGAAATTAGAACAGAGCGAACAGACGGATGTAAAAACTTTCTCCTTCCAGGTGCCGACGGAGCTGGTGGACCCCTTCAAGGAGTATCTGCGGAAGCGTCATCTCAAGCAAAGAGAGTTTTTCCTGGACTGCATCCAGCGGGCCATCGCAGAAGACGCAGAGCCCAAAACCACCGAAGAACAATAAGAAACAGGAATCAGCGCCGCCGGTATCCTACCGGCGGCGCTGATTGCTTGAAGGGAGCGATTTCATGTTCATTTACCCTGAAAATCTAAAGGCAAAGCCTAAGTTGTGGCTCTGGCAGCTAAGGGACATCTCCATCATCGGCATCTGCATGATCCTTTCCGCCCTGGCACTGGTCCAGGGGGTTGGGATGGCGCCGCTGGTGCTGACGTTCCTCTATGCCTTTCTGGCCATTCAGGTGGAAGATGCCAGTATTCTGGATTTCCTGCGGAAGGCAGCGTGCTTCCTGTTTTTGCAGCAACAATTTTATGAATGGAGGCTGGATCGATGAAAGGGATTCTCGCGCGGCTGGACAAAAGGAAAGAGGTCCAGCGGCATCAATCCACCCGGCAGCTCATGGGGATTTCCAGCATCACCGATCATGGGGTATCCACCCCTTACGGCGATTATACGTTTTTCTTGATCCGCCCGGATAACCTCTCCGTCCTCTCGGAAGATGCCATCCGGCAGCGGGTCGGCAATCTGGCAAACCTGATCAGCAATCGAGACGAGGTGACGCTTCTGGCATTGGATTCCCGTGCGTCCTTCCTGCGCAACAAGCTGTTCTATCAGGCCCGGCTGGAGGAGGAAACGGAACCGGCGATCCGTCGGCTGCTGCTGTTGGATCTGGAGCATCTGGATGAGATCCAGGCATCTTCCGCATCCAAGCGGGAATTTGTGATCGCCCTGCGTGTGACAGAGAAAGAGGGCCATGATCCGGTGGTCCTGCATCAGATGGAAAAGAGCATTTCCAATGAAAATATCCCGGTCCGATTGGCGGAGCGGGAGGATATCAAGCGGCTGTTGTCGGTGTATTACCTGAATGATGCGGCGGTGACCGCTGTGGAGGATGTGGATGGAGAACAGGCGGTGATCATGCGTGGCTAAGAAAATACAAAAGAAAAAAAGAAAGGCCGCTGCGAAAACTCCGGCGCCCCGGCCGAAGGAGTTCCTGGATATGATTGCCCCCGCAGCTGTCAAATTCAATACCGAGAACTATGTTTTCGGCACTACCTATCGCAGTACCATGGCCCTGAAAGGATACCCGCCCACCACGGAGGATCTGGCCCTCCTGTATCGCCTGAGTGAGATGACCGGCGTCAATATCCGACTGACAGCCCGAAAGCTGGCCGATGGCGAGGAGGATGCCATCATCCAAGCCAGCAGCAACAAAAACCGGATGGAACTGGGGGCCACCAAGATGAAGCAGAGTGTGGTGGCAGAGGCCACACTGGAAGATGTGCGAGGGATGCTGCTCAAGCAGCGCAATGAGCGGGAAGCGCTCTTATATTGTACCGTATTCGTGGAATTGGTCGCAAAGAGCATGGATGAGCTGCAATCCCTGAAGGGGACGGTCTCCTCTATGCTCAGCCGGAGCAGGCTGCAGGCAGATCCCTTATTTCTCTGCCAGCTCAAGGGATTTCAGTCTGTCAATCCCGCCGGCAGGAATATGCTGGGGGCGTATGTGGAGCGGGTCCTTCCCGCAACCAGCATCGCCAATCTCTATCCCATCAGCTATTCCGGCAAAGCGGACCCGCACGGATTCTACATTGGCCATGAGAAATATGGTTCCAATGTGTTCGTGGACCTGGATCAAAAGGAGGGGGACAAGACCAGCGGCAGCGCCACGATCCTGGGTAACTCCGGCCAGGGCAAGACTTACCTGCTCCAGCTCCTGCTTTGTAACGTGCTGGAGGCGGGGAAGAGAGTGATCTGTCTGGACTCTGAACATGAGCTGGAAGATTTCTGTATGAATCTGGGCGGAAGCTATCTGGATCTTCTGAGCGGTCAGTACCGGATCAATCTGCTGGAGCCCCGCCGCTGGGACGACGGGACGGGAGAGGATGACCCGGAGGCTCCGCCGGCATTCCGTGGAACGCTTCTGTCCCAGCATACCTCGTTCCTCCGTGACATTTTCCGGGTCTACAAGGACTTCGACACACCTCACATTGATACATTGGAGATCATGGTGGAGCGGCTCTATCAGAAGTGGGGGATCTCAGATGACACGGACTTCTCCCGACTGCGGCCCACGGACTACCCGATCCTTTCCGATTTGTATCAGCTTCTGGAGGATGCCTATAACCACTACGATGACAACGGTCCCCATCAGCTCTATACGGCGGAGATCCTCCGGGACCTGCTGCTGGGACTGCACTCCATGTGCAAGGGGGCGGACTCCCGGTTTTTTAACGGCCATACCAATATCCAGTCTGCCCGCTTTCTGGTGTTCGGCGTGAAGGCACTGGATGATGTAGCCCAGAACCTGCGGGACACCATGCTGTTCAGCATCCTCTCCTACATGTCCGGCCAGCTCCTGACTGCGGGCAATTCCGTGGCTACCATCGACGAGCTGTACCTGTGGCTCAATAATCCCACCGCCATCACGTATATTCGCAATGCGCTGAAACGGGTGAGAAAGCGGGAGTCAGCCCTGATTCTCGCCACGCAAAATCTGGAGGACTTCGATCAGCCTGGGATTCGGGAGATGACCCGACCGCTGTTCGCCATCCCCACGCACCAGTTTTATTTCAATGCAGGTGTTGTGGATCAGCAATTCTACATGCGAAATCTCCAGCTACAGTCCTTTGAATATGAGATCATCAAAAATGCTAAGAGGGGAGAGTGCCTGTACCGCTGCGGCACGGACCGCCACATTTTGAAAGTGGTGGCGCCGGAGTACAAGGCAAGACTGTTCAAGAGGCAGGAGACAGGACAAAACACGTCTCAAAATCCGCAGGAAGAGGCGGTGCCAAAATGATCATCGTAGGCTATGGCGGGGGGACGGACAGCACGGCGATGCTGGTTGGCCTGTGCCAGCGACGCATTCCTGTGGATCTGATCCTTTTTTCGGACCCCGGCGGGGAGCAGCCCCATACCTATTGGTATCTCCGGGTCATGGATCATTGGCTCCGTACCCATGGGATGCCGCCCATCACCCGAGTATGGTATCGGGACTGTCTTGGCCGGCGGCAGACTCTGGAGCAGGAGTGCCTGCGGTCAAAGTCGCTTCCCTCCATCGCGTATGGGCACAAGAAGTGCTCACAAAAGTACAAGATCGCGCCTCAGGACAGGTTCTGCAATCACTACCCTCCTTGTCTGGAAACCTGGAGCCGCGGTGAGCGTGTGGTTAAGATGATCGGGTATGACGCTGGGGAAGCCCGACGGAGGGAGGGGGCCAGAGAGCATGACCTGGCTGATAAAAAGTATCAAAAGGAATATCCCTTGATGGAGTGGGGCTGGCACAGAGAGGACTGTGTGCAGGCCATCCAGAACGCGGGACTTCCCTTACCGGGGAAGTCCTCTTGCTTTTTCTGCCCCTCCATGAAAAAGCGAGAGATCCGGACTCTCTACCATCAGTACCCGGATTTGCTGGAGCGAGCCCTGGTAATGGAGGACAATGCCAGGCCAAACCTCATCACGGTGAAAGGACTGGGCCGGGATTTCGCATGGCGAACCTTCATCGAGTTTGATCAGGTCCAGCTGGCGCTGCCGGATGCCTTTGTCACGGAGGAGCGGCCCTGCTCCTGTGGAATGGAAGGAGGTGATTCTGGATGCCTGGCCCCGCTCTCCTTGCCGCCAAAGCAGCACTGCTCTTAAGTGACGAACAGACCAGGAAACGGATTGGATACGCTATTGCTGCAATTCTTGTTCCGCTGGTCCTGGTGGTGGCATTTTTGCTGTCCCTGCTCTCCGGCACCACGCAGCATAACAACGCCGTTGTGGATCTGGTGTTCAATGGAGGCCCTGTGCCCACGACCATGAGCGCAGAGTATACCGCCCAGGTGTATGCCATGCAGGACTGCCTGTCAGCACTGGACAGCGCAGTAGCGGAGGTCAACAGCCAGATGGAGTCCGGCACGCTGGACGGAGCAATGATCAAGGCTACTTTTTTCTCTCTGTGTTTCGGCGGCGAGAACCCCCACCTGTCTGGGGAGGAAGCCCGCGCATTTGTGGATTGCTTCGTTCGGTATGAGACGCGGACTCGCACAGTGGCCTCCGGCTCGGACCCGAACACCGGAGAGACGTTATATACAGAGGAGACATACACCGTGGCGATTGCTGTGGATCTGAACACCGCCTATGAAAATCTCATAGCTGCCGGATATCCGGTGACAGAGGATCTGGAGGCCAATGCCAGAGCCGTCTATGACCGGATCGCCTACGGTGCTGACGGTGACTATACCGGCGAGATCGAATACGGCGGCGCCAGGATGACGGAGCTGGATGTCTCCCGGTTTACTAACCCGAACACCAAAAATGCCGAGGATCTGGTGGCCTATGTGACCCATGCGTGGGAATCCGGCTGGGGCTATGTCTGGGGGACATTTGGTCAGACGCTGACGGAATCCCTCTTCGAGTCCAAGCTCCGGCAGTACCCGGAAGGTGTGGGCAACTATGCGGACTTCATTCGTTCCAACTGGCTGGGAGGCCGGACTGCTGACTGCGTGGGCCTGATCAAAGGGTATGGATGGCTGGATGCGGATACGCTCACCATCCGATATGGAACCAACGGGATGCCGGACATCGGTGCGGATGCCATGTACCGCAACGCAAAGGTGAAGGGCAGCATTGACACGATCCCGGAGGTTCCGGGGCTCGCTGTCTGGCACAGCGGACACATTGGCGTCTATATCGGCAACGGTCAGGTCATCGAGGCCATGGGTACCAAGTACGGTGTGGTCAAGACGCAGCTCAGCCAGCGCAGCTGGACGGCTTGGTTGGAGATCCCCTACATCCACTATGACTGAAGAAAGGAGCAGATAACAGATATGGAAAAGGCCATTATCGAACTGTCCTTCGACGCGGACAAACTGGAGGCGCTGGAGTACTGCCTGGAAAAAGAGCGGACCAACGCAAAAAAGAGAATGGCAGATGCACTCCAGCAGCTCTATGAGGAGAAGGTGCCGGAGGCAGTGCGGGAATACCTGGACCGGAAGAGCACACCAGCATCCCGGCCCAGGCGTCCGCGCCCTCAAAAACAGACTAGAAAGGAGGAAGCTCCCATTGAACAGGGAGCGGAACAGCATCATGAATGAAAATGAGATTACCGTATTGAAGGTGGAGCCGGGCAAAGCACCTGAGCAGGTCACCATCCCCAACACGCTGAAAGCCATGCAGGAGCTGGTGGGCGGTCACATTGAGGTAATCAATTATCAGGGAGCCTGCTTGATCTGCAACGAGGACGGCAAGCTGCTGGGCCTGGAGCCCAACAGAAGGATCGGCCAGGACGTGATCGTGGGAACGTTCTTCCTGGCAAACAGTGATCTGGAGGGTAGCCTCTATTCTTTGAGTGAGGAGGATCTGACCCACTTCCAGCAGCAGTTCGCACAGCCGGAAGCTCTCACGCAGAAGGATGTGCAGAATTCGTTCGGCTTCAAATTTTACAGCATGTGATGATAAGGGGTGGAGGTAATTATGGATCAATATGAATTTCGGCGGGAGCTTGACGCGGTGCTTCCCACGCCTGATCCGCAGCTGGTAGATAGATTCATTTCCTTTGTGGATGAGAGTGAGCTCATCTCCTACGAGGATATTCTGGCCGGCCTGCGGTTCGTTGCGCAGAACTTTGAGCAGAACACACTGGCCAGTATCCCGAAGATGATCGACAAGCAAAATATGATCCTGCCTGATGAAATGGCGGCCGCCGCAATCTGTGTGCAGGGCGGCGTCCCGGTAGAGCAGGTGCAGCAGATGGCCTACGAGGGATTGTTCATGGGCTTTCTGGATGTGCACAGGACTGGCAATGGAGAACTCAGTCCGCTGGCGGTCTGCACGATTCTGGATCATGGCCGGGAGGAAAAATTCTGCACTGCATACTTTGACTCCTTCTCTCCGGGAAAAGCTCTCCACTGTGCTGTGGAATATGCCGGGCAGCATAACACCACCACGGCCTATGCGCTTGAGTATCTCACGGTGGATATGCAGGTGGATGACAATGCGCCGGAGGCAAGGAGAATCCTGGACCGTCGCAGACCAAGCTTGATCAGAGCAATGGAAAGTGCCTTTGCACAGTGTCCGGCGGTGGCAGCGAAAATCACCTTCGACACGGATCAGCGGGAGGCGATTGTGGACTACAATCCGCTCTGGCTGGAGCGGCAAAGGTTATCCAACCCCCGACTGGGCGGCATGGAGGGGGGAATGAAACGATGAGTGGATCTGTGGAACTGGATCTCTGGCTGCACGAATATGAGGAGGCTGCTTTACGCGATGCCCTCAAGGAACGGGGCATGACCGTAAAGGAGTATCTGCAGCAGCAGGTGAACAAGGCCTACGAGGAGATGGTTCCCTCTGATGTTCGGGCACGGGTGGCGCGCAGGATCGGGGAAGAACAGGCTGCGCAGCTTGCCGAGCGGGAGGCATCCCGGCGCTTCGCCATCTTCTACATCAAGGAGCATGGTGAGGAGTTCCGTTTCCTCATCAACCACGATATCGAATTCCTGGATGCTGGGAGACTCCTGCGAAACTATGTCCGATCCATGCAGGATCAGCCCGGTCAGAGCAAGGGCTTCGCGTATTGGTTCCGGGAGCGCGTGCCGCTGACCCCTGCAGAGATTGACGCCTACGTGGACGAGCGGCTCTCCAACTCTGGCCGGGTAACAGGCGCGTTCGACATCGATCTGGATCAGGGGACCTTCGCTGCTGTCCACATCGACAAAGGCTGGCAGACATTCGCAGCCAAGGATGTGTGCAGCGCCGCCTACTTCGCATTCCGCAAGCAAGAGTTGGGGGACAAAGACCGCTGGAGGATCTTCCTGGACCGACTGGACGGCAAAGAACTCCGGTGTGAAATGGAGCAGTGTAAGCCGGAAGAGCCGCAGGTGCTGTGCGGCAGCAGACGACTCAAGCCCTTCGAGATCTCGTTTGATGGAGAGATCAGCGAATACGGTCACGCCCTGAATTTCTATATGCCGGTGGTGTTCGATCCGGACGCTGTGTTCGGGACAAACGTGACGAGCGAAGAGAACGACGACTATGTGAACGTCTACGCGGAATACGATCTGCGGACTGGTGAGGTATGCCCTGCGCTGCAGGTAACGCTGCGCCGCGGCGACGGCTCCAACTGCGACTATACCTATCCCCTCAACGAAGATGAGCAGGGCTGGCTGCTGCAAAAGATGGATGCGTACTGCCAGCAGGAGATGGAGATGCCGCTGGCGGATGTCCGAAAACAGTGGCAGGAGGAAATGAAACAGATGCCGTCGCCTCCCAAGGCCCAGGGGCCGGAACTGCAGATGAGGGGACGGTGATGCAGCGGGCGTGAAGGCTGCAAGACGTGGAACGTCTGGCTTTGCCCTCACGTTGGCTCTGTCAGGCCTTGTGTGGCCGCAAAAGCCCTGGGGTGGGGCAGGGAGACCTGCCGGGCCCGGAGCCCCTGTTTGGGGCGGTTTTCGGGGGGATTTGGCGCCTTGAGAGGCGGCCGAAAAAAGTACTAGATAAAGGACCGCCGTGGTAAACACGGCGGTCCGGCCACAAAGCCCCGCAGTGCGGGGCTTTCAGGGATTTGGCCACCGCCGTCGGTTTTCGGATTTTTCGATTTTCACAGCGGTGGTAGTTTTCAAAAATGCCGGTGTTCCAAGGCTTTGAGTGCCTTTTTCACCGCCGTGGTAAAAGGAGATGCTATGGAAGAAGAAAAACGAATCAAAATCACAGTTTGGCTGAAACCGGGGCTTGTCAGCCGCATGGATGGCTGGTTGGAATCTGACAACTGCAAGAGCCGAGGGGAGTTCACGGAAAAGGCGCTCCGGTTCTACATGGGATATCTGGCATCGGAAGACACCTCCGAGTTTTTGTCCCGCGCTCTGGTGGACACGCTTCGCGGGATCGTGGCCGACAACGCAAACCGGCTCCGCAGCTTGATTTTCAAGTGGTGCGTCGAGCTCAATATGATGGGACACACCATCGCTGCGCACTTTCATACGGCTCCCATCAACCGCCGCGAGCTGCGAGGTTATTCTGTGGACGAGGTCAGGCGTACCAACGGCCAGATCAGCTTCGACGATGCTCTGGATCAGCAACGGCGGTTGGAAGATGACGGCACATGGCACGGATCGTATTGATCGCGCCCTATCTCAAGGGCGGGAGGGATGCGGCGCATCTCGATCACCGGATGCGATACGTCGCCACAAGAGAAGGCGTGGAGCTGCTGACAGATCAGCGCGGCGGACTTCCTGCCTCGAAAAAACAGCAGGCGTACATCCGGCGGCTTATTCGCACCTTCCCGGAGGCGGCGGAACTGTTGGAGTATGACGACTACAAGGAACAGCCGACGCAGGAGAGGGCCAATGAGTTCATCCGTCAGGCACGGGAGAGCTTCGTGGAGTCCATGGATCAGCGGGAAAACTTTCTGGACTATATCGCGCACCGTCCCGGTGTCCAGCTGTCTGGCGAGCACGGCCTGTGGGACGCACAAGGCAAAGTGCGGAACCTCGCGGCGGCGGTCCGGGAGGTGGCGGAGCATCCCGGCAACGTGTGGACGCCGGTGATCGCACTGCGCCGGGAGGATGCGGAGCGGTTGGGATATGACAACGCACAAAACTGGCAGGCGCTGGTCAACGCGAACATCTGTGACATTGCCCGCGGCTTCAAGATCCATCCGGACCACCTGCGCTGGTACGCTGCGTTTCATCAAAAGGAAAAGAGCGTCCACATCCACATGGTGGTCTTCTCCACTGATCCTAAAGAGGGGTATCTCACTAAGCAGGGCATCCGGCAGCTCAAGTCTGTATTCGCCCGGCAGATCTACCGTCAGGAGCTCATCTGCGTCTATGAGGAGCAGACGATGTGGCGGGATCAGCTTGGAAAGGAAGCGGCCAACGCCATGGTCGAATCCATCCGACAGATGGCCAGCGGCACCATCCGGAACAGTCGGATGGAAAAGCTGACGCTGAAGCTGGACGAGCAGCTCCGTGATGTCAAAGGAAAAAAGGTCTATGGCTATCTTCCGCCCGATGTGAAGCTCACGGTGGATCAGATCGTCGAGGAGCTGGCCCAGGACCCGCGCGTCTCCAAAGCCTATGAGCTCTGGCAGCAACTGCGGGAAAAGGTCCTCAGCACCTATTCCAAGGACCTCCCGCCGCGTCTTCCACTGTCCGCGCAGAAGGAATTCAAGAGCGTGCGCAACATGGTCATCCGGGAGACGCTGCGGATGTCGCAGGAGCTGGTCCAGTCAGAGTCCAGTGAGATCGCCGGTGAGATCCAGCCGGACGCCACAGCTGCTGATGGCCCGTCGGAAGCTCAGAACGAGGGGGCGCCTCCTCTGTTCAGTAAGGAGCGGCGGTATTGGACGGCCAGGAAGTACCTCCGCGGGAGCGATACTACACCGCCGGATTACGAGCGCGCGTACCGTCTTCTTCTGCTGGAGGCCAAGGATGGGAACGCCCAGGCCATGTGTGACCTGGGCCGTATCTACCGTGAGGGCCTCCTGCCGGACTGCGGTCCCGACCCGGAAAAGGCGCGGGATTGGTACGCAAAGGCGCTGGCTGCCTTTCATGAGAAAGAACAGGCGAAGCCCAACAGCCGGACGGAGTATCGGATCGCAAGGCTGTATGCCAATGGCCTCGGTGTGGAGGCGGACGATGCGGAGGCGGAACACTGGTTCCGCCTGGCTGCCGAAAAGGAGAATCTGTTTGCGCAGAATGCCTTGGCCTCTCTGCTGCTCACGCAGGGAAAGCCGGAGGAGGCTGCACTCTGGCTGGAGCGCGCTGCAAAGCAGGAAAATCCGGCGGCGCAGTATGCCCTGGGCAGACTGCATCTGCTGGGGACCGGCGTCCCGCAGGACAGGGTTCTGGCCATGGAACTGCTGGGCCGGTCCGCCGCACAGGGTGACAGCCGCGCCGCGGAGTTGACAAAGGAGCCGGAACGGGTGTCCTTCCTGCCGGCGGCGATGGCAGTCACCAGGATGCTCCATCACATGAGCCGGATCTTTGAGCACAACTGCAAACAGGATCAGGTCTTTCAGGGACTCCAGATTGACCGGAAGCGGTGGCGGGAGCTGCAGGAACTGCGGATCGCCATGGGCCACATGCCGGACGATCATGAGGAGATAGAGATCAGCTTACGATGAGGTTGAGACCTCCTTGACTAAAAGTATATATCATGATATATACTATATAGGGAGGTGTATCAGGA
>PPYE01171986.1_pt1 | contig 12537 bp, 7 predicted proteins | sample 1559881 | NCBI WGS metagenome assembly PPYE01 (sample SAMN08240022, study PRJNA423297) | Human gut metagenome, whole genome shotgun sequencing project.
AACATCAGACAAAACGGGAGTCAAAATGAAAACGGTTTCGTATTGATTCATACTCGTTTAATTAAATAAATAAATTATTCGTTTTAAAAATGCGGTGCAAAGGTAGACATTTTATTTTGAACTACAAACATTTAATGTTTTTTTGTGTAGGGATATAGGAATTGTCTTCGGCTTGCACTATCTTTGCAAAGTTGTTTAAACAATAATTTCATGATAGAGCAATTCAACTTTGATATCCGCCTTATCTTTGCCATACTGAACGGTAAAGTGTCGGCTGCCATTAACCGAAAGCTGTCCCGCAACTTCCGCCAGAACGGTTTGGAGATTACTCCGGAACAGTGGACCGTCCTCATCTTCTTATGGGAAAAGGACGGGGTGACGCAACAAGAGTTGTGTAATGCAACTTTCAAAGACAAGCCCAGCATGACGCGCTTGATAGACAATATGGAGCGTCAGCATCTCGTCGTGCGCATATCGGACAAGAAAGACCGCCGAACCAATCTGATACATCTGACCAAGGACGGCAAGGAGCTGGAAGAACGCGCGCGCGTCATTGCCAACCAGACCCTCAAAGAAGCCTTGAAAGGCATCACCATCGAAGAGCTCAGTGTGAGCCAGGAGGTGCTGAGGAAGATTTTCTTCAATACGAAGGACTAAGATATAGGGATTAGGGGTTAAGGATTAGAGATTAAGGGAGGAGAAAACAAGGGGATGAAGCGTCATTTTTCATTCCTCATCTTCCATTCTTTATTAAAATATGGATTTTTTGCAAAAATAATTTCGCTTGTTAAAGAATTATGCTTTTCTTTGTGACAAGAATACGAAAGAATATAATAATCTAATTAAAATACACACACATGAAAGGCTTATTAAAAAATCTGGGATTGATATTAGTCGTAATAGGAGCTGTAATCCTGGTTGCATGTTCTTTTACCGGCAATGTTAACAACAATGCCATCTTGGGCAGTTCTGCCGTTTTGGTTGTAGTGGGATTGATTTCCTACATTGTCATTAACAAGAGAATTGTCGACTAATATCAAAAGAAAAGAAATAAAGAAGGCGGTTAGCATATACATGCAAACCGCCTTTTTTATTTTCTCTCCCCCAGAGGAGCCGAGTCTCATCAAGACTCAGCTTCCGGAGTAATCAGTTTATATCCTTTTCCGTGAATGTTGATGATTTCAATCGAATCATCTTCTTTCAGGTGCTTACGCAGCTTTGTGATATATACATCCATACTACGTGCATTGAAATAGTTGTCATCAATCCAAATAGTCTTCAACGCAAAGTCACGCTGCAGAATTTCGTTGGCATGTGCACAAAGCAAGCCCAGCAGTTCGGATTCTTTGGTGGTCAGTTTAGTCTGCTTCTCGGCAGTCGCCAGAATCTGTTTCTGCGTGTCGAATGTAAACTTACCAATCTTATAGATGTTGCTCTCCTTGTTCTTCTTTCCGCGAACACGTCTCAGGATAGCTTCAATTCTGAAAGTCAGCTCTTCCATACTGAAGGGCTTGGTGATGTAGTCATCGGCACCAATCTTGAAACCTTCCAGAATATCTTCCTTCAATGTTTTTGCCGTCAAGAAGATAATAGGTATTTCGGCATTGGCCGCACGCACTTCTTGTGCCAGTGTGAATCCGTCTTTCTTTGGCATCATCACATCAAACACACACAAGTCATATTTATTCTTCAGGAAAGCCTTGTATCCTGCTTCTCCATCGGGATATAACTCGGCAGCGTAACCTTTTGCCTGTAACTTCTCGAATATCTTTTTCAAATTCTCCTTCTTGATGCCGATGCCGTTATCTTGGATGGAAATCATCAGTTTGCCAGGCTCATTCCAAGTCTTCACCGTCAGTTGCAGATCCGCATCCGGACGTTTATACTTCACTGCATTATCCATGAGATTGAAAATCACATTGGTGATATGCATCTCATCGGCAAAAATGGCAGAGTTGGTAGCTTTAAGCTCCGATTCAATCTTTCCATTATAACGCTCCACTTTCAGTGTAAACGTGTTGATAACACCCGCTATCAGCTCGTTGGCATCCAGTTCCTTATTCTTCAAAGTAGCCTTCTGACGGTCAAACATCGACATCTGAAGCACTTTTTCTACCTGGAACCTCAAGCGCTTCGTTTCATCGTTGATGACACCCGATATATGCTGGAACATAGTCGGAGACTTGCCCACAGCCGGGTCTTTCAACATCTGTGCCGCCAGAGAAATCGTCGATATCGGCGTCTTGAACTCGTGCGTCATATTGTTGATGAAATCATTCTTCATCTCCGTCAGCTTCTTCTGGCGGAATACGATGTAAATCGTAAAGATGAACGTCACCAGCAGTACAAAAGTAAATATCATCGACGGTATCATAAACCTGACCGAATCGAAGATATAATCCTTCTTTCCCGGAAAATGTATCTTGACGATACTCATACGGGCTGGTGGGTCATTCAAAAACAATGGCTGCGAATAAGAGCTTTCACTCCCTGCATCGCTATAATCCGCACAACGGTATACCTCCCGACCTTCCCGGTCTATCACCTTGAAGTGATAATCCATATCACCGAGACCATTCTCTATCAGACCTGCTTTTAGATACTGGTCCAGACTTTTGAAATTAACACGCTCCTCAATCGGCTTGTCGCTGGCATTGTATACCATCTGCAACACCACCTCGTCTACCAATGCACGCTGGTAAAGATAGCGGTTTTTAAGCATCTCTATCTGCGAGCGTGAAGTCTGAGGAATGGTTTTTGCTCCGTGTTTGCGTGAAATCATTGCTCTTGGCAATTCAGAAGGCTCGTTACTGAAAGTTTTCAATTCCACCGAAGAACGGACACTGCCATCCGGAGCTGTCATCACAAACCGCTGGGTACGCATCACTCCGCTACTGCTTTGCGATTGTTCCCACGCCTTCTTTTCTGCCTCGGAGATATCCTCATTCAGCCAACGCACAACCTCTGCGGACTCTGCCTCTTTCGAAGCAGCCATCAACGCACGCTTCACCGATTCATCAAATTGTCCGTTACGCATCTTCACCATTTCCTCAATATAGCTTATCTGCAGATACAGCAAACTAAGGAAGGAAAGCCCCATAACAACACCTAATATCCATATAGTTGACTTTTTCATAGTCACAAAATTAACACTCCCTAATTAACACTCCTAACCAATTAACCTGATTTAACCGGACGTTCTCGTAAATTAACCGAAGACCATTTTTTAGGTTGTATTATGAGCATTATAACAAAAACACAAGCCTTTGGTTTGCAAATTTAATAAAAAATTAATCATTCAATTCACAATTCTGCATGTTCTTAATCTACGTTAATGAAAAAAGCCGTTATTACTTGCCATGAAGTAACAACGGCTTTAACAATTGTTATATTAGCAGCCGGTAGTTACAACAGCCAAACTACCAACCCCTGAAAATCATTCTTCAGCTTGCTTTGCCTCAAATTCCTTAATCAGTTTATCCTGCACATCACTCGGAACGAGTTCATAGCTGGCAAACTTCATGATGAACGAAGCACGTCCACCGGTCAGTGAGCTAAGTGCCGTAGAGTAGGATGACATTTCCTTCAAAGGCACCTTAGCACTCAGTTTTTCGTAACCGGCCTCGCTGCTCATACCCATAATCATGGCACGGCGTCCCTGCAAGTCCCCCATCACATCACCCATCTTGTCCGACGGAACAAATACTTCCACGTCATAAATGGGTTCTAGAATCTTCGGGCCTGCATTCTTGAACGCTTCGCTGAACGCATTCCGTCCCGCCAGCATAAAGGAGATTTCATTGGAGTCAACCGGATGCATTTTTCCGTCATATACGATGACACGTACATCGCGAGCATACGAACCAGTCAACGGTCCCTGCTCCATACGTGACATGATACCCTTCAAGATGGCCGGCATGAAACGTGCATCAATGGAACCACCCACAATACTATTGACGAATACCAGCTTGCCACCCCATTCCAATGGAACTTCTTCGGTACCCTTGACGTTCATCTTGAACTCCTGACCATTGAATTTATAGGTTTCGGGCAACGGCATGCCTTCGTAGTAAGGCTCAACAATCAGATGAACTTCACCGAACTGGCCTGCACCACCCGACTGCTTCTTATGGCGATAATCCGCACGGGCAGCTTTGGTAATCGTTTCGCGATACGGTATTCTCGGTTCTTCAAACTTGATTTGCAGTTTTTCATTGTTTTCCAGACGCCACTTCAAGGTACGCAAATGGAATTCACCTTGTCCGTGTACAATAGTCTGACGCAATTCTTTAGACTGGTCTATCACCCACGTCGGGTCTTCCTCTCGCATACGGTTCAAAGCAACCATCATCTTTTCTGTATCCGACTCGTTCAACGGCTTGATAGCACGTGAGTATTTGGAGTTCGGATATTTAATGAAGTTGAAACGGTTTTCAGAGCCCTTACCGTTCAATGTATTGCCGGTATGTACATCCTTCAGTTTCACTGTACAGCCGATGTCACCGGCTACCATTTCCTCTACCTTGATACGGTTGGCACCGGCACAAGCATAAATCTGCGCGATGCGTTCCTTGGAACCGCGGTCTGCATTGGTAAAATCATCACCTTCGTGCACTTTACCACTCATAACCTTGAAGTATTGAACATCACCGATATGCGGCTCAACGGCAGTCTTGAAGAAATACAAGGAAGTCGGTCCGTTAGAATCCGGCTTCACCACCTCACCGCGTGTATTGTGCACCGGTGGCATTTCGTCCACAAACGGCACCACATTACCCAGGAACTCCATCAGACGGCGTACACCCATATCCTTGCCGGCACAGACGCAGAATACCGGGAACATACCTCGTGAAGCCAGTCCCTTGCGGATACCTTCGCGCATTTCGTCTTCTGTCAAAGAGTCCTGCTCAAAGAATTTTTCCATCAGGCCTTCGTCATGTTCGGCTGCAGCTTCTACCAAAGCCTTGTGCAGTTCTGTAGCCTTTTCCATTTCTTCGGCCGGAATCTCTTCAATAATGGGAGCGCCACCTTCGGGTCCCCACGAATATTTTTTCATCAAAAGTACATCGATCAACGAATTGAAGTTCGGTCCGGTAGCCAGCGGATATTGCACGGGCACCACCTTCGGACCGTATATGGTTTGCAACTGCTCAAGCACCATATCATAATCGCACTTTTCATTATCGAGCTGGTTTACCAGGAAAATAACCGGTTTGCCCAGTTTCTCGGTGTAGCGGAAATGGTTCTGCGTACCTACCTCGGGACCGTATTGCCCGTTCAGCAGCAGAATGGCAGTATCTGTAACGTTGAGCGCCGTCATGGCAGCCCCTACAAAGTCATCACTACCCGGGCAGTCAATGATATTCAGTTTCTTGCCGTTCCACTCCACATGGAAAACGGTGGAAAACACAGAATAGCCGTATTCCTGCTCCACCGGGAAGTAATCGCTGACTGTATTCTTGGCAGTAATCCTGCCGCGGCGTTTTATAATACCACTCTCAAAGAGCAGCGCTTCCGTGAGAGTGGTTTTACCCGAGCCGTCATTGCCAAGGAGGGCAAAACAAAGAATATAATGTTCTTCTGCCAATAAACTGCCCGAATTCACAAGTCATCCAACTTCTTGGACGGCTTAAATATTTCTTATAACTTTGCAGGAAAAAGAATCCCCCCGAAAACCATGAACAAACTACTGTTAACAACACTGCTCGTTCTATGTCCATATTTGGCAATGGGACAGTCCAACCAAAAAACAACCAGGAAAGCCCCTCTCATCGGCATTTCCTGCTCACATCCGGGCCGAAGCTCATCCACACAGATGACGTATACCGAGTCTGTAATCCAGGCAGGTGGAACACCTATACTGATTTCCATCACTACCGATAGCCTTGTCTTGACAGACATTGCCAACCGGCTGGACGGTATCATTCTGATAGGAGGAGGAGACATCCACCCTTCCTATTTCAATGAATCGCCCATCGAACAGCTGGGAGAGGTGGACTCCCTGCGTGATGTATACGACATGGCACTCATCCGCCTGGCTACCCGGCGTAACATTCCGATGTTTGGCATCTGCCGAGGAGAACAGTTAATCAATGTAGCTTTCGGCGGAACCCTTTATCAGGATATCCCTACCCAGCATCCCGACACCACTGTCTGCCACCAGCAGCAGGAACCGAGCAGTATACCAACTCATACCGTCCACCTCACTCCCGGTTCTGCCATGGCATCCATAACCGGACAGACACAACTTTTCACCAATACTCACCATCACCAGGCGGTCAAGCAAGTTGCCCCGGGATTCAGCGTAACGGGTTGGTCGTCAGACAGTATTCCCGAAGCTATAGAGTCTTCCCACGAATATCCGATATGGGGTGTGCAATTCCATCCCGAAGCTCTGGCTACGGCAGGCGACAGCATCTCTGCCAGATTCTTCTATTTTCTGGTTCAAAAGGCAGCTACCTACCGGCATGCCAAAGAGATTCACCGCCGCATCCTCTCCCTCGACACGCATACAGACACCCCACTTGATTTTGACGTTTCCTATAATATAGGTACGCGCGAAAAAACGCAGGTTTGCCTGCCCAAGATGCGAGAAGGAAAATTGGATGGACAATACCTGGCATGCTGGGTGCGCCAAGGCCCGTGCGATGAAGAGAACAGTCTGAAAGCCATTGACCGAGTGGATGAGTTGATACGCCACATCTACCGACAAGTGGAGATGAACGGGGAGCAATGTGCCATAGCCCGCACGCCCGATGATTTGTCCAGGCTCAAGACCGAAGGAAAGAAAGCTTTTTATATTGGCATCGAAAACGGATACGGCATCGGCAAGGATTTGAAGAATATCACCCGTTTCCATGATGCAGGCGTTACCTACATCACCCTTTGCCACACCCGCAACAATGACATCTGCGACAGTTCTTCGGACACGACTGCCCGTTGGAACGGCTTAAGTCCTTACGGTAGAAAAGTGGTGAAAGAAATGAACCGGCTGGGAATAATGATAGACCTTTCCCATGCAGCCGAAAGCACCTTCTGGGATGTACTGAAATATTCAAAAGCACCGGTCATAGTCTCCCACTCCTCTGCAAGCGCCATCTACAGACACGACCGCAATCTGACCGACGAACAGCTACGCGCCCTTGCCGCACATGGCGGTGTGGCTCAAGCCTGCCTGGTAGACGAGTTCCTGAACCCGGATGCCAAGAAAACCAACCTTACGGACTTCATGAAACACCTGCTGCACATGGTTGAAGTGGCAGGCATAGACCACGTGGGCATTGGCTCGGACTTCGACGGTGGAGGCGGGGTCAAAGGATGCAATGGGGACAATGATTTCATCAATATCACCGTCCGTCTGCTGGAACATGGATTTACAGAAACAGACATCGCCAAGATATGGGGTGGAAATTTCCTCCGGGTGATGAAACAAGTACAAACCAAATAGAAAAGACCGAAAAACATCACAAAAAGGAGAGATTAGAGCTATAATCTCTCCTTTTTGACACATTTACATACCCTCCATTTCTCAACTTTCGCATATCTTTGCCCAAAACATAAACGATTTATTAATTATCTAATACCGAATTCTTAAATGAAAAGGAAAATTATTTGGAGTTTTGCATTGCTGGCCTGCCTTTGCTGCCTGCCATCTGCAAAAACAAAAGCACAAACGAAAAATGCCGCAATCATACCCGGGGAAGTATGGAAAGACACCGACGGCAATCCCATCAACGCCCATGGCGGCGGCCTTCTTTACCACGAAGGGACCTACTATTGGTATGGCGAATACAAAAAAGGGGAAACCATCCTGCCCGAATGGGCTACGTGGGAATGCTACCGCACCGACGTAACCGGTGTCAGCTGCTACTCTTCAAAAGACCTGCTGAACTGGAAGTTCGAGGGTATTGTACTTCCTGCCGTGAAAGATGACGAGAAACACGACCTGCACCCCAGCAAGGTGTTGGAACGTCCCAAAGTGATTTACAACGAAAAGACAAAGAAATTCGTCATGTGGGCGCATGTGGAAAGCGCCGACTACAGTAAGGCATGTGCCGGCGTAGCGGTCAGCGATTCTCCTACCGGGACATTCACCTATGTAGGCAGCTTCCGTCCCAACGGTGCGATGAGCCGCGACCAAACAGTGTTCGTTGATGATAACGGCAAGGCATATCAGTTCTACTCGTCGGAAAACAACGCTACCTTATATATAAGCGAACTAACGGATGACTACCTGAAGCCCACTGGTCGCTATACACGCAATTTCGTGAAGCAAAGCCGCGAAGCACCCGCCGTATTCAAGTATAACGGCAAGTACTATATGCTCTCTTCCGGTTGTACCGGCTGGGATCCCAATGTTGCCGAACTGGCTGTGGCCGACTCCATCATGGGGCAATGGACTACCATCGGCAATCCGTGTACCGGTCCTGATGCAGATAAGACCTTCTATGCACAAAGCACTTACGTGCAGCAAGTATACGGAAAAGGAAATGCCTACATTGCCATGTTCGACCGCTGGAAAAAGAAAAACCTTGAGGGCTCACGCTACGTATGGCTCCCGCTTGAATTCGGCAAGGACGGCACAATCACGATACCCTGGCGCGACAGCTGGGACCCGCGTACCCAATGGGAAGAACAAGGCGACTTCTCTGCCGGCAAAGGAACATTCCTATTGAATGGCAAGCCGTTTGTCATCAAAGCCGCAGAGCTGCACTATCCACGTATCCCCAAAGCCTATTGGGACCAACGCATCAAGCTATGCAAGGCACTGGGCATGAACACCATCTGCCTTTATGTATTCTGGAACTCCCACGAGTCTCAGCCGGGAGTGTTCGACTTCACCGGACAGAATGACCTGGCGGAATTCTGCCGCCTATGCCAGCAGAATGACATGTATGTCATCCTGCGCCCGGGACCGTATGTCTGTGCCGAATGGGAAATGGGCGGACTGCCCTGGTGGTTACTCAAGAAAAAAGATATCCGCCTGCGCGAATCCGACCCCTACTTTATGGAGCGTGTAGGTATCTTCGAAAAAGCCGTTGCCGAGCAGGTAGCTGGTATGACCATACAGAACGGAGGTCCCATCATCATGGTACAAGTAGAGAACGAATACGGCTCCTACGGGGAAGACAAAGGCTACGTATCGCAAATCCGCGACATCGTACGCGCCAACTACCCCGGCGTAGCACTGTTCCAATGCGACTGGGCGTCCAACTTCACCAAGAACGGACTCCACGACCTGGTATGGACCATGAACTTCGGTACAGGAGCCAACATCGACCAACAGTTTGCACCGCTGAAGAAACTCCGTCCTGATAGCCCGCTGATGTGCTCCGAATTCTGGAGCGGCTGGTTCGACAAGTGGGGAGCCAACCACGAAACCCGTCCGGCTGCCGACATGATTGCCGGCATTGACGAGATGTTGTCCAAAGGCATCTCCTTCAGCCTCTACATGACCCACGGAGGGACCAACTGGGGACACTGGGCAGGAGCCAACTCACCCGGATTCGCCCCTGACGTAACCTCTTACGACTACGACGCCCCCATCAGCGAATCGGGACAGACCACTCCCAAATACTGGGAATTGCGAAAAGCATTGTCCAAATACATGAACGGCGAGAAGCAGGCTAAAGTTCCCGCTTTAATCAAGCCCATCCGTATTCCGTCTTTCCAATTTACAGAGATGGCTCCTTTGTTCGACAATCTTCCTGCTGCCAAGAAAGACCGCAATATCCGTACCATGGAGGAATATAACCAGGGATTCGGAAGTATTCTCTACCGCACCACACTGCCCGAGATGAAAACCCCGTCCCTGCTCACTGTGAACGATGCGCACGATTATGCCCAAGTTTTCCTGGATGGCAAATACATCGGCAAACTGGACCGCCGCAACGGTGAAAAGCAACTGGAATTCCCCGCCTGCCCCAAAGGTGCACGCCTCGACATTCTGGTAGAAGCCATGGGCCGCATCAACTTTGGACGTGCCATCAAGGACTTCAAGGGTATCACCCAAAGCGTAGAACTTACCGTAGACATCGACGGCCGTCCTTTCACCTGCAACCTGAAGGATTGGGAAGTCTATAATCTCGAAGATACATACGATTTCTATAAGAACATGAAGTTCCAGCCCATCGGCTCACTGAAAGATGAGTTAGGACAACGCATTCCGGGTTGCTACCGTGCCACCTTTAAGGTGAACAAGCCCAGCGACACATTCCTAAACTTCGAGACTTGGGGCAAGGGACTTGTCTACGTCAACGGGCACGCCATGGGACGCATTTGGGAAATCGGCCCGCAACAGACCCTCTACATCCCGGGATGCTGGTTGAAGAAAGGTGAGAATGAAGTGATTGTCTTCGACATCATCGGTCCCAAAGAAGTTAAGTCCGAAGGACTGAGCGAGCCATTACTGGACCAGTTGCTCGTCACCAAACCGCTGACGCACCGCAATGAGGGTGAAAATCTCGACTTGTCCGGTGAGCAGCCCGTCCTCTCCGGCAGCTTCAATCCCGGCAACGGTTGGCAGGAACGCAAATTCGACCAACCCGTCACCGGACGTTATGTCTGCCTGGAAGCCTTGAGTGCACAAGATGGAAAAGACCTGGCTTGCATTGCCGAAATGTATCTGCTGGATGAGAATGGGGAACGTCTGTCACGCGAACCCTGGATTGTCAATTATGCCGACAGCGAAGACGTATCCCACGTCAACTGTTCTGCGGACAAAATCTTCGACCTCCAGGAATCAACCTATTGGAGCACAACAAAAGACACTCCATACCCGCATTCTGTCGTGATTGACTTGGGTAGTACCCGCACCCTGACCGGCATACAATATCTACCCAGAATGGAAAGCGAGGTACCGGGTGGAATCAAAGACTTCAAGGTTTACGTAAAATCCAAGGCTTTCAACTATTAAGCCGGATTTACAACACTAATAGATTCTTTAGACACGGATTACATGAAAAATCATGGATAATAAATGAAGAATATCCATGATTTTTCGCGTAATCCATGCCTAACTTAAAATCAATCAAACAGATTTTCCGTACAATTCATCGTCTACCACAGCCAGCATTCCCTCCACTTGAGCCAATGCCAGCATACGGCCATGAAAAGAATAACCTGCATTGTACCCTTTATCCTCGTCGCCCAACATCATGCGACCGTGGTCCACACGCATCGGCAATCCCGGATTTTCTTTCTCAAAGATACGAATCAAATCAATGAGGTGTCCCCTTCCCTCCAGATGGGAACTTTCGATAAAGTTTCCACCCGGTATTGCCTTCGTACTGCGCAAATGCACAAAGTGGGTACGCCTGGCAAACTTCCTTGCCAGTTCACGGGTATCATTCTGTTCACCCGCACTCAATGAACCGGCGCAAAAAGTCAGGCCATTATGGGGATTGTCCACTGCACTCAGTATCCAGGCAATATCTGCCTCGTCTGTCACAATGCGCGGCAACCCCAATACCTGAAAAGGAGGGTCATCGGGGTGTACACACATATTCACCCCATATTCCTCGCATACCGGCATGATGGCAGACAAGAAATAACGCATATTCTCGCGCAGAGCCTCCCGGTCTATCCCTTTGTATAGCGCCAGCAAACGTTTGAACAGGGTTACCGGCTCCTTGTCACCTTCCTTGATGTTGCCATTTACGAATCCTTGTGTCTTTACGATAATCGTATCTACCAGCTCTGCCTTTTCAGACTCCGTAATCACCTTATCCAGTTCTGCCACCTTGTCCAGCTCTTCCGGAGAATAATCGGCTTCCGCATTCTCCCGTTCCAATATCTTCAGGTCGAAGTAGGCAAAACGGATTCTGTCGAAATAAAGAGAAGATGTCCCGTCTTCCCAGGGATGTTGTAAGTCCGTGCGAATCCAGTCAATCACCGGCATGAAGTTGTAACATACCGTCCGGATGCCTGCCTTGCCGAGATTGGCAAGGCTTATCTTGTAGTTCTCTATCAATCGGTCACGCTCACTCCCCGCATATTTGACAGCCTCGCACACCGGCAGACTTTCTACTACAGACCAGCGCAATCCGAAGGATTCAATATAATCCCTCAAATCTTCAATGGCTTCCAACGTCCATATTTCACCGTTGGGAACTTCATGCAAGGCAGTGACAACGCCTTCCACTCCTATCTGTTGCAACATGGCAAGGGTTATCTTGTCTTTCTTGCCAAACCATCTCCAAGTCTTTTCCATTCTTTATTATTAATTTTCTTGTTTTTCAGGCGTTCAAACCACCCGTTACCTTTTTGCAAAAGTAAGAAAGAATATGAGAACTGTCCATTCTGAATGGATAGATTTGTTTGTTCGCAATGAAAACAATATCTTAGCACTTCATTACATATATTAATTACGCTTATGCAAGACTTTATAAACGGACGTTGCGGCTGGTGCGGAACCGACGAGCTGTATGTGAAATACCACGATGAAGAGTGGGGAAAACCGGTAACAGACGACAAGACACTATTCGAGTTTCTTGTATTGGAAAGTGCCCAGGCGGGACTGAGCTGGATAACCATCCT
>PPYE01321087.1_pt1 | contig 12537 bp, 9 predicted proteins | sample 1559881 | NCBI WGS metagenome assembly PPYE01 (sample SAMN08240022, study PRJNA423297) | Human gut metagenome, whole genome shotgun sequencing project.
ATCAGACACTACGTTCCTTTTATCCGCATATATGAAAGGAGCCATCTTATGCACCCGAAATCTTACTCCATCTTTGCCGGACGCGGCAGCAAATCCGCGGTGGAACATGCGGCGCAGATTATCTTTACCGTCTGTGGTTTCTTTGCCGTCCTGGCGGTCGCTTCCATCACGATTTACATGATCATCAGCGGTACCCCCGCTCTCTTTAAAGTGGGAATCGTCGATATCCTGTTCGGCACCGTCTGGAAACCGGAAGCCGCAGTCCCCGCCTTCGGTATCCTCTATGTTATCCTGACTTCCATTGCCGGAACTGCTCTCGCCATTTTAATCGGAGTTCCCATCGGTGTTATGACGGCCGTTTTCCTCGCTGAAGTGGCGCCGCCAAAGCTGGCCGGAATCGTTCGCCCGGCGGTGGAACTGCTGGCCGGAATCCCCTCCGTCATCTACGGCCTTCTGGGAATTCTGATCCTGAATCCGCTCATGTATAAGCTGGAACTTAAGATTTTCGAGGGCTCCACGACCCACCAGTTCACGGGAGGCGCCAATTTGATCTCCGCCGTCCTGGTTCTGGCCCTGATGATTCTCCCCACAGTCATCAACATCAGTGAATCCGCTCTCCGCTCTGTTCCCAGAGAGCTGCGAAGCGCCTCCCTGGCCCTTGGTGCCACAAAGATTCAGACAATCTTCCAGGTCGTGCTCCCTGCGGCGAAATCAGGTATTATTACTGCCATCGTACTCGGCACCGGCCGTGCCATCGGTGAAGCCATGGCGATCAGCCTCGTATCGGGAAGTTCGGTTAATTTCCCCCTTCCCTTCAACTCCGTCCGTTTCCTGACGACGGCGATTGTTTCGGAAATGTCCTACTCGGCGGGCCTTCACAAGCAGGTGCTCTTCACCATCGGCCTCGTCCTGTTCGCTTTTATTATGATCATCAATATTTCTCTGACCAGGCTGTTAAAGAAAGGAGATGTACAGCATGACTAACGAAATCGCAGTTCCTCTTCACAAAGATACCGTCATCAAAAACAGCATCTGCCGCAGGCAGACGCGGGTTTCTGACTCCATACTCACGTTTTTGATCTATCTGAGTGCATCCATATCCATCCTGATTCTGGTCGGTATCATGGGATACGTGTTCTTCAGGGGAATCTCACAGATCAACTGGGAATTCCTAAGCACCGTTCCCAGCACGATAAAGGGCACCTTCGGAATCCTGGGAAATATCGTCAATACCTTATATATCGTCGTTATCACGCTGCTCATCGCCACCCCACTGGGTGTGGGATCCGCCATTTACTTAAATGAATACGCAAAGGGAGGCCGTGCCGTCCGCCTCATCGAATTCACCACGGAGACGCTCGCCGGTATCCCTTCCATCATTTTCGGCCTGTTTGGCTACGTATTCTTCGGTACGACACTGGGTTTAGGCTATTCCATCTTAACCGGAGCCCTGACGCTCTCCATCATGGTCCTGCCGCTGATCACCAGAACCACGCAGGAAGCGCTTAAGACAGTTCCCGACAGCTACCGCTCCGGCGCACTGGGAATCGGCGCCACCAAATGGTATATGATCCGCACCATTCTGCTCCCCAGCGCCATGCCCGGCATCGTGACCGGCGTCATTCTGGCCATCGGCCGTATCGTGGGCGAATCCGCCGCCCTCCTATTCACCGCGGGAAGCGGCTACTTACTGGCAAAGGACTTTTTCGGAAAAATCTTTGAATCCGGCGGTACACTGACGATTCAGCTCTACCTTTCCATGCAGAAAGCCAAGTACGACCAGGCCTTCGGCATCGCGGTGGTTTTGCTCCTCATCGTCCTCGCCATCAACGGCCTTGCCAAATATTTATCCCACAAATTCAACACGGAGGTTAGAGAATAGTGAATACCAGTACAGTAAAAATAGCAACTGACAGCCTGGACTTATATTACGGCACCAATCACGCCTTAAAAAATGTCTCCATGGAGCTGTATACCAATAAAATTACCGCCTTCATCGGCCCCTCCGGCTGCGGAAAGTCCACATTTTTAAAGACTTTGAACCGTATGAACGACCTTGTGCCCAATGTGAAGATCGAAGGCGAGGTTCTGCTGGACAACGAAAATATCTACGACCAGAGAGTCGATACCACCCTTCTCCGCAAAAAGGTAGGCATGGTATTCCAGCAGCCGAACCCATTTCCCATGAGTATTTACGACAACGTGGCCTACGGTCCCAGAATCCATGGAATTCACAACAAATCGGAGCTGGATGATATCGTGGAAAAGAGTTTAAAGGGCGCGGCCCTCTGGGATGAGGTGTCTGACCGTTTGAAGAAATCCGCTCTCGGCTTATCCGGCGGCCAGCAGCAGCGTCTCTGTATCGCCAGAGCCCTGGCCGTGGAACCGGAGGTACTTCTGATGGACGAACCGACCTCCGCCCTCGATCCTATTTCCACGCTGAAGATTGAGGATCTGATGGATGAGCTGAAGAGCAAGTACACGGTGGCGATCGTGACCCATAACATGCAGCAGGCCACCCGTATCGCCGATTATACCGCATTTTTCCTGGTTGGCGAGGTGGTAGAATACGCTCCCACCACGGAGCTGTTCTCCTCTCCAAAGGATTCCAGAACTGAGGACTATATCACCGGACGCTTCGGCTGATCCGGTTTAACTTATGTAAACTTAATTCAGAAAGGATTTACTTAAAATGACGACAAGAATCAATTATGACCACGAGCTGACGCTGTTAAACGATGACATCAAGCAGATGGGATACATGGTGGAGTCTTCGATCGAACAGTGTTTTATCGCATTTGAGGACCAGGATTTCGAAAAAGCGGAGGGAATTATCCGGGGCGACCGCACCATCAATGATTTAGAGCGCTCCATTGAGGCCCGCTGCCTCTCCCTGATTCTCCGCCAGCAGCCGGTGGCCGGCGATCTGCGGGTCGTATCCAGCGCTTTAAAGGTGGTCACGGACTTAGAACGAATCGGTGACCACGCCTCCGATATCGCGGAACTTATCCTGCGCATCCGAGGGGAGCACATCTACCATGTGGTACGCCACATTCCGGGAATGGCCATGGCCGCCCGTGAGATGGTGCGAAGCGCCATAGACGCCTTCATCTCCCAGGACATCACCGCCGCTAAGACCATCGAAAAGCAGGACGATATCGTGGATGAACTGTTCACCAAGGTAAAAAACGATGTAATCGATCTCCTGAAGCAGTCCGCTGAGCACGCCGACCAGTGCATCGATCTTCTGATGATCGCAAAATACTTAGAACGCATCGGCGATCACGCCGTTAATGTCTGCGAATGGACGGAATTTGCGAAGACGGGCGCTTTGAAGAACGTTCGGATTCTGTAGGGTGGATTGGAAAAAGGTGCCGCTAGTGGCTTTAAAATTATTGAAAGCCACTGGCGGCACCTTTAATTTGTTTTACATAACAGATGATGCAATTTCACAATTATCTCCATGGTGTACTGATGTTTTCAGTTAACCAGTCGACCATCTCTTCCTCTGACATATTTAAATCATAATACATATGGAGAAGCCGGAGGAGCCCCTGTACCAGATGGAGTATCAAAAATATTATCGCATTCTCCTGCCGGAGCACCAGTACTTGAAAGTATTCCTGCTGGCCAGACTGGGCGAAAAAACGCTTGCCCGGTCCGCCGTCAGTCACTGGTATAGTATCCCATAAGGAATTTCGCACACGGTTCATCCTGATAATTGTATACGTAAAGATAATTGCCGGACGTCCGGGTATAGAAGCATTCCTCGATAGTTGAGACAGTCCCGGACGCGCTGTCGGATTCCAGCGTCTTCACCAAAGCGCCATCCCGGTATATGTAATTGCTGGAGATCGATGTTCCCCCCGAATCATAAACAGATAAATAGGCCATATGATCGTTCACAATAATCGGAAACATCATAATCTCCCTGCCGCCGGGCAGCTTACTCTTATCGAACTCGAAGAGACATTTTCCCCTCATATCATAATAATAGTTGCGGCTGCCTTTCTCGATCACGGCTATATTTTCCTGGAATTCAGTGCCAAATATGGAGACCGCTTCCGAAGTCACTTCCAATTTCATCGCAATCTCCGGATTATGCTCCATGAACTCCTTCACACCGTAGTAGAGCTCCTCACAGCCCTCTCCTTCCCATATTTTCTCATCCGACGGCACGCCTTTTTCTGTGATTGTTCCATTTTTATCCGCATAGTCGTAGGTATAATGCCATTCACCCGATACGCCCGACTCTACCCATACCGCGTGTTCCAGCCCATAGCCATCTTTTGTGATAAAGATATCGCTGTACACCGGTTCACAGACCCAGCGTTCCTCTGCGATGGAATAGAGGCCGTAGTTGCTGGTCAGAGTATCCTGCATGGTGAGCAGGCTGCGGCCGTCCCACACCATAAACGGGGAAACCGCCTGATTATCCACATGACGGATAAATTTCATCAGATTCATGGAGCGGTCGAACACAGCGATTCCATTTTCGCCGTAAAGGTAATCCCCATCTGCAAGTATGGCTTCGCCCTTTGAAAGAGGAATCTCCGCCTTAAATACCTCGCCCTCCCCTTCAAACCCCTGGGGAAGCGGCTTCTTCACGTCCTGGATACCCACGTAGCCCAGAGTGTTGATCAGCGCCTGACCGTCATCCGACGTGAGCCATTCAAAGAGACGGTATGCGTTTGAGTCCTTCGGTTCATCTTTCCGGACTGCTGCATAAAAATCGCTGACATAGGGATAGCTTCCATCCCGTATGGTATCGCTGGAGGGCATCACGCCGTCGACCGCCATGAACTTCAGTTCCGGCTTCTGGTACATGTTTTTTGCATAGTAATATACGGAATAACCGAGGGCTTCTCCCGTGTTATCGTAGGCAGAAACCTTTTCGATCAGCTCTCCCATCTCTGAAACCACATAGTCCTGCGGCGCTTCCGCCATGGCGGTACCCTTCATCACCAGCTTCTCCATGAGATTCTGGCTGCCGGAGTTCTCAGGCCTCTGAAACGCCCGTATGGCCTGGCTGCTGCCTCCCACCGCCTTCCAGTTTTTAATTTTACCGGAATAGATATCGATCACCTGCCGCCCGGTCAGGGATTTTACAGAATTCCCCTGATTCGCCATAAAGACCAGCGCATCCCGGCCAATCGGTTTGATAATCAGATTGTCGCCCTCTTCCTTCAGCCGTTTCTTCACGCTCTCACCAGGCTCATAGGCGATAACGAGATCCGTTTCCTGCCCCCAGATCAGGTTTAAATACGCCTGGGTCGTCTTGTCATGCTCGATAAAGCGTTCCGCCTCCTGCTCCGTCGCTCCCGTCGCAAGGCGGTAAATGGCCTGTGACAGTGGAATCGTCGCGGTGGAACCGTCGATCTTCGGAAACTCCTCTCTTCCCATCTTTGGACACGTCACCATCTCCGAGGGGGCGTTCTCTTCGGCCTCCTTTACCGCGGTTAAATTGCCGGTTTCTGACTCATTGAGCACGCGGTCATCGAAGGCGTCCGCCTCGACAGATGGCTGATACCACGATTTTCCTGAAAAATACGTATTCAGATCGTCACTCTTAAACATGCGTCCGTGCCTTGCGTAGATCTCATTCCTGGCAATGCGGAGTTCTTCCCTGGTGAGGGATGAAAGCTCCTCCTGCGTATAGATATGAGTCTGTGCATCCGGAAGAATATAATCATCGTCCCAGCTCCCTACCGGATAGGCTGGGACCTCTTCGGCGGTCTGGCTCTCCGTCTCCTGTTTCGTACTTTCCTCTTCACTGACACCGGACGTCACCGTCTCCGGGGCCGTCCCGGCCGGTTTCTGCCTATTGCCGCAGCCCACAGTTCCCAAACCAATGAGGAAGGCCAGGGCCACGGGCAGCAAATGAACTTTTTTCTTCATATCACACCTCGTTCGCGTAAACTATCATTTCACTGCTTTTCTCCATCATACCATAAAGTCATTTTACCGTCATGATTTTGCAGAATGTTCTGGAATTTGTAAGAAATATCACAAGTAAACCTTTCCTTCGCCGCGTGACGAGTGAAAAAGAGGCCGCGGTATCCTGAAATACCGCAGCCTCTCCTCTTATAATCTTATCTCATTCTATTACAGCATTGCAGTTCCCCTGCAGTACGTCTGTGCCACATCGTAATTGTCTTCCAGCACGACGAAATCGGCGTCATAACCAGCCACCAGTTTTCCCTTCCTGTCATCCACGCCGAGACATCTGGCCGGATTGATGGTACAGGAATTAAGGGCCTGATCAAACGGAAGAAGCGCGTCCTCAACCAGAATGCGGAGACCGCGGTTCATGTACAGCGTACTTCCTGCGATCGTATCGGTGCCCTTTAAATAGGCAAGTCCACTCTCACTGATCTCGATATCGTGACCGCCCAGCTGATAGCTTCCGCCCGGAGGGCAGTGCTTTGCACGCAGGGAATCCGTCACCATGATGACGAAATCGCGGCCCTTTGCCGTAAAGTAATTGTTCAGCGCAGCCAGATGGGAATGGCAGCCGTCACAGATAATCTCTCCATAGATATCTCTTACCCGAAATGCGGTTCCCACAAGGCCCGGCTTCCTGTGATGGTAAGGCGTCATGCCGTTGTATACATGCGTCATGGAGGTAGCGCCATTGGCTATGCCCATCAGCGCCTGCTCATAGGTTGCAGAGGAATGGCCCATGCTGACCACGACTCCGGTCTCCTTACAGTATTTTGTCAGAGCAAAATCCACGTCATGCTCCGGCGCCAGCGTAATGTATTTAATCAGCCCTTTCGCAGCCTCCTGATACCTCCGGAACTGATCAACGGCCGCCTGTGCGATCGCCTCCGGCGGCTGGGCTCCCTTATAATCCATGTCGAGATACGGTCCTTCAAAATGAATTCCCAGGATCTCCGTGCCCTCATAGCCTTCTTCCACGACCGAGGCCACATTAGCCACAGCCTTCTCCAGGACATCCGGCATCTGTGTTACCGTGGTTGGAAGAATGGAGGTCACTCCTTCCTCCGGTATATGTTTCATCCAGTTTCGTAAGCCCTCCGGCTCTCCGTCATTGGTATCATATCCATAAGCTCCATGGGTATGCACATCGATAAACCCAGGAACAATCCTTTTGGTTCCATAATCCTGATCCACGGATCTTTCGCCATATTCGCGGACAGCAGTGATCTTTCCTTCTGCGACCTCGAGCTGAGCTGGTATAAACTGGCCTGCGATCCAGACCTTTTTACTTTGTATTATCATGACCATACACCCTCTCTTTCTTATCACCGGCAGTCATCTGTCCGGCTATCCTTAGTATAACCAGTTCCCATCTCTATTTCAAGACCATTTTGAAAATAATTTTCAAAATTAAATTGGAAATAAAAAATGCGGTCCAGCAACCAGGAATATTCTTTCCGGTGCCGGACCGCGTACTCAAAGACTCTTTTATGTGTCTTCTTACATTCTTCTTATATCCTTACTTATATGATTACATCTCTTCGTCGTCGTCTTCCTCAACCGGATTTTGCTCCACCGGCCACCGGATTATAATACGGAATAAGTCCGCCTCTACCTCTACATCCATCTTCCCATTCTGCAGCTCCACGAAACTCTTGGCGATCGCCATGCCCAGGCCGGAGCCTTCCGTGTTGCGCGACTGGTCACCGCGGACGAAACGTTCCGTTATCTCTTTCGGATTAAAAGTAAGCTCGTTGGCCGACACGTTCTTCATGGTGATGACCACTCCGCCGTCGTCCCGTTTCATATCGATATACGCTCTGGTATTCGGCATGCCGTATTTCATGATATTGGTCAGAAGATTGTCAAAAATCCGGTACGTCTTCTGGCTGTCCAGCGGCAGGACGATCTTCTCGTCCGGCAGATTCCACCGGAAATCAATGGTGGATTCCTCAATCTTATCGCTCAGCTCCAGACTCACCTCTTTTAAAAGGCTTACGATGTCCACATCCACCAGATTGAGCGTCACATTGTTGCTGTTGGCCTTGCTGATTTCAAACAGGTCCTCGATCAGGGATTTCAGACGCATGGACTTCTGTTCCAGCACATCAATATAGGCTTTTCTCTGTTCCGGTACCGCATTGTCATCCTTCAACAGGTTTACATAAGTAATAATTGCTGTCAGCGGCGTCTTTAAGTCATGGGACATGTTGGTGATCAGATCCGTCTTCATCTTCTGGCTCTTAACTTCTTCATCCACAGCCACTTTAAAGCCGCTCTGAATCTTCTGGATCTCCGTCTTAAACGGTTCAAACACGCCGAGATCTTCCGAAATCGTCACATCTAAATTTCCTTCAGCGATCTGATTGGTTGCCCTTAACAGGATTCTGTATTTCCGGGTTAAATCCCGATAGTATTTGCGCAGCACCAGGAACAGCACGATCGAATAGATGATCAGCGCCCCAATTCCAAAGAACCACAAGCTGCATAATACCGCCAGAATAATGAAGTTCACTCCGACGATCTTAAAGATCGTCCTGTCCGAGTTATCCTGCAGATTGATACTTCCCAGGAAGTTGTAAAATCTGCGGCAGAGTCCTGCGCACCAGCCATAGAACAGCCCGCATAAGGTTCTTTCCCTGATGTAGCGCTTGAATCCGATGTGGAACACATCTCTCATACACAGAACAGCCCAGTAAATGATTGCAAACGGGATACACCACCAGAACACATTCCACAGCTTCACCATTATATCCGCTGCCTTCGGCAGGAAATTCGCACGGATCAGACCGGAATACAGGCTTCCATGGTTCGTCACAGCCACCAGGCTGGTCAGACTGTAGCCGAAGCCTATGCCTCCTGCACCCACACCGAGGACGATCCCCAGCGGCACACGCAGCACCTTGCTGTCATCTGCCCGCGTCACATCGAAGCAGGATAACAGGAATGCGGCTAATGCCACAAAGATTCCCAGTCCTGCAAAGACCTGCGCGACTCTTCCGGAGTTATAATAGGAACCCCAGGATGAGCTTCTGGCCAGAGAATACTCCGCCAGCTGCTGTTCCGTCATGGCGTAGGCAAAGGTAATATTCTTCGGATTTGACAGTTTGAACTGCGGTTTACTGCTGTACTGTTCCCAGTAATACTCTTCCATGGGATCGACTTCCCCGAACTTCTGGAGAATGTTTAACAGATACGAGGTATCCTGCCCGCCCAGCTGCATCACATCCATGCGGCCATGCCCATCGTAATGCATCACAACCCGGAACACATAGCTGTCATCGGTTAAGATGTTCCTGTCCTTTGCGTAATTCATCAGAATGCTTCCGTTTTCGTCCAATACCTGAAAATCGATGGCATTCCTGATGCTTCCGAAATACCGGTTCCAGCTCTCATATTCCATCATACAGTTCTGGCGGAGATTGCGTAAGTATTCCTGCCGCTCCTCAGCCATATAGCTTTCTTCTTCGTCTGTGAGGTACCCATAATCCTCATCTTCCAGAAAAGAGGCGGTATCCTCTTCCGCCGCCAGCGCCTCGTCCTTCGGAATCTGACTGGCCGCCTCCGGTGCCGGTGCCGTTTCATCTCCCGGATTCCCTGCACCTTCCGACGCCGCAGCCGTCTGTTCTGCGTATCCGTCCAGACTTCCGTTTTTCAGCTCATAGGCTCCTTCCGGGAAGAAATGCTCGAACGGCGAAATCACCACACCGTTGGCATACTGATACTGTTCTAAATCCAGCACGTAGTTGCCAAAGACGAGATGGCGTAAAAACGCCTGATCTTCATATGCGGGCTGCTCATGGCGTCCCGCCTCTTTTTCAAAAAACGGGTACAATCCCGTAATGATAACAGCCGCCGCCACTACAATAAGAAAGGACAGCAGCGCACTGATTCTATGCCTGTTTTTCAATTTTATATCCAACTCCCCACACCACCTTTAAATATTTGGGTTCCTTCGGGTTAATCTCAATTTTTTCCCTGATTTTTCTCACGTGTACCATGATGGTGTCCGTGTTGATCGCCCGCTCATTCCAGACGCGTTCGTATATCTCTTCCGCAGAGAAGACCCTTCCGGGATTCTTCATCAGGAGAGCGAGAATCTTAAATTCGATCGGCGTCAGCTTTGCCGGCTTTTCGTCCACCGTGACTTCCACGGTATCCTCGTTCAGCTCCAGTCCGCCGATAATATAAATGTTGCTCTTTTCCTTCTGTTCCTTTGCCTCCAGCATATCCAGATACTTTCTGTACCGTCTCAGCTGGGAATTAACTCTTGCAAGCAGCTCCATCGGAGTAAATGGTTTCGATATATAGTCGTCGGCACCGATATTCAGTCCCATGATCTTATCGACCTCCTCCGTCTTCGCAGAAAGGATAATCACCGGAAAGTCGTATTTTTCTCTCAGCTTGACAGTCATGGTAATGCCATCCATTCTCGGCATCATCACATCCACGATAGCCAGATGTATTTCTTCCTGATCCAGAATCTTAAGGCCCTCGATTCCATCGGCCGCCTGGAATACTTCATAGCCCTGGCTCTTTAAATAAATCTCGACTCCTTCTCTAATCTCCTTATCATCTTCTACCAGCAGAATGTGATTTGTTTCCATGGTATCTCTCCTCGCTTTCGGATATTTTATGGTTCATACAGATTCAAACTATAGTATATCATGAACGCCGGATTCCTAAAAGACCCGCCCGACGTTTTATCATGATTGGTACTGCATAAAAGAACACTGTCTGCATCTCTGTATTATGCCACAAACACGCATATATCTTCCCTTCCTGCCTGCATTACTAGGATATATGGGCAATCTTAAAATGAACGACGTGTAAAACGAAAGAAATTCTAAATCTTTTATTTAAAAATGTCCGCAGCCCCTTAAACCGCTTGCAGCCTCTGGTTGCGCAGGAAAAATATGCCGGTTGACAGATAGTTGGTAGTGTTTTTTTATCATTTCTGTTACACTCAGAAGTATCAAAGAGTGCTTCAAAGGGAAATGGAGGGATTCCACATGTCACTGGCAGAAAAAATACAGGAATTAAGAACGTCTCATCCATCTGGCTGCGCTCTATACACGGTTTCAAGGATTTAGCGACATCACGGTATTTCTGTGTGCGGCGGCATCTGCAGTTTTTATTCTCTCCGCGTTTCTGCCGGTCCTCATCACAATCCTTACATTTATCTGCCGTGACTGCAAAAAACGCGGAATCCGGCCGGCTTTCTATGTTTTTATCTCCTTAAGCGCCGCCGGACTTCTTTACTACTTCTTAAACCGCGACCGTCTTGCAGTAAAAAAGGATTAACACTGCCGCCGGATAACCGGACACGGGACCAAAAGAAACCGCCTGTCACACCAGCACTGTGACAGACGGTTTTTTACTGCATAAAACCATATTTTACATCTTGTTATTTGACCAGCCCGGCCATCGTCGGAAGCGCCATGCTGACAGCAGGAATATACGTTACCAGCACAAGGCCCACCAGGATAGAGGCATAATACATGACCATGTAAGGCATAACCTTGGCAAGTGACGTCTTTCCAACCTTAATCGCCACAAACAGCGTATTGCCTACAGGCGGTGTAATATTTCCGATACACAGGTTGTAGACCAGGATCAGTCCGAAATGAACCGGATGCATGCCAAAGGTCTTGACAATCGGAAGAAACAGCGGCGTAAAGATCAGGATTGCCGGAGTTACATCCATAAAGGTACCTGCGATCAGCAGGATCACATTCATAATCAGCAGGATGATAATCGGGCTGTTGGTAAGGCCCAGAAGTCCTGCGGAAATTGCCTGCGGAATCTGGGTAAATGCCATAACCCATCCGAGAATATTCGATACGCCGATGAGGAATACGATCATACCGCTCATCTTTGCGCTGTCCACCAGAATCTTCCAGAAGCTCTTCCATGTAATATTGCGGTAGCAGATGCCCAACACCAGCGCGTAGACAACGGCGATGGCCGAACCTTCCGTTGCTGTGAACACGCCTGCGATAATGCCTCCGATAACCACAACAATCAGGGAAAGCGCCGGGATAGCTTTTAAGGTAGCCGCGCCCAGGTTCTTCCAGTCAAATTTCCCCGGAGTTCCCTTATATCCTTTTTTCCGTGCAATGATAACTGCCACAACGACACAGCAGACCGCCCATAGAATTCCCGGTATGTAGCCAGCCAGGAACAGGGCCGCCACAGAGGTTCCGCCTGAAACCAGCGAATATGTGATAAGAGCGTTTGACGGCGGGATCAAAAGTCCCGAGGGAGCGGAAGCACCGTTGGTAGCCGCACACACCGCGCGCTCATAGCCCTGTTTGTCCTCGCCTTCCTGTACCATGCTTCCAACCGCTGCAGCCGCTGCCGATGCGGAACCGGAGATGGCTCCGAACAGGGCGTTGGCGCCGACGTTGGTCACCAGAAGAGCTCCGGGCAGTTTTCCCAGGATTGCCAGCACAAAATCCACCAGCCGCTTGGCAATCCCCCCCTGATTCATCAGGTTGCCCGCCAGGACAAAGAACGGAATCGCGGTCAAACTGAATTTACTCATACCCACAAAGGTTCTCTGCGCTGCGGTCAGCACGGATACATCCAGAG
>PPYE01597786.1_pt1 | contig 12537 bp, 14 predicted proteins | sample 1559881 | NCBI WGS metagenome assembly PPYE01 (sample SAMN08240022, study PRJNA423297) | Human gut metagenome, whole genome shotgun sequencing project.
TGCATGCGGCGCCCAAGACTGAAGAAAAGGAACGATGAGCCCCCATGACGTACTGCGCCTGGCGCCTTGCGCCGCAAGATGAAGATGCAGCCCGGCGCCTTGCCGCCGAAACCGGCATGCCGCAGCTTGTGTGCGGCGTGCTGGCCGCGCGCGGATACGGCGCGCCCGAAAAAGCCCTGGCCCTGTGCGGCCCTGGAGGCCCTTTGGGCGACCCCATGCGCCTTTCGGGCATGCCGCAGGCGGTGGCGCGCATCCAGCAGGCCATAGACAGCGGCGAGCGCATTGTGGTATTCGGCGATTACGACGTGGACGGCGTGACGGCCACCGCGCTTTTGTACACCTACCTTGACAGCGCGGGCGCCGAAGTCTATTACAAGCTGCCCAGCCGCGGCGAGGACGGCTACGGCCTTTCCGAGGCGGCGGTGGAGCTGATGGACGAAAAGGATGTCTCGCTCATCATTACGGTGGACAGCGGCATCTCTGCCGCTGCGGCCGTGCGCCGCGCAAAAGAGCTGGGCATGGACGTGGTGGTGACGGACCACCACCTGGCCCCCGCAGAGCTGCCAGAGGCCGCCGCCGTGGTAGACCCGCAGCAGCCCGGTGACGAAAGCGGCTGCGGCATGCTGTCCGGGGCGGGGGTGGCCTTCAAGCTGGTGTGCGCGCTGGAGGGCTGCGACGCGGAAGAGCTTCTGCCCGTGTACGGCGACCTTGCGGCCATCGGCACCGTGGCGGACATCATGCCCCTTGTGGGCGAAAACCGGCGCATTGTAAAGGCGGGCCTGGCCCTTCTGCAGGAGACGGACCGCCCCGGCCTTGCCGCGCTGATACGCCAGTGCGGGCTGGAGGGCAAGCGCCTGACGGCAGAGAACATCTCGTTTGCGCTGGCCCCGCGCCTGAACGCCGCGGGCCGCATGGACGATGCCACCGCCGCGCTGGAACTTCTGCTTTGCGAGGACGAGGCGCAGGCCGCGGGCCTTGCCGCCGCGCTGGAGGAAAAAAACGCCGAGCGCCAAAAGACGGAGCAGCACATTGCCCAAAGCGTGCTGGACACCATTGCGGCAGACCCCTCTTACGAGACAGACCGCATCCTTGTGGTGTGGGGCGAGGGTTACCACCAGGGCGTCATCGGCATTGTAGCCTCGCGCATTGTGGAAAAATTCGGCAAGCCCGCCGTCATCATCGCCGTGGACGAGGCGGGCGAGGGCAAGGGCTCCGGCCGCAGCGTGCCGGGCATTTCGCTGTACGACGCCATTGCGGCCTGTGCGCCGCTGCTGGTGCGCTACGGCGGGCACGCGCAGGCGGCCGGCCTTTCGGTGAAAAAAGAGAACCTCGGCGCTTTGCGCCGCGCCATCAACGCCTGGGCCGCGCAGGAGTACCCCGTGCCCGCGGCGCCGCCCATTGAGGTGGATGCGCGCGTGCAGCTTGCGGCGCTGAACTGTGCGGAGGTGGCGTCCCTTGAAAAGCTGGCCCCCTTCGGCGCGGGCAACCCGGCGCCGCTGTTCCTTGTGGAAAACGCCCTGCTGGAGGGCGTGTACCCTCTCAGCGAGGGCAGGCATGTGCGCCTGCGCCTGCGCCAGGGCGGCGCGGCGCTGAACGCCGTGTATTTCGGCAAAGGGCCGGACACGCTGTGCTATGCGCCCGGCGCCCAGGTGGACGTGGTGCTGGCCCTGAGCATCTTTGAGGGAAAGGCGGGCCCGTCGGTGTCTGCCCGCGTGAAGGATATGCGCCCCGCAGGGCTGCGGGATGAATACCTCGGCACGCTGCTGCCCGCGCAGGCGGCGCTGGCCGGGGCCGTGCTGGGCCCGCGCGAGGTGCAGGCGGTGTACCCCCAGCGCGAGGACACCGCCGCCGTATACCGCCTTCTGGCGGCGTGCCCGGGCGGCGTGTGCGCCGAAGACCTGCGCGGCATGTTTGCGCGCTGCGGCGCGCAGCGCGCGGGCAAGGTGCTGGTGTCGCTGCGCGCTTTGTGCGAGCTTGGCCTTGTGCAGCAAAGGCAGGATGCGCGCGGCGAATTTTTTCAAATTGTGCCCGCACAGGGCAAAAAGGACCTTGCCGCTGCGCCCATTCTGCAGCGGCTGAGAGGGGAGAAATGATATGGCCATGGCGCTGCCAAACGAGGGTGCGGCCCGCAGCCCGGTGAAAACATATGAAGACCTGCGCGCCACCATTGCCGACTCTGGCCGCGTGTACGGCGAGGAGAAAATACAGCGCGCCTACGCCCTGGCCGAAAAGGCCCACAAGGGCCAGCGGCGCCTTTCGGGCGAAAGCTATATCAGCCACCCTCTGGCCGTGGCCTGCCTTGTGGTGGATTTGGGCCTTGACACCGACAGCGTGGTGGCCGCCCTGCTGCACGACAGCGTGGAGGATACCGACACCACCCTGGACGACGTGAAGGCGCAGTTCGGCGCAGACGTGGCCCTTTTGGTGGACGGCGTGACAAAGCTGGGGCGCATCAAGTTTTCCTCTGTGGAAGAGCAGCAGGCCGAAAACCTGCGCAAAATGCTGATGGCCATGAGCCATGACGTGCGCGTGATGCTGATAAAGCTGTGCGACAGGCTGCACAATATGCGCACGGGCGATTCCTGGCCTGAGCAGAAGCGGCGCGACAAGGCGCTGGAGACGATGGAGGTGTATGCGCCCATCGCGCACCGCCTGGGCATGGCTAACGTGAAGGAGGAGCTGGAGGACCGCAGCCTTCAGTACCTGGACCCCATCGGCTATGACGAGATACGCTCTTACCTTGCGCAGAACGGCGCGGCGGAGGATTTCATTGCCAACATTGCAGATAAGATAAAAGAGCGCCTGGCCGAGAACGGCATGGCGGGCTGCACCATCAAAAAACGCGTGAAAAGCGTGTACGGCATCTACCGCAAAATGTATATCCAGAACCGCACCTTTGCCGAGATATACGACGTGTACGCCGTGCGCATCATTCTGGACACGGTGGCCGAATGCTACAACGCGCTGGGCGTCATCCACGACATGTACCACCCCATTCCCAGCCGCTTCAAGGACTATATCTCCACCCCTAAGCCGAACATGTACCAGTCGCTGCACACCACCGTCATCGGGCACGAGGGCATCCCCTTCGAGGTGCAGATACGCACCTGGGAGATGGACCAGACGGCCGAATACGGCGTGGCGGCGCACTGGAAGTATAAGGCGGGGCTTGGCGGCAAGGCTGAAAAGCTGGACGACCGCGTGGCCTGGGTGCGCCAGCTTCTGGAAAGCCAGCGCGACAGCGACGATGCGGGCGATTTGCTGCGCGAGATAAAATCTGAGCTTCTGCCCGAAGAGGTGTTCGCCTTCACGCCAAAAGGCGACGTCATCAACCTGCCCGCAGGCGCCACAGCCATCGACTTTGCCTATGCCATCCATTCGGCGGTGGGCAACCGCATGGTGGGCGCCAAGGTGGACGGGCGCATTGTGCCCATCGACCACAAGGTGAACACGGGCGAGATTATCGAGGTGCTCACCGGCCCGCAGGATAAGGGCCCCAGCCGCGACTGGCTGAACATTGTGGTCACCAGCGAGGCGCGCAACAAAATACGCAACTGGTTCAAAAAAGAGCGCAAGGAAGAAAACATCGCCGAGGGCCGCGCCGCGCTGGAGCGTGAGCTGCGCCGCAACCTCATCGCCATCCCGGCCGAGGAATACGACGCCTTTATGACAGACATGGCGCGCCGCATGCGCCTGAACACGCCCGAAGAGCTGTACGCCGCCATCGGCTACGGCGGCATTCAGCTTTCGCGGCTGATGATACGCATCAAGGACGAGGTGGCAAAGCAGGCGCGCGAGGCCGCGCCGCCCGCCGTCACCACCGTGCCCATCCGCAAGCAGAAGGCCACCGAGGGCGTCATTGTGGAGGGGCTGGACAACTGCCCCATCAAATTTGCCAAGTGCTGCAACCCGCTGCCGGGCGACGAAATTGTAGGCTTCATCACGCGCGGCTTCGGCGTGTCCATCCATAAGAAGGACTGCGCCAACGCCAGGGCCGGCCTCTCCGGAGAGGATTCCGCCCGCTGGCTGCGCGCCTGGTGGGCGGAAAAGGCGTCGGAGAAGGAATCGTTCAAATCCTCGCTGGAGATATCGGCCATGGACCGCGACGGCCTTGTGGCCGACGTGGCGGGCCTGATTGCTGAAATGCGCCTGACGTGCTACACCTTCTCGGCGCGCCAGCTCTCGGACGGGCGTGCCTCGCTGACGCTTACCATCGCCATCTCTTCCAAAGAGCACCTTGCGGGCGTCATCCAGCGCATGAAAAAAATAAAGAGCGTGCTCAGCATCCAGCGCCTGTGAGGGCGCGGCGCGCACGCCGAATACAGAAAGGCGGATGCAGGCAGTGAAAGCGGTCATCCAGCGCGTCTCCCGCGCGCATATTGTGATAGACGGTGTGGGCGAAAGGGCCATCGGCCCCGGCCTCGTCATACTTTTGGGCGTGAAGGACACCGACACCCCCGCCCTGTGTGCAAAGCTGGCGCAGAAGTGCGCAGGCCTGCGCATCTTCGACGATGAGAACGGCGCCCTGAACCTCTCGGCAGAGGACCTTGGCTATGAGGCGCTGGTGGTGTCCAACTTCACGCTGTATGCCGACACGAAAAAGGGCAGGCGCCCTGGCTTTACACGCGCGGCAAAGCCGCCTGTCTCGGTAGACTGCTACAACGAGTTCGTGGCCCAGATGAAAAGCACGCGCCTTGCCGGTGTGCAGACGGGCGAATTCGGCGCCGAAATGCACATCAGCCTTGTGAACGAAGGGCCCATTACCATCGTCATCGACACGGACGAGTGGGCCGCAAAGGGCGAATAGGCCCGTGTACAGAAAGGAAGGCATCCCCCTATGGAAATTTTGCATATCACGGGCCCCGCGCCCCTTTACACCAACACCTTTCTCGCGCTGGACGGCGCGGGCACGGCCATTGCCATAGACCCGGCCGCAGACGCCGCAGCTTACCTTGCCCAGCTGGAAAAGCACGGCGCAGGGCTGGCGGCCATTCTGCTGACGCACGGCCATTTCGACCATGTGGGGGCTGTGCGCGCGCTGAAGGCCGCCACCGGCGCGCCGGTGCATCTGGCGCAGCCGGACGCCGGGGCCAGCCGCATGCTGCCCCTTGCCCCGCAGGATGTGGACGTGTTCGTGCAGGACGGCATGGCACTTTCCTTCGGCGGGCTTTCGCTGCGCGTCATCGCCACGCCCGGCCACACGCGGGGCAGCGTATGCTATCTGTGCGGCGACACGCTGTTTTCCGGCGATACGCTGTTCGACGGCGATGTGGGCCGCACGGACCTTGCCGAATCTGTGCCCGCGCAGATGGCCCAAAGCCTGGCAAGGCTGGGGCGCGAGGTGCCGCCCGGCGTGCAGGTGCTGCCCGGGCACGAGGGCTTCACCACCATGGCCGGCCAGCTTGCGCACAACCGCTGGCTGGCCGCCGCCTGCCGCGAGGGGTGACGGGCGTGGAGCTGTTTTTCTGCGGCCTTGCCGGCACCTATGAGGCAGAGCACATTGCGCGCATGTTTTTCCCCGGCGCAAAGCTGGTGCAAAGGCGCTGCGCGCCCGGCGCGCCCTGTGTGCGTGTGCGCAGAGCGGGCGCCAGGGTGCTGTGCGGCGTGCGCACGGCGCAGCGGTGCGGTGTAAAGGTATTCCGCTTGCCGGATGGCGCCGGCCCGAAAGAGGAAGAATATGAGGTGTGCCGCGCGCTTTACATGTTGCTGCAGGCGGAAACAGGCGTGCGCCCGCCCTGGGGCATGCTGACGGGCGTGCGGCCTGTGCGCCTTCTGCACGACATGCGGCGCAGGGGCCTTTCCCCGGCGCAGCAGCAGGCGTTTTTCTGCCGGCGCAACGATGTCAGTGAGGAAAAATATAAACTTGCAGTACAAATTGCAAATAATCAACAAGATGTAATAAATTGCAGTGCCCTGCGCTCTTACAGCCTGTATATCTCAATTCCCTTCTGCCCGTCGCGCTGCTCATATTGCAGCTTTGTCTCCACCACCACAGAGAAAAGCGGCGCCCTGGTGGCGCCGTACCTGCAAAGGCTGGAGCAGGAGCTGCAAAGCATCGCGGCTATGGCCGAAAAGCTGCGCCTGCGGCTGGAGACCGTGTATATCGGCGGCGGCACGCCCACGGCCGTCAGCGCACAGCAGCTTGCGCGCCTGATGGCCGCCGTGCGCGGCGCGTTCGATTTTTCGCATGTGCGCGAATTCACAGTAGAGGCCGGCAGGCCGGACTGCACCACACCCGAAAAGCTGGCCGTCATCCGCGAGGGCGGGGCCACGCGCATCTCCATCAACCCGCAGACGCTTTCAGACGAGGTGCTGCGCGCCATTGGGCGCCGCCATTCGGCGCAGGACGTGCTGGACTGCTTCGCCGCGGCGCGCAAAGCCGGGCACCGCAATATTAATATGGATCTCATTGCCGGCCTTCCGCTGGATACGCCCGCCGGCTTTGAGAAAAGCCTTGCCGGGGTGCTGGCCCTTTCGCCGGAGAATATCACCGTGCACACGCTTACCTTAAAGCGCGCCTCAAACCTTGTGATGCAGGCCGTGCCGCCCGCCTACGGCGACGTGGCGCAGATGGTGCAGCACTCTGTCTGCGCGCTGCAAAGCGCCGGGTACGGGCCGTATTACCTCTACCGACAGAAGGGCACTTTGCAGAACCTGGAAAATACCGGCTGGGCAAAGCCGGGCTTTGCCGGGCTTTACAATATCTATATCATGGAAGAGGTGCATACCATTCTATCAGCGGGCGCGGGCGGCTCTACCAAGCTGGTGGGCCCGGCGGGCCGCATTGAGCGCGTGTTCAACCACAAGTATCCGCTGGAGTACCTGGCCCGCTTCGACGAAGTGCTGGCACGCAAGCAGAAAATAGAGGATTTTTATGGCAAATGGTTTGATATGGATCCCCAAACGGCTGGTTGAGCTGGGCCTTTTGAACGTGGCCGCAAGCACGCCGCAGAGGTTTGTGGAATACTGCGAGAATGACTACGCCGCCCGTGTGCGCCACGCCGCCGGGCAGGTGCTGCAAAGCGGCGCGCGCGTGGTGATGCTGACGGGGCCGTCTTCCTCCGGCAAGACTACCACGGCCCACAAGCTGGCCGGGGCCCTGCGCGCCGCCGGGGTGGAGAGCGCCGTCGTCTCGCTGGATAATTTCTTCAAGAACGTGCAGGATTACCCCCGCCTGCCCGACGGCAGGCCAGACTATGAAAGCGTGGACGCGCTGGACATTCCGGCCATTCTGCGTGCGCTTGCCTCGCTTATCGAAACGGGCCGCGCCGCCATTCCGGATTTTGATTTCAACCGCGAGCAGCGCGTGCGCGGCACGCTGGAGGTGTGCGTGGGCCGCGGCGTGGCTGTGGTGGAGGGCATCCACGCGCTGAACCCGCGGCTGGTGGCGGGCCTGCCCGCGGGCAGCGTGTACAAGGTGTATGCGGGCCTGCGCGAAGAGTATTCGCACGGCGGGCAGCGCATTCTGCCCACGCGGGACGTGCGCCTTGCCCGCCGCATGGTGCGGGATTATAAATTCCGCGGCCACTCGCCCCAGCGCACGCTTGCCATGTGGGCGGACGTGTGCCGCGGCGAGGACGAGAATATCAAGGTGTTCAAGCCTGAGGCCGACCTTCTGCTGGACACCAGCTTTTCTTACGAGCCCTGCTGCCTTGCGCCGCTGGCGGCCGCCCTGCGCGGCCAGGTGCCGCCGCAAAGCCCATGGGCCGAAAGCATGCAGAGCCTGTGCGCGCGCCTTGCGCTGTGCACGCCGCTGGAAGCGGCGCTGGTGCCGACCGGCTCCATGCTGCGCGAGTTCATTGGCTGACGGCTGCGCCGGGCGCGGCATATGCTGAAGGCAGAGTGCATATTCACAACAGGGCGGCCGCACGGCCGCACCGGAAAAGAGAGGGATGCTTTTATGGATTGGAACAAATTGAAGCAGGCGGGTGCCCAGGTGGCCGATTCCGCCATGCGCACGGCTGGTACGCTGTATGAAAAGGGCAAAAAGGAGGCAAGGCTGGTGGCGCTGGAATCGAAGCTGGGCCGCGCCCAGCGCGAGCTTGGCGCGCTTGTGTATTCGCTGCGCCGCACCGGCGAAGAGAACGAAGCCTTTATAGAGGGCCTGTGCGAGGACATTGCCGCTATTGAGGCGAAAATAGCCGCCCTGCGCGCGGGCGGCGCGCAGCAGCCGCAGGCCCAGCCCGCCGCGGCCTCCAGTGTGAAGTGCTGCCCCCAGTGCGGCGCGGAGGTTGAGAAGGAGGCCATGTTTTGTCCTGGGTGCGGGTGTCAACTGGGGTAAGCCGCGCACAAGCTTTTTCGTGGCCAGGCCTGCAAAGGCCGCCGGCGTGCGCGGGCGTGAAGAGAAAGAAAAGTAACTCAATACCGTTTTCCTGCCGCGGCTTTGCGCCCCATGCCGTGAAAAATTGCATAAAATGGCCCCGGAATGCGTCAAATCCGGCGAAAAAACGGCAAAAGGGGTTGCAATCTGAGGGCGGTTCATGTAAAATCATATAGGCCAGCCCGGGGCATGGCCGCCCCCTTGGTTTGTGCGGTGTTTAGCCCGCGGGCAAACGGGGCATACTGCCGTACAAAGGGCTTGCACAGGGCAGCGCCCTGTTCATGATAGTGTCGCATGCGCGCTGCGCGCAGCACACGCGAAAAGGAAAATTGTTGGAGGTTACGACAAATGACGAAAGTTGAACTGATCGCGAAAGTCGCCGCGGACGCGGAGCTGACGAAGAAAGACGCCGAAAAGGCCGTGAACGCCGTTCTGGAGGGCATCACCGCCGCGCTGAAGGCTGGCGACAAGGTTTCTCTGGTGGGCTTCGGCACGTTTGAAACGCGCAAGCGCCCCGAGCGCACGGGCCGCAACCCGCGCACGAAAGAGACCATCAAGATCCCCGCCACGGTGGCCCCCGCGTTCAAGGCCGGCAAGGCCCTGAAGGACGCCGTGAAATAAGTTTTCTTTCGCTGAACATTGCCCGTGCGCGCCGCAAAGGCGCGCGCGGGCCTTTTGCTTGCAAAGCCCCGCCGCCGCGGGCGGGGCAGGGAAGGAGGGCAATATGCGCATTGATAAATTTTTGAAGGTGAGCCGCCTCATCAAGCGGCGCACCGTGGCAAACGAGGTGGCCGACGCAGGCCGCATTACTGTGAACGGCCGCCCGGTGAAGGCCAGCTATGCCGTGAAGGAGGGCGACGAAATTGAGATAGCCTTCGGCAGCGCCCCGGTAAAGGTGCGGGTGCTTTCCACCCAGGCGCCCGCAGGCAAGGACGTTGCGCGCGAGATGTATGTGGTGCTGTAAAGCGCGGGCCCTTGCGGGGCCCGCGCCCTGTACGGGCTCGAGCGGAAATCTGGCTGGACGGAATACAGCGTCACAGTGGACGTAAACACCGGTGAAATAGCGGGCTATGAGCAGAATTGGGGCTGAACCCCGCCTGCACGCTGAACAGGCGCGTTCATGTGCCCGCACAGGGCTTATAATGCCCGCCCTGTGTGGAAAGGGCACCCCTACAGAGCGCGCAAAGCAAAAACTTAGCTTCTCATATTTTTCCGGCAGGGGGTACGGGGCCCGGTAGTGAAAGCTGCCGGGCCCCATGCCCTTTTACAGCCCTGTTTGCAAGACAGCCGGACAACCGGCATGGGCAAAGTTGGAGAGATATGCCTGCGCGCAGAGCATGGCAGGCGAAAACGCGTGCATACCCGCTCGGTTTCCGTGCGGCTTTTGCTGCAAAGGAAAATAGCGCGCGCTGTTTTGGCGCATTGACACAAGAGGCCATTGCCCCCTGAAAGGCATTTTTTGCGCATGGCTTCTTCAGATTTCCCCGGCAGCCGCAAAGGGTGGCCTGCAGAAAGCCTCCCCGCCCTGCATCCAAAACCGCCGTTTCCGGGGTGCCGGGCAGCTTTGGCCCGGCGGTTTTGGATGGGTGCATCAGGCAGTGCCAAAACCGCCAGCCAAAACTGGTGTTTTTGTATCAACGCGCCTTTGACGCGCGTTTTGTGTGGAAGGCGGCTGGGCGCGGCAAATAGGGGCATGGGTGTGCCCGCACGCTTTTTCCATGGCATAGTATCGCGTAGAGGGCGGTACATCTCGTCAGGCACAGCCTTTTTACCTCGGACGCCCCGCCGCCTGCGGGCCGCGGCCGGGCGCCCTTAAAGACAGGGCAAATTAAAACTTGTGCTTTGGCGCGTTGGTTTCCGCATGCTTTGCGGCGGCGCCGGCTGGCCCCCCATGCCCTTGGACGCAGCCGGCGCCTGCCATATCTTCGGCTGGGGCCGGGAGGCGGCGCGGCCGCACAAAAAATAAAAGAAGCACAAAAAGGCTCGGGCCCCGCGCGCCCATATCTGCGCGCCGTACAGGGGGACGGCGGCAGCGGCCCCGAACCAGCATAGTGCCGCGATGCGGCGCATACAGTGAAAACAGAAGCAAAAAGGGGGCGCTGGAATATGAACGAACCGCTGCGCGCCGAAAAGGCGCCTGCGGCGCAGCACACGCTGCGCATGGAAAACTGTGAAAGGCTGGTGGCGACGGGCATTGAGGCCATTGTGTCGTATGACGCCATGGGCGCTGTGCTGAAAACGCCGTGCGGCATGCTGAATGTGGGCGGCGAAGGCCTGAGCGTGGGCGAGCTGAGCGTGCGCACGGGCGAGGTGTCCATATCCGGCAGCATTGAATATGTGCAGTATACAAGGCCGCGCGAAAAAACAGTGGGCGGCTTTTTCAAAAGGCTGGCGCGCTGATGCTGGCGCCGGTTACGCCGCCCGAGGCCGTGCGGGACCTTTTCCTCTCCATGGGGCTGGGCGCCTGGCTGTGCGCAGGCTATACGCTGCTGCGTGCGGTGCTGGGCAGCGCGCGCTGGGCGGTGTTCGCCTGCGACGCGCTGTTTGCCTTTGGCGCGCTGGTGGCCTGGCGGGCCGCCGCCGTCAGCATTTTTTATGCGGGGGTGCCCCGCTGGTATACGCTGTGCGGCATGGCCGCGGCCTTTCTTGCCCTGCGCGGGCTGCTGGCCGCCCCGGCGCGGCGCCTGCGTACCATGTGCATGCGCCTTGCGCGGTGCGCGGCCGGGCCACTTGCCAGGCTGGCGGAGCCTGTGCGCCAATCGGCGCACAACTGGCGCGCTGCGGCGTGCAAAATGCGTGCGGACGGGAAACGGCGTACGGCCCGGGGCAAAAAACATGGCCCGCCCCCCACAAAACAGTTGCAAAAAAGCGCGCGGGTGTTGTATAATTCAGAGTAACAACATGGCGCGGTGTGCTTGCTTTGCTCTCTGCGCCATGGCACCGGCACAGAAGGGAAGTGGTATACGTGCACGCGCGCAAGCAAAGGCGCTCTTTCTCCGGCCTTGCGCTGAAGCTGGGCCTGCTTTTTCTGTGCGTATACCTTGCGGTAAGCTTCGTGTGCGCGCAGATGGAAATTGCGGCAAAGCGCCAGCAGCTGGAAAATATAAGCCAGCAGGTGGCCGCGCAGCAGGCGCAGAACGAAGAGATACAGCGCACCACCCAGGCGGACGACGAAGCCTCGTATATGGAGCGCGTGGCCCGCGATAAGCTGGGCTATGCGCGGCCGGACGAGCGCATCTTTATCGACGGTGCCAATACGGGCGGCTAAGGTTTCCGCCTCTGTTATTTTGCGGCTTACGGTGGCTGGCACCGTGCGATTTTTATAAAAAAGGAGTTTCTCATTTCATGGCAGTTGAGGTTGGAAGCATTGTAGAAGGCAAAGTTACCGGCGTAAAGAAGTTCGGCGCATTTGTGCTGCTGCCGGACGGCAAAACGGGCATGGTGCACATTTCGGAAGTTTCAAACGAATATGTTCAGGAGCTTTCAGACGTGCTGAGCGAGGGCCAGACGGTAAAGGTAAAGGTGATGAACGTTTCGGACGACGGCAAAATTGCCCTCTCCATCAAGCGCACGCTGCCAAAGCCCAAGCCCACCCGGGCGGACACAGGCCGTGTGTGGCAGCCGCGCCAAAGCGCGCCTCAGCAGAACATGTCGTTTGAAGACATGATGAGCCAGTTCAAATCGCGCAGCGAAGAAAAAATATCAGACCTGCGCCGCGTTACCGAAAACCGCCGCGGCGGCGGGTATTCCCGCAGGCGCTGAGCGCGGCAGGCACCAAAAAACAGAAAGCATGTGCAAGGGCGGCCAGAGGTTTGAGGCCGCCTTTTTTGGCGCCTTGCGGCGCAGGAAAGGGCGGGAGAGCTACGGATATTTACTTTGTGCGCCACGGCCAGACAGACTGGAACATCACTTGGAAGCTGCAGGGCCGGGCCGATATTCCCATCAATGCCGAGGGCAGGCGGCAGGCCGCGGCCCTGCGCGCCCGGCTGGCCGGTGTGAAGCTGGACGCGGCGTACGTCTCGCCGCTGTGCCGCGCACAGCAGACGGCGCATATCCTGCTGTGCGGCACAAATGTGCCCGTCTACACGCAGCCCGCCCTGGCCGAGCGGGATTTCGGCGCCTATGAGGGCCTGCGAAAGGAGGATTTCGACTTCGAGGCATTCTGGCACCCGGAGGTGCCCTGCCCCGCGCCCCAGCGCGCGCAGAAAGCCCTGCAC
>PPYE01276868.1_pt1 | contig 12533 bp, 15 predicted proteins | sample 1559881 | NCBI WGS metagenome assembly PPYE01 (sample SAMN08240022, study PRJNA423297) | Human gut metagenome, whole genome shotgun sequencing project.
GCCGCGAAAATCTCACGTTCGGCCTTGTTAAGCGCATCGAACGACTCGCCCGGCTTCGAAGCCGTTTCGTCGTCATGTTCCGTCGTCATCGCAGGCTTGGCGAACAGCGGAGCGATCAACTGGGTCTCCTTGGCATCGGAGGAGGCCGACGTCTGCTGCGAGGTTTCAGTGGGCTCGCCTACGAAATCGGCCACGCGGGCGTATGACTCCAGACGGGTCAGCAGCTGCACGCATGAACTCAGGTAATAGTCCACCTGACGTTCGTCATAACCCCGCTTGCCCTTGCGTTGCGTGAAGATCACGTTGGCGACGGATGTCGAATTCAGATCGACGAGATGCTTGGCATCCTCACGGGAGATCTTTTCGATGTCAAGTTCGGAAGCGGCTTTCGCCATGCTCTGGTCGATGATGCGGTCGACCTGCTTGCGGTCGTAGGACGGCGTCTTCGGCTCCCCCGATTTGAAACGTTCGCCGGCCGCACGCTTGGCATGTTCGTCGAGCTGACGGTATAGCGCCTCGGTCTGGGCCTTCCAGGCCACCCGGCCATGCTGAGAGATCTCCCACGTGGTCTGCTTGTCGACTACGGCACGTTCCAGACGGGCCAGAGCCGCGTCGACCTGGGCAATCACATAGCCGCCCTTCACCAGATCGAACGAGACATTCTGAATGTCATGCTGGGTCAGCTGAACGCCTTCGCTCTCATACAGCATGTGCGCACGCTCCAAAAAAGCGTCCACCTGCGCAGGGTCATATCCCCACTTGCGCTTTCCGGTGCGAGCGACTCCAGATGCGTTCCTACCGGCTTCAGGTTCCTGCGCCATTGGCTATCGACCTCCTACAGACAGTATTCAACGTCATCACTTTACGTGATTGATTCGACGCCCATGCGATTTCATGCAAAATGTCGCGGAAACAACACGCGAAACACGTCGGAACATACCTGCGGGGCTCGCGCGACTCGCCCGACACGCGATGCACGACGCACCATACGGTACAGTAGAGCGTTGCGGGCGATTAGCTCAGTTGGTTAGAGCGCCACCTTTACACGGTGGATGTCGGGGGTTCGAGTCCCTCATCGCCCACGGTTCCCTGCAATCATCAGCGAATGAGCATTCTTTATTTTGCCCCGTAGGCACGTATCCCCTTACGGCAAGAGATTGTTCTATTGCCTGTTGTAATCGCATTTCTGGCACTGCGCCATCACATTGCCGCTGCTTTCCCGTTGAAAAATACCAGCCCATTTGCAGATATTCTGAAGAATCGGCACCACTGATTTTCCTCTGTCCGTTAAGGAATATTCCACCCTCGGCGGTATCTCATCGTATTGTTTGCGAGCAACAAGACCATCGTTGATGAGTTCCTTCAATGTGGAGGAAAGCACGGCATCGGTAACATTGAGCATTTCCTTGCGAATGGCGCTGTATCTCAGAACTCCCTTTTCATTCAGCACACAGATCACACGGGATTTCCATTTACCGCCGAACACTTTAAGCCCATATTCCAAAGGGCACCTAATGTCCGCCTCCATCTTCTTCCGGTACATTTCAACGCCTCCCGATTTTTCATCTTCACCATAGCATGATTACTTCGATGGATATAGTTACTATTAAATTTATAAGTAACTTATAAACTTCTTTATATCTTCCATTCGCTGAGTTAGCACGATATGCTCGAATCGCATCCGGAAAGGTGCAATGCAAGCAAAAACGCTGATAATCGGAAGGATTCATAATGAAGGTGCAAGCTTATCTTGAAATCACCATGGTCATCAATCCGGAAAACCGTCCGGCCGCGGCAAAGGTCTACACTGACTATCGTCAGCCGTTCCTTGACACCATCGAAGGTGCCCTGACAAAAGAGCTCCTTATTCGCGACGAGGACGTTCAGGTTATCCACGGTTTCGACAGCATGGAGCATGCAAAGGCATACCTCGAAACCGATTTGTTCAAGAACGATGTTTTCGTCGGGCTCAAGCCGACTTGGGCCGCTGACCCTGATGTGCGCTTCTACGAAGTTGCATAACCATACCTTTTGGCCCCTGTAGAGTTCCGTTGCCTATGTCACCGGCAACGGAACTCTACAGGGGCCAAAATTATTGTAGAAAACGTCCGTAACGGACAAGCCGACCTGTTCCATCAATGAAAAATGGCTTGAATCCTATTGGAGTCAAACCATGGAGCATCGTGTTCACGGTGCATGCCGCACTTGCGGCAGACGCTCATTCGTCTGACGCACACCGCCCGTGTCAAGCGGAAGTCTTATCTGCCTTTGCCGAAGGCGCGCAGCCGGATACCGTTCCAATCGGAGCTTACGGTCAGCGGCGTCGCAGCATTCATGCCTGCGGTCTTGGCCGCGGACTGCACCGTGCTTGAGCTTGCAGCGCCCGGACGTCCCGGTTTCGGGGTCAACACCCACAACGGGCCATCATCGCCAAGAACCGCATACGCGTCGACGATGGTATCGGACAGCTCATCCTCGTCGTCGCCGTCACGCCACCAGATGATTACGCCATCGACAGCGGAATCATAGTCCTCGTCGACCAGTTCCTCACCGGTCAGTTCCTCGATCTTGGCGCGGATCGAGTCGTCCACATCGTCGTCCCACAGCCATTCCTGTACCAGGTCGCCGGCTTGGAAACCGAATTCTTCAGCGTTATCAGATGCCGTTTGGTTCACGTTCGCCAATATACCAACACAGCTCGAACATATACGTTACGAACGCTGGAATTGCTCACTGTTCGAGATTGCATCCGCACGGATTGCGCCTCTACGATCCGATCACCCGCTACTCGGCCTTGCACCCCGAAAGAGATGAGCCTTTCCCGTCGCGGATGGCAATCAACGCCTGATATGCCTCGTCAAGGGTCGAGACCTTCACCACATTGAGTCCGTCGGGAATATGGCCTACCACACCGTCGCAATTGGATTCGGGCGCCAGGAACCAGGTGGCCCCGTCACGTTTCGCTCCGAGCATCTTCAGGCGGATGCCACCGATCGCACCGACCTTGCCCTGATCATCCATCGTGCCCGTTCCGGCGATGATATTGCCACCAGACAGCCGTTCGCCGGAGATCTTGTCAATCAGACCCAACGAATACATCATGCCGGCGGAAGGCCCGCCGATATCATCGACATGCATGGTGACCTTCGCCTGTGAGACGTCATAACCCTTGTCTTTGAGGAAGTTCAGGGCCGCGGTGGTGGCGGAATCCTGCGAAGAAGTCATTTCCTTTTCGCTGCTGCTCTTGTATTCCTCGGTAGTCTGTCCGACCGGAACCACGGCCTCGCGCGGCATCACCGTGGTATGAGGATCGGCCCAGCCCCACAGCGCCTGCGCATTGGTGACGGGATATCCCGGCACGCCTGAGGCGTTGACGGTCACCAGCAACAGCTGACCGGAATCCTTATGGGTCTTGACCCCCGATACGGCGATGACCTGCTTGCCGCCGGACTCGCCAAGCACGTTCTGCGTGGGGCCGGGCGTTTCGACCACATAGGCACTGGGCAATACCATCACCAGCACACACAGGACCACGGTGAACATTCCCGTGAGATAGCGCCATGAACGGGCCGCGAAGAAGCCATCCACGCGCTTGCCGATGCGGTTGAGTGTGCTTTTGGCGTGAAGTTGACGTGTTACATGCATATTGGGCATACCTCCCATAGTATGGAAGCATCTGAACTTAAGAAAAACATGCAGAAAGCAGGGAACGGCATGGACGAGAATGCGATCCGCCAGTGGCTTATCGAGTGCTTTGGTCCGATTCAAGGTGAAATGGCTTGGAATCAGCTTTCCAACCTTCCCGATGAGATTCGCGAGCAGCTGCTCAGCCAGGACCCCAGCAAACTGCCGAATCCGGCCGAAGTGCAGTCCCTCATGCAGGCCTTCACCGCCGGAGGTCTCAATACGATGGGTGACATGCAACGCACGGTCGAGGAAGGCCCGATCAATGTGAAGCTGGCGAAATCGCTGGCTTTGCAGCAGGCGAACGACTCCGGTTCCGAAGGCAGCGTCAGTGCCGGCGACGGTGAAATCGCACGCAAGGCGATCAGCGAGGCGAATCTGTGGCTCGACACCGCCTGCGAATTCAATCCGGCTCCCGGCGAAACGCAGGTACTGACCCGTGCAGGCTGGGTCGAAGGCACCATTGACGCTTGGGCGCAGTTTGCCTCGCCTGTGGCCCAGTCCATGAACGATGCCCTGGCCTCCGTAATCGCCGACCGTCTGGGAGGCGCCGTCCAAGGTGAAATCGCCGGCATGTTCGCCGGACCGGTGCCGATTCCGATTCCGGAAGGCATGAAGGATCCGGAGCAGCTGATGAAACTGCTCGGCAACACGTCCTTCGCCATGCAACTCGGGCGCGCCGCCGGAGATCTGTCCCATGAGGTGCGCGGTAGCTTCGACCAAGGCATCGCACTGCTGAAGAATCCTTCCGGCGCGTTGATTGCGCAGAATGTCGTGGAATATGCGAAGTCGCTCGACATCGATGTGAACGAGGTCATGGCATTCCTGGCATTGCAGGAGCTGGCCCATGCCCGCCTGTTCGCCGCCGTGCCGTGGCTGATGCCGCGTTTTGAAGCGTTGATCGGTAAGTATGCGCGCGGCATCGATATCGATCTCGATGCCATGGAGGAGCAACTGCGAGACGCGGGCACCATGGATCCGGAATCGATGGCCGATGCAGTCAATCTCACCAAGGTCGGCATTCCGGACACTCCGGAACAACGGCAGGCGATGGCTTCGTTGGAGACGCTGCTGGCTCTGGTCGAAGGTTGGGTTGACGCCGTGGTCTGGCGCGCCGGCATGGCCCACATTCCGCATATCGAGCAGCTTCGCGAGATGCTTCGCCGTGAACGCGCCATCGGCGGTCCGGCCGAACGCACCTTCGAAAATCTACTGGGCATGCAGCTACGACCGAAGCGCATGCGCGAAGCGGCGGCACTATGGGAGAGCATCGGAGCACAGGAAGGCCCCGAGGCTCGCGACGCGAAATGGTCCCATCCGGATCTGCTGCCGCAGTTGCCCGGTAACGACGCGTTGACAGGCGCGGCATCGCAGGTCGGCCATCCCGCTGAATCCGCCAACCCGCCCGCAGACAGCGAGGCAGAGAACAACGCTCCGGCCCCGGAGTCCGGCACCATCGACTGGGATGCGGAACTCAGCAAGCTTCTCGACGAGGAGCAGGGCGACGGCGGAGAGCGGGAAGAACAGCAGTAAGGCCTTCCGCCAATTCAGGACACGTCAGCTCAGGAACCGGCTGACCCGACGGCCTCGACCATCGTTGAGGCCGTCTTTGGAGCGTGCATACGACAGATGCAGGGTGTCTTCGGCGCGAGTCACGCCCACGTACAGCAGACGTCGTTCCTCCTCCAGCTGATCGCCGTCCTGCGGCGAACCGTATGGCAGGAGTCCTTCGGAACAGCCGATCAGGAACACATGCTTGAATTCCAGGCCTTTGGAGGCATGGATGGTGGAGATGGTCACACCGTTCATGTCCGAGCCGACACCCAACGCCTCCAACATGGCCAGGCGCGTCTGCGCGTCATCGGCGAGCGCGGAATTCTGCCATCCGCTATCCCGACGCATGCGATAGCGCAGATGCTGTTCCTGCAATGCCTTGCAGAGGATCTGTTGCTGTGCGTTGATGCGGGTCAGAATCGCACAGTCGGAAGGAGATACCCCCTGCGAGGCGAGTTTGGCTATGCGCATGGCCACGCCCTGCGCCTCTTCCGTATCGCTGGCGTATACGGTCTGTGTGACCCTCGGGCCTTGTTCCCGACCGGATTGCAGTACAAGATAGTCGTCCCGCTGCGGTGACGCTTTGAGTACTCGATTGGCGTAGTTCACGATCTGCGGTGTGGAACGATAGTCTCTGTTCAGGCTGATATCGGCCGAAAGCGGACCGAATTCACCGGCGAAATCGAGCAGACTGTAGCTGCTGGCCCCAGCAAACGAGTAGATGGTCTGCGCGGGGTCGCCTACCACGCAAATGTTGCGGTTGCCGCTCAGCCATCGTGTCAGCAGGCGAGTCGTTCGGTGCGACCAGGGAGATCTTGCACCAGTTGATTTCCGCCTGTAGATTGCGTACCGTTTCGTCATCGACCTGCATGGTGGTGACTCTGCGCAGCGAACGCGCCACTAATTCCCTTGGCTGCCTGCTGATGTGCGGAAACGGTCCTTCGCACAGGTCGGGCCATACGCGACGGATTTGATGCAATGCCGCGGAATGGAACGTTGCGGCCTTGACCGCGCCGTCGACTTCGAGTTGCGACAGTCTGGAACGCATTTCCGCTGCGGCCTTTACGGAGAAGGTCACGGCGAGTGCACGCCGTGGATCCCATTCGCCGGTGGCGCATGCATAGGCGATACGGCGCGTGACGGTACGGGTTTTGCCCGCCCCTGCGCCTGCGATGATGCGTACGGGTCCGTTCACCGTCGTGGCCGCGGCCCGTTGCGCATCGTCCAGCCCTTCAAGAATCGTCTCTGCGGATGCGTCCATATGCACCATTGTGCACCCTCGCATGCCATGGAGGTCATCAACGTCGGCAAGTCGGTGTTGTTTTACGCCTTTACGCCTTATGTGTATTAGTGTTGACCTTGTGACCGAACGAAGCAAACTCATGATGGCCGCCCTGACGAGCGCGGCGATGCCGAATATCGCCGTGGCGGGCGTACGTGGCAGCGAACAGACCAATTCGACCGACGAGGGTTGCGGCATCGATCATGCCGTGGTCCAGGACGCCGCCGGCAAACTGTATGATGTTTTCGCATCCAACACCGTGGCTGGCCGTAAGCGTCTCGCGGGGCGTGTACGTGCCGCGCAGACGTTGCATCAGGCACGTGAGCTGGCCGGTCTGGGTTTCGATCTCGATCACGTCATCGCGTTTTCCAATGGCGATCTGGAACGTTCCGCCACTGGGGACACCACGGTCATGGTCGCCATGCATCATGTCGGTCAGGCCCGTTCCTTGGATTTGCTGACGCTGGACGATTGTGCCGGCGTAGGCACCGCCTTGGGTGCGATCCATCGGTTGCGGCCCACCTTTCTGCAGGAGGCGAAGTATCCCGCGTTCACGACGGGCCAGATTCGCGCCCAGCTGACCGCTTGGATCAAAAGGCTTCGGCAGGCGGGCCACGTTCCGTCGGAAATCACTACGAGCTGGTCGAACATTCTTGAGACCGACGGCCTGTGGTCGTTTACCACCTGTCCGGTGCATGGCGGTTTCCATGACGGCGATTTCCTGTTTTCCGGATCTTCCATCACTGCGATCACCAACTGGCAGGATATGCAGATGAACGATCCCGCCCGCGACCTGGCTTGGATCTTCGCCAAACTTGATGAGAACCATCGCAATGCGGTGCTGTCTTCGTATGGTCGCATGTTGGGCAATCGTCTGGATGATTTGATCATGCTACGCGCCAATCTGTGGCTGCAGATGGAACAGGTCGGCGATTTCATCTCCGCATTGAACCAGGCCGATAGCGCCAAGATCATGCAGTTCAAGGCGCAGGTCGAACGTCTTGCGCACCAATTGGGCGTCGCTACGGCCAAGACGCGCACGCAGTCGGCCCCGCGTCCGCAGGATGACCGCAACGGCGACCGTCCGCCGAGCACCATCACCGTCGGTACGCTGCTGAATGAATCCGAACGTCGTCGTGAGGCGGCGCAGCGGTCGCTCATCAATGATGATACCGGCGAAACCGATGTCACCGGCGAACGTCATATCGAAGCGACTTCCGAAGTCGAGGATGATTCCACCGGCGAGTTCGACGTGACCGGCAACCTCGATCAAACCGGCTCCGCACAAATCCAGGCTTCCGGAGATTCCGTCGATGATGCGACCGAGGCTTTTGACGTCACTGGCGGCCAGCATGCCGATGACGGTCCGGCGGTGCCGATCAGCACGTTCATTCCGGAGCATTCCGCGAAGGAATTGCATGATACGATGCCATCTTCCGCCACTATCGTCATCAATGGTCCGGCCGGTGATGACGACACCAACGAGCAGACGATTCCGCAGGAGCACAGCGATGCCGCCACGATGATCATTCCGCTGTTGCAGCGTGACGAGGCCACCATGCAGCAGGCTCAGGCCAGGATCGACGGTCAGGACGTCTCCGACGCAACCAGCGGGAATACGCAGGTACAATAAATGCCAGCGCCGGGCAATACGGCATGTGCATCATCACTACTCACAAGGAGCATCATGGATATCGAATTGGGCATTCAGAACGTGGCACGCACCGTCACCTTCAGCACCGAGGAAAGCGCCGAAGCCGTGAACACCGCCATCGCCGATGCCGTGGAGCATGGCAGGACCATCAATCTGACCGATGACAAGGGCCGCCGCATCGTAGTGCCGGCCGGATCCCTCGGCTATGCCATCATCGGTTCCGAAACCAAGCATGCTGTAGGTTTCGGCAATCTCTGATTCATGTACGGTTTTTCGGATGCCCGTTGGCGAAATTGCCGGCGGGCATTTTCATGTACGCACCAAACAGCGGCAGCACGCCTCGACGGACGATCTCACGCACGGTGTCCTCATCGGTGAGGTTCTCCCCCAGCTCGTTCGGTTTGCCCTTGCCATGCCAATCCGAACCGCCGGTCACCAGCAGATCATGCGACGAAGCGATTGCCAGCAACCGTTCACGCTGTTGCGGAGGATTGCCGCGATGCCACACTTCCAGACCATCCAAGCCTTCCGCGATCAGGCTTTCGATCTGTGTGGTGCGCATGCCTTCATGCGCCTGAACCTGTACGCTGTGCCACGTAATCGGATAGTCCTCGGCGATATGCTCCACCATGCGCTTGGTGCGCCGTAATCGCGCAGCCCGCGTATTGGCGAACATCTCACGAATCTGCGCATTGTCGGGATCATACTGGAATGCCAGCATGTGTACGGAGATCCGATTGTCGTCGGCGGTGATTTCCGTACCGCGCAGCAACGGCAGTTCCGCCCATGTCGCGGCCTGTTGCGCATCCGACCAGCCGGTGGTGGTGTCGTGATCGGTGATGGCGACACCCTGCAATCCTCGGGATTTCGCCTGTTCGAGCAAGGTACGCGGCGTTTCCGTACCGTCGGAGAACACGGTATGGCAGTGAATATCCCAGCCGACGACAGGCGGTGCGGCAATACCAACGTGAGTCATATCACCATCGTAAGCTGATTGGCAGCATAACATGGCGCAAACCAGCCGGTTTGTGTCGCAAACGACCGTTACAAGGATTGACGTATGAGCGAAATCGACTACAACAAGCCACGCGGGTGGCGTCATGGTGCCACTTGGACGTATCTGATCATGCTGCTCGCCTCGGCCGTTGCACTGGTCGTATCGTTCGTGCTGTCGGCCGAGACGCTCGAACTGGCTCGTAATCCCGGGCAGAAGCTCAACTGCGATGTGAACGCGGTACTGTCATGCTCGACCGTCGCCGAATCCTGGCAGGCGGAAATCGTGAAGTTCGCAGGATTGAGCTATCCGAACGCGTTCTTCGGCATCGCCGCGGAGTCGGTGTTCGTGACGATTGCCGTAATCGGCTTGGCACGGATCGCCGTGCCGCGTTGGTTCGCGATCTGCACGTGGCTGGGCGGACTCGCGGCACTCGCCTATTCGTACTGGCTGACCTCACAGTCGTTGTTCGTGATCAACGCACTGTGCCCGTGGTGCTTGGTGCTGATGTTTTCCACGACCGTTCAGTTCATGGCGCTCTCGCATGCGACTGCGGTCGTGCAGGAGCTACCGATGAACCGCGACGGCGTGCGTACATACTACCGTCTCAACATCGATCTGATGATCGACGCCGTTTGGCTGGTCGCCCTCGTCGTCATCATCCTCGTCAAGGACGGCCCGATGCTGTTCGCCTGAGCTTACAGCAATTCCACTTTGCCGACGATCGTGGCGCTGCCCGTAAGCGTCACATCATCATCGGTCACGTCCACGCGTAGGGTGCCGCCACGAACCGTGATGGTCCAATGGTCGATGCCGGTTTTGGAACGCAACGTAATCGCCGTGGCACACAGGCCGGTACCGCAGGAGAGCGTTTCGCCGCAACCGCGTTCGTTCACGCGCATGGTGGCCTCCCCTTCGTCGTCGCCTTCGCTCTGCTCGTCGATGCGCACGAATTCCACGTTCTGGTCGGTCGGAATCTCGGGCGAGACCACCGGCTTGGCGACCAGGTCAAGCTCTTCCACGGTCGGTAGCGAGGCGAACGCATCCTCGATCACCGCGACCACATGCGGGTTGCCCATGTCCACGAACGTGCCGCGCGCCGAACCGGCGGTTCCGGGAATCGACACCTCGTACCCGTCGACGTCGCCTCGCTGCCATGAGCCCATTTCGACGCGGAACACGTCCTTGCCGAGTCCTTCCACCTCGCCGAGCGACGTCAGGATCTTCACGCCGGCGCGCGTACCAAGGCGGAACGGTTCGCCACCGGGCCGGTCGGCGAGCCCTTGCCGTTGCGCGAACAAGGTGATCGCACGCGTGCCGTTGCCACACATTTCGGCCAGGCTGCCGTCCGCATTGCGGTAATCCATGAACCATTCGGCTTGGCCCGCGGCGCAGTCGGCGAGTTGCGCCTCCTTCAGGTCGGACACATCCTGCGGGTGCGCGAGACGAATCAGCCCGTCGCCGCCAATGCCAAAATGACGGTCGCACAGGAACCGAACTTCGTCGGCGGTCGGCTCGTATCGGCCGTCGGGATCCGCATAGACCACGAAATCATTGCCGGTGGCGTGCGCTTTGTAAACAATGCTGGGGATACTCATACCGATTCACTGTACACGCGGTAGGCTATGTGAAGACGTCATGACGGGAAGATGGGAGGAATCATGACTTCGACGGCACCGATCGGCGTGTTCGACTCCGGCTTGGGCGGCATCTCCGTGGCACGTGAGATCCGCAAGGGTATGCCGAACGAGCAGGTGCTGTACTTCGGCGACTCCGCCAACGCCCCGTATGGCACGACCGTTTCAAATCGGATCATACGATTTTCCCGCAGCCTTGCCCCGGTTTGGTGGAAATCGTCGAACAGGGCCGACTCGACGATCATGATCTGGCGATGCGCACATTGCATGATTATTTCGACCGGTATGATCTGTCAACGATTGATTCGGTGGTGCTTGGCTGCACGCATTTCGTGTTTTATCGTGATTATTTCCGCGAGTTGCTGCCGGATTCCGCTGCGATCATCGATGGCAACCAGGGTACCGTCCGTCACCTGAGCGTCGTTCTCGAATCATTGGGCAAACTCGCTCCGGACCAAGCCGTCGGCGGAATCGAACTCGCCAATTCCGACACTTCCGAACGAATTGCCGAATTAGCCGAAGCCCTTCTTCATCGCTGAACGCGAATGTCCCCAATACGCGCGTAAAGTCGTGGGAGCGGACGAAAGGACGGCATCCATGACGAACAAGACGGCGATGATCGATGTTGGCGGTGGCTTCCGGGCGATCTTCGGAGCGGGCGTGATGGATCGCATGATGGAGGACGGCATCAGCGTCGACCACTGCTATGGCGTCTCCGCAGGCAGCGCGAACATGGTCTCCTTCATCGCCGGGCAACATGGACGCAACCATAAGTTTTACACGGAGTATGCGTTCCGTAAGGAATATGCCAGCTTCGACAGTTACATCAGAAATCACAATTTCGCCAACCTGGACTATGTGTACAGCACGCTGAGCAATCATGACGGCGAATATCCGGTCGACTATGAAGCCTTCGAGGCGAATCCGACCGGTTTCACCGTCGTCGCCTGCAATGCGGAAGACGGTTCGGCCAAATATTTCGACAAGTCGGATGTCGGCTACGACAATTTCGACATCATGAAGGCCTCTTCCGCCGTGCCGGTCGCCTGCGAACCGTATGTGATCGACGGCATACCGTATTACGATGGCGGCATCGCTGACCCGGTGCCGGTGCAGAAAGCGCTGGACGACGGCTACGACCGTGTGGTCGTGGTCCTCACCCGGCTGAAGGATGTGCTTCGCGAGCAGAAGAAAGACATCGGGCCGGCCAGAATCCTGAAACATATTCATCCGGCTGCGGCCGAACGCCTGCTGAACCGTTACCGGACGTATAACGACGAGGTCGCATTGGCCAAACAGTATGAGAAGGACGGACGTGTGCTCATCCTCGCGCCGGAAAGCCTATACGGACTGAGCACGTTGAGCAAATCGTTCGAAGGACTGGAACGCATGTATCGCGCCGGCTACGCCGCAGCCGAAGCCATTCCCGATTTTCTCAACAGCTGACGGGCGGACGCCGCACTCCCCTGCCACCCTTCGGGCAGGCGACGCTGACTCTCCTTCAGTTTGCAAGTATGTTCCTTCAGCCTGCAAGTAATGTGTTGCGTCTGTTCAACGGACTTTTCGTAACGTAAGGATTGTCCATGATGAAGAATCGGCGCAGCCGCTCTGCCGCCTTGCTGATGCCGATTCTCGGGGACGCCGCGATACGCTCGCCTTCCAGCAGGGCATTGCGTTCCAAATACAATGGAGCCGTGCTCAGGTCATGCCCGTACAGTTTCAGATCGA
>PPYE01681775.1_pt1 | contig 12533 bp, 15 predicted proteins | sample 1559881 | NCBI WGS metagenome assembly PPYE01 (sample SAMN08240022, study PRJNA423297) | Human gut metagenome, whole genome shotgun sequencing project.
AAAGGCTGAAAGAAGGCTACGGACGGCTGGGGATAAAACTGGGGTACAACAAGACGGTGGAATTGGCAAAGTTCCTATGTAACAAGCGGATGGTCGTAAAAGAAGGAAAAGAATACAAATACAACCGAGATTTCCATTATTGAACCCCTATACCATCAAATCCCGGTGTGACATTTTTCTGTGACATTTCCCGGCTTTACTTTAATGCCGGGGTGTAGATATGGGAATAAAGCAAAGCTATGGCAGGTTTCACCATGTAGGTGCAATCTGCCATGCTTCCTTTTGTATGTACACTGGAAACCGGACATTCTCTGCATTATTTGAAGTGAGGTTACCATCCATGCCGGGCTTGCCCATCTGCCAGTAGTAAACCCTATGGGGGAGCCTAATACCCCACTCTTCTTTCGGCGGTGGGATGCGTGCCACTCAAAACAGCAAGCTGGGCACGGGAAAATCACTGTCGGATTTGGACAGAACACGAAAGTTTTATCTCTTTCAATAGGCGAATTAGATCGATTTCATGTTCATAGTTTGGGTAAAAAAGAGGATAGCTTTAAAAGTTATAATTTAAATATTGTACTTTTGCACAATGCTTCAGGAGAACTTCAAGTTTTACAAGCCCTGCAAGGAGTTACAACCTTACGTCAGGTATTATTGAGTATTCAAAAGCAATCAACCGCTGAATACCCTTACTTTTCCTATTGGTTGTCCTCAAATCATTTTCCATAAACAAACACCGCTCTATATCCCGGAATTGGGAACCGCTCAGTCGGAATTTACCATTAGCGGACAGGTAAACTATCCTTCCCATTTATATACGGATGGAAATGTGGAAATGATTGTGGTTGTGTTCCAGCCATACGCCCTCAAAGCCTTCTTGAACTTGCCCATATCCTTATTGCACAATCAAGAGGTCTCCGGTTATGACCTTGAAAACAAGCATTTGAAACAACTGGCTGCACAAATCTTAGACTGCGAAAACACAAGTTTATGTATCACCTAATAGAGCAATGGTTATTATCACAAATAGCAGATACATTGACTTCAAAAACAGCATACACCATCCAAAGAATAGCCTCCGTTATAAAACAACTGTTCGTAATGCCAGCAACTTCTGTCACGGAATTGGCTTCCATTGCCTGTTTTGAACGTCTGTTTAATGAACTGATAGGTGCAAATCCCAAAGAATACGCAAGAATAGTCCGTTTCCAAAAATCATTGAAACTGTTGCAGCATGACTTTGAAAATATAAATCTGGCTCAGTTGGCATATCAGTGTGGATACGCCGACCAGTCGCATTTTATCCGAGAGTTTAAACAATTCAGCGGCTATACGCCATTGGCTTTGTTAAACGTATGCGAACCATATTCTGATTTATTCAACAACCCAGCATAATGTCCCTTTTATTCTATCAATCGTTTAAAAGCCGACTTACCTTTGCGCTTATTTAACTTAAAATAAACGATAGGATGAAAGAAGTAAATCCAAAAGAAACAACCCGTGCCTACGCATTTGAAATGTGGATGAATGCACCCATGCCCATGCTTACCTTTTTCAAGACGGTAGATGTAACCCGCCTTGTCCGCATCAACAAACGGACGGGGTTAAAGTTTAATATGCTGATGTGCTGGTGTGTCGGAAAAGCGGCAAGCAACATCAAAGAATTCTATATGCTTCCCGTAGGGCGGAAGCTGATGCAATACGACAATCTTGCCGTTTGTACCATTGTAGCCAATCGGAAAGGAGAAGTCAGTTCCTGCGATGTCCCTTTCTCCGATAATTTACAGCAGTTCAATGCCGATTATTTAAGATTGACGAAGCAAATTGCCGAAAGCTGCCGAAATCATGACCTGACGGATAGCATGGTGATTGGCACGTCTGCCCTTGCACAATATAAGATAGACGGGGCGGTTGGCATGTATAGCGGCATATTTAATAATCCGTTTCTGATTTGGGGCAAATACAAAAAGCGTTGGTGGAAGCGGACACTGACTGTTTCTTTCCAGTTTCACCATACTCAAATGGATGGTGCGCACGCTTCTCGCTTTTTGGAAAACCTGCAAAAAAGAATCAAAGGGTTAAGTGTGTGATTTAGCAAAAACGTTATCTTTGTATTAATTTATCAGTAGATCCAAAAATAAAAAAAGAACATATCTTAGTTGGTTTCTTATGGCTGCTGATTCTTTCGGCTACACTGTTGTCCCCAATTATAATAAAACACGTGCATAATACGATCAAATAATATGGAATTATCAGATTGGTTCAAAGGTTTTGAGAAAGGAATTGCCAAGCTTACAGCGGGACAAAGAGAGCAATTCTTTTCTGAGTGTGGAAAAAACTGTGTTCAATGTGGAACTCTTCAGGTTTATAAGGACTTGTATGAACGGGCAAATGGAGACATCGACAGCTTTTTCTCTAAAGCCAATGAATTGCCGGGTGTAAGATGCGAAACAATAAATAAAGGTTCCGTGTATGATTTATATTTCATGGAATGCACCTGCGGACTTCATAAACAAGGCTATGTTTCGACCCCTCTGCTCTGTGAATGCTCTAAGCAGAGTATCCTTTATGTCTTGCAGTCGTTATGGAAAGACAGGACATTCCAAGTAACCATTTGTGAATCCATTCTACGAGGAAGCCTGCATTGCAGGATGCGAATTGAAGCAAAAATATATGGGAACTTGGAGGTATAATCAAAGAACAAATGCTATCTTTGCGGAACTAACAGAAAAAATAGAGTTGTTCAACCTATATGAAATGGCAAGTGTGCATATAGCTGCGCTGAACGGATAGCATTTTAATCAAGCTATTCAGCAACGGACAGGCTTATAACAGGTTTGTCCTTTTTTGTTTTGCCATTATCCCCAATTTATAATTAAGTGATGTGTCATGCCACCTTGTGTAGCAGAACTTGTTGCATCCTATCAAGTTGAACAATGAACTATACATATAAGCATATCTGGCTCATCAACTTTCCCGTAATGATGAGCATCCTTATCGAACAACTTATCAATATCACCGATGCTATTTTCTTGGGGCATGTGGGAGAAATAGAATTGGGCGCATCCGCCCTTGCCGGGATTTGGTATCTGGCTATCTATATGCTCGGCTTCGGTTTCAGTCTGGGCTTGCAGGTCGTTGTCGCACGGCGCAATGGTGAACAACATTATACCGAAACAGGGAAGACGTTCTTTCAAGGATTGTTTTTCCTGTCGGGACTTGCTGTCTTTTTGTGTCTGTTCTCCAAGCTGTTTTCCCCAATTATCCTAAGTCGGCTGATTACTTCTAAGGAGGTCTATCATGCCGTGATTGATTATTTGGACGAGCGAATCTGGGGACTGCTGTTTTCCTTCCCGTTCCTTGCCTTACGCTCGTTCCTGGTCGGCATTACCCGCACAAAAGCCTTGAATATGGCGGCTCTGACAGCTGTGTTGGTGAACATTCCGGGCAACTGGCTGTTCATATTCCATTGGAACATGGGGATAACAGGCGCAGCCATCGCGTCGTCTTTTGCCGAAGCGTGTTCATTGGCTGTGCTAACAATTCATGTTTTACGGAAAATGGATAGACGGCTTTATGGTTTGTATTGGAATTTTAATAAAGGTTTATTACATCATGTTTGTCGTGTGTCTGTATGGAGCATGTTCCATTCGTTTATCGGGGTGGCATCGTGGCTTGCTTTCTTTGTAGCTATCGAGCATTTGGGAGAAATGGAACTGGCAGCCACCAATATCATACGCAGTGTCTCGACACTGTTCTTTGTCATTGTCAATTCGTTTGCGGCCACTACCGGCTCGTTGGTCAGCAATTTGTTGGGAGCTGGCCAAAAAGAGCAGGTAGTTCCGCTGTGTAACCGGGTTGTCCGTTTGGGATATGCCATCGGTTTTCCGCTGGTCATCCTTGTCGTGGCTTTCTATCGTCCGATTATCAGCATCTATACGGAAAGCCCGGTTCTGATGCAGATTGCCCATTTGCCGTTTGTGGTCATGTTGCTGAACTATGTCTTTGCCTTGCCCGGCTATGTTTATATGAATGCCGTTACAGGTACGGGGGCGACACGCATGACATTTATTTTCCAGTTGATAACCATCGTGGCCTATCAGATTTATTTGTGGAACATAAGTCGTTTCAGTACGTCATTGTCCGTTTATTGGACGGCAGAATATCTGTATGTGATATTACTCGGCCTGTTGTCTGTCATTTATCTTAAATATAAACACTATTAAAAACTAAATGTCATGATGAAAAAGATATATCCACGTACTGGCAACGCGCAGACCGTGTACCTAAATGCTGTCGTGAAAGACCCGTCTATCGAGGTGGGAGACTATACCATCTATAATGATTTTGTATCCGACCCGTTGCTTTTCGAGCGGAACAATGTGCTATACCATTATCCCATCAATCACGAACGGCTAATAATCGGCAAGTTCTGCTCCATTACCTGCGGTGCGAAAATTCTGTTCAACTGTGCAAACCATACCTTGAAATCCTTATCTACCTACACTTTTCCACTCTTTTATGAGGATTGAGACTTGGAGAAATCGGATGTGGCAACGGCTTGGGACAACAAAGGTGACATTGTGATAGGCAACGATGTGTGGATAGGTTACGAAGCGGTGGTTATGGCAGGTGTTCACATCGGAAACGGGGCAATCATAGCAGCCCATGCCGTTGTCACGAAAAACGTGCCGCCCTATACGATAGTCGGCGGTGTTCCTGCCCGACCGATAAGGAAGCGTTTCGATGAAGACACGGTTCGGAAACTCGAAACCCTAAAATGGTGGGATTGGCCTGCAAAAAAGATTCGCCGATGCTTGCCTTATATCGTGAATGGTGACATCGACAATCTACTTGATTACAAGGAATAAATAACCAACTTTAATACCTAAAGAGAGTATTCCACGAATTACTCTCTTTTAGGCATCAGATTCCTATTCCAATTAGTATTTTAGCTTTCCTCAAAAGTAACATTAATAATTACGAACTCCAATTATAAGAAAAGTAGCATTAGTTCTCAATACTAATAATTATATTCATTAGAGTTTATACAGAATAAAGAACAGGGTTATTGATAATCAATAGCCTAAAACCTTATTCGATATAATGTCTATTCTTAATCCTCTTAATTATGTAAATCTATAAAGTTACATCTCCTCGTTTCTCTGCTTCTTTTATTGCTACAATATGATCGAATAAGGTGCTAAACTTCTCATAAAACTTTTCATCAATTTTCCCTTTTTTACAATCTTCCTCCAATTTACATTTGAGACCATCTTTACTCTTTATTGTATCAAGAGAGGTAAATGACAAAATATATTTACGAAATAATTGACATGTAAAATAGTCCTCAACATTAAAGTTCTCGATATTTTTTCTACGCGCATATGGAGGATAAAATGAGAACCACGTACGCTGATTCTTGCGAGCCTTACCAAAATTCTTAATATCCCATTTTATTTTTTTACCTAATGTACATGGAATAACTTGGTTCATACTTTTTACACCTGCATCATCTCCATCAAATAAGGCAACAACTGTTTGTCCTTCTTTTGGAGTAAATTTTTGTGCAAATGCTTTCACATTGGATGCTCCTCCACAAGGAATAAATTCAAATGACAAGCTTGTATATCTCCCATTTTTTTTGAAATACTTGAGTGCCGCAGATATAAATGTTTCATCGGTTGGACCTTCTACTATTAATATATCATCATGAGATGCAAGGAAAAGATTTTGTTTTTGAGAAGTCCAAATGCCACTAGTTAATCTTTCAACTAGGTTAACAATGTCTTTGTCAATAACCTTCGCCTTACCATTTTCATCCTTATCAAGCATAACGATTGCGCCTTTAGTTTTCTCTTCAAAAGAAGCGGTCAAGGTTGGCGAGTGTGATGTTATTATATTACTACGATGACTCATATGATCAAACATTTCTCTCAGTTCACTCTTCCTTGATATATGTATATGACTGTCAGGCTCATCCATTAACACCAATGTTTGTTCATCTGATATAGCCTCTAAGATGAATAGTATAACCATCATCTTCTTTTCGCCCTCACTTAAAAATGCAGACTCAATTCCGCCGTTAAATGAGATATTCAAAGTATCTATAACTTGGCTAGCGCCCATATACTTATTAAATAGCAGACGAGCGTCATCATCATTAGGATTGAATTTGGAAATATCATTAGATGATATGCTCGGGCTATCTCCAAATAAAGCACGAAGTTGACGGATGAATAATGTTATTTGATTCTCCCTTCGCCATTTACTTAGCTTTGCTGTATTGAAAATCAAATCAATGGAATCCAAATTACCTGAAGCTATTCCCAATTTTTCTTGAAGAAACTCATCAAATGCAATATTAACATCTCGTGTTGCAAGCATACATAATAATATGTATTTCCACATAGTTCTATCAATGTATATCATAGATAAAACATTGGGAGCTTCAGCTGTACGCACACTTTCTAAATATTCTTCATTCGCTTTTTTATAGTAGTTATCCCACATTCGAGTGTCTTCACCGCTGTAGTTACATACTATTCGATTGGGATAATTCATATCCGCATCAGTAACTACAACATCATTTTTTTTGTATTCGGTAGTAGATGTAGCTTTATCATGCTTTACCCGATATGTAATATCGTTGATTTCGTAACGTAATACAAAGCTGAATATGAAATCAGTTGAATGACTTAATAATGTTGAAAAAACACTACTTAATGCTTCTAATATATTCGTTTTACCAGTACCATTGTTGCCTATAATCACATATGTATCATTGGTCGAATCAAAACGTAAATTTAAGCCTTCAAGGTTTCTAAACTCAGAAGTAATTTTCAGTGCTAGTAGTTTCATATTATGAGAAAATCTTGTTGTTGAAGTATTCTATACTTTTTTGCATCTGTTCTTCCAAAGATTTTTGAGTTTCTCTTATCTCTAAAATCTTTGCTAAGAGGTTACGTTGCTCATCAATTGATGGTAAAGCTATTAACGTGTTTTCAAATACCTTCTGAGACAATCTTCTTCTTCCTGTAGTTCCACTACTTGAAATAGAGAACTGATTCAAAATAGCATCATTAGTTAATACTAACTCTAAATATTCAGGAAGTATTTGTGTCGTATCAATATCATATACCAAAAAATCCGGAGTAACAATAGCCCCTTCGAGAGATGAGTCCACAATACCAAAAGCCGCACTTTTGCCATCTATCTTTGAAATAATAAATTGGCCACCTTTTACTCTAGTTTGACGTTTGGTACCAATTTGAGCACCTATAACGGTATCACGTTCCTGAATGCCCTTATTGAATAGTTTTACTGTTAATCGAGTGTATTCAATATTAGGTTCAACACAAATAACATCTTTACTTAATGACACGACATCTCCAATCCTTACTTTTTTATATAAAGGATTATAGTTAACACTAGTTGTGTCAAAAATAGACTTAACACTCCAGCTAGATAAATCTGAACGATTTACTATTTTTGTATGTATCATATTTGGCTGAACTTCTCCACTTAACCAAGAAGCAACTTCTTTAGCCGCTATCGGCAATTCTTCGTTGTTTGAAGGTAATCCTGTAGAAGAAATTCCGGCATCATTTACTTTTGTAACAGATAACAAATAATCCTTTTCTGGTATCTCGCCATCCATGAACTTCTCAATAAAGACAAGACTTGGTTTTATATTTGCACCAGATGACAAAAACACATCGGCCGGGATTGATGTAATGTTGAGTATTTTAGCACGTGATTCTATAAACTTACGAACACGGTCTAATGCAGGATTATCCAACACTCCTTCAGGTAACACAATACCTGCGCGTTTCCCCGGCTTTAGCAAATTTATACAACGTTCAATGAATAAGATTTCTGTGCTATTGTTGTTTATTTGATATAGTTCTAATATACGCTTTCCGATTTTCTTGTCTTTTCCTATTTCTTGTGCATACTCTTTAATAGGAGTGTATACTTTACTAATGTATTCACTACCAAATAACTCCTCACATAAAGCTCTTTCCCTATCAGTAGGGATGTCAGAACTGGTAATACGCATGTCTTTTTCTACATGAGCTCCGAAGGGTGGGTTTATAAGAATCACGTCAAAGTTATTGTCATAAACACCTCCTACATTAATAAGACCATCGTGTAGATAGACTCCCACATGCCCATCACCATGCATAATCATATTCATTTTTGAAGTACGGGCCATACGAGCATTGGCATCCACTCCAAAGAAATAATCATGACAAAGTTTGTGATAACGACTGCCTTCTTTTGTCTTATCACACTCTCTTAGTAAAGTGTTAATTTTATATTGTTTTTCAGTATCGGAAAGACTCTGATTATCCATCAAAATAGTAATCTGTTTATGGATGTCTTGATCTATCTGATTCTGTACATGTTCAAATGCTTTTATAAGGAATCCGCCACTTCCACAGCATGGGTCACATACTTTATCGCCTTCCTTTACATTAAGTACTTCGACCATATAATTTACTATGGTCCTAGGAGTGAAAAACTGTCCTAACTCTCCTCTGAATGTTTTACCTAAGAATAGTTCGAATGCAATTCCCTTTATGTCGTCAGAGGTGTCATATAACTCAACACTACTTAATTCCTCCAAGATAAGCAAGAAACTTTCTCTACGAATTCTTATTTTATCTTCTGAATCAAAAAGGCCGTCTGTCGAATATGCTTTCTTAACTTCATTAAACAAATGTTGGATGTAATCAACTTCACCATTGTAATATAGCTCATCTTTTATAAACTTATCTTTACTATAAACAAGTTCCTCCTTTGCGTCACGTTCATATAGCATTTTTATGAATAAGATTTTACTTATCTCATCAAATGCAGCTTCTGGAGAAAGCTTATCAACATTACGTATGATGTTATGACAGCGAGTTAAGCTTTTCAAAAATTTGTCTTTTGAATACCCTCGTACCTTATTAACGAATGACGTAAGATTCTGGTCAGAAACAATATCTAAGGCCGTAGGAAAGTCGCTAATACGCTCTATTTTTAGAGGCCTAGCATTTCTGTCAATATAAAAAACTTTTGTTTCCTTAAGATTATGAGCAACATAAAATGCCATATCATTAAGAACAGCCTGCTTATATTGCTCAAAATAATCTTCTGCCTTAATTTTTATATGCTCGGTCTTACATGTAACAAGAACATAAATATCAGGGGCTAGTCCAGATTTCTTGTCGTCTGGACTACGCCATATTGCGATATCTGCAACCGATGTTGGAGATACCTTTACATCAAATTCCATCTGCTCTGGCTGATATCCATAAGAATCTACCAAACGTTGAAAGAAAGTTTCTGCCAACTCCTTCTTGCTATGATTAATATCTGTTATCATTAAATACAATAATCGTTATATTTACAGGGCGTTAACTTTATAGCACAACATACCCAATTAACAGCAAAAATACGAAAACTTTGCGGTATATGCAACCTGAAAAGTTTATTTCTTTATCCCACTCTCCATATGACTATTTATCGATGCAACATTTGTCAACTAGAACAAAGCAAAGAAGATGGCACATTACGAATCAATATACCTACACAACACTATTAACCTACAAAGCACTGAAAGATAAGAATATATTTGTAGCAAAAGAATCTAATGAAAAGTGATGTAAAATTGGATTTATTTGCTAATTTTGCATTGCTTTTGAGACAATTAAACATTAATAATGCAAAGAAACAGAATGAACATATTATATCAATAACAACCACAATTCAGAGCAATACACGCACTGAATCTGTGTCGTGTGTTCATGTTTCACGCATTGAACCTCTCGCATAGTAAAAATTTCCAACAAACATAACAAGTACACTATTGTACTTTGAATGAAAATATAAGCTGAATAGTTGGAGAGTCTTTACGAACTTTCCAACTATTTTGCTTTATGCCCATTTGTGACAGTCGCCTTTATGATGCTCTTCTGGCATTTCCGTCTGATGGGCGATTGATAACCAAATTATTAACGTGCAGTGATGTACATAAATTGAGAAAAAAATGAACTATAAATTTGATGGCAGCAATGTGTTCTTTATATCTGACACCCATTTTTATCATGGGAATATCATTCGCTTCTGCAACAGACCATTCAAAAGTGTGGAAATGATGAATGAAACTATCATATCCAACTGGAATAATACAGTCGGGCAAGACGGTATCGTTTTTCATTTAGGCGATTTTTGTCTTGGCGGTTCAGTTGAATGGAATAAAAACACTTGACAGGTTGAACGGCAAGATATATCTGATTATGGGCAATCACGATTTGAAAAATATACGTCAAGGCTATATTAACAGATTTGAGCATGTGGCAATGCAGATGCATATAGAAGTAGGTAAACAGAAGATATATTTGAACCATTACCCTTTTCTATGCTTTGACGGCGGATATAAAGATGTGTGGCAACTGTTCGGGCACGTTCACACAAGGCAAAACAACACAGGAATTGATGCTGCCCGGCTTCAGTATCTATATCCAACACAGTACGATGTCGGGGTTGACAACAATAACTTCACGCCGATATCATTTGAACAAGTCAAGAGAATAATAACTAAGCAAATTGAGAAAGGAGGACAATAAAATGAAGATACAATATATGAGCGACCTGCATATGGAATTTTGTGATAATAGCAGGTGGCTGAAACATAATGAATTGCCGGTAACAGGCGATGTTCTGGTACTTGCCAGAGATATATTCTATCTGAAAAACAAGATTGCACCTCTAAGTAATTTCTGGAAATGGGCTTCAGAGAATTATCGTCAGGTGCTCATGTGCCCGGGAACCATGAGTATTACAATTATTGCGATGTAATAGATTGCAATGGGATTGGATGTTCAAGAACAATATAGGATACTATCAAAATCTGGTAGTGAGGATTGATGACACCGACTTTATCATAAGTACTTTATGGTTTCAAATTACTCCTTCCGACGAATATTTTGTGTGGAAGGGTATGAATGATTTCAGATAGATAATGTATAATGGTAAATTGCTCCAGACAGAGGAGTTTAACCAGATGCATAACTTCTGTTTGAATTTCATCAAGCAAAGTCTGACGGAGAGTACCGCCAAGCACATTGTAGTGGTAACACATCATCTTCCCACATTGGAGGTTGTTGCCCCTCACCATAAGGGTTCAGCACTGAATAGTACATTTGCCACCGATTTGAGCAAACTCATAGCAGACATTCGCATTGATGCCTGGATTTATGGACATTCACACACAAATATTAATGCTGAAATTAATGGGACAAAAGTCGTATGCAATCAGATGGGGTATGTATTTGATAACGAACATATCAGCAATGGCTTTGATCCGAGCAATTGCCTAAATTTGTGACAAGTAGATTCACCTATCACGCTCTAAGGTTTCAATATATCATATAGTTAATGGGGAAACACCTATTTCTATATTATATGATATGTTGGGGCTTAATATTTTCAGTTAGTCACACAAAAAATCTTGCTTGTCAAAGGAAAGTTACCTTTACTTTATCCCCGTACTCATATATACGCCTAATAAAGTAAAGCCAGAACAGAGGGAAGAAAAGAGATGGCTTCGCCAGACAAACCAACCGATTTATCAAAATCCATACATGATATAATCTATTTTTCTTTTGGCTGCAAAATATTCGCGACTACCTCTTGTTTTTAGTTGACTTCAGTTGGTGAAAATCCCACTTATTTTCGTACCTTCGCAGCGGATAGAAAACAGGTGGACTTCGGACGGGAAAAGGGAGTTTTCCCGTTGGTTCTGATTCAAGTGAAAAGTGCAGCAAAACAGACGGTTTTTGGTCTGAAAAACAAGCGAAAAAAGACTTTTCTACCGTTTAAACCGTAATTCTTTCATATTCAAGCTATTCGGTATACTGCATCGGCAAATAAAATACAGAAGAAATCTATTAATTATAATATAAACTTCTCCACATCACATCTAAAACTATTTAAGATTTCCTTTTTTATTATTTCAATAGTTTTTCTAACTTTGTCATTATTGAACCCAAAAGGATAAAGTATGCAAAGCAAAGAATCTGACATAAACGAGATCATGGAACAAATCGTTCAATTCTCAGAAGATAGAGATTGGGATCAGTTCCATAATGGCAAAGATTTAGCTCTTGCTCTTTCTATTGAAGCCTCTGAGCTAAACGAAGCATTTTTATGGAAAAGCGCAGAAGATGTTAAAATAGATAAAATAAAAGAGGAACTAGCAGACATCATTAACTATGCTTTCTTAATTGCTTATAAATATAATTTAGACATTAAAGACATCGTCTTAACTAAACTAAAAAGAAACGCAGAAAAGTATCCTATAGACAAAGCAAAAGGCTGTGCAAAGAAATATAGCGAATTATGATTAGAAATTATCACACAACAATAACAGATTACATTTTTAATAAAAAGACTTTTTCCGAATTGAAAGAATCAACATTCGGAGACAAATGGCCTGTTGTATATATAATAGAAGATAAAGGAAAAAGGTTGGCATATAT
>PPYE01483591.1_pt1 | contig 12532 bp, 8 predicted proteins | sample 1559881 | NCBI WGS metagenome assembly PPYE01 (sample SAMN08240022, study PRJNA423297) | Human gut metagenome, whole genome shotgun sequencing project.
AACATAAACTATCTAATTTATGAAACGCAGATATCTATTTGCTTTTGCTTTCTTTATGGCATCGGGCTTGGCATCCTACGGCCAAAAAGTATCCTTAGAGATGAAAAATGTCAAACTTGAGAAAGTTTTTGATGTCATCACAGAACAAACAGGTCTGAGTGTAGCCTACAGTCGTCCAACGGTAGATCCGGAAAAGAAGGTCACTGTCACTGCCAAGAACGAAGAATTGGCCGAAGTGCTGAAACGTTTGCTTGCCGGTTCGAATGTAACTTTTGAAATAGGTAAGGAAAAAGTTTATTTACGTCAGCAAGCGCAGGCTAAATCGTCTAAACCCCGGAACATTTCCGGTACAGTAGTTGATGCCAACGGAGAGCCGATTATCGGTGCAAGTATCCTGGTCAACGGAACAACCAATGGTACAATTACGGATTTTGACGGGAAGTTTTCTCTGGAAAATGTACCGGAGGATGCAACACTGAATGTGTCGTACATCGGATATAAAACGAAGACTTTGGCGGCTATGGATCCTAAGTTGTCGCAACTTGTACTGAAAGAAGATACGGAAGTGCTGGAAGAAGTCGTGGTGACTGCTTTGGGTATCAAACGTTCGGAGAAAGCTCTTTCTTATAACGTACAGCAGGTAAACGCCGATGATGTGACATCCAACAAGGATGTGAACTTTGTGAACTCGTTGAGCGGTAAAGTAGCGGGAGTAAACATTAATGCTTCTTCTTCGGGTGTGGGAGGTATCTCGAAAGTAGTGATGCGTGGTACCAAATCAATCATGCAGTCTTCTAATGCCTTGTATGTAATTGACGGTGTTCCGATGTTTTCTGCCAACAATAAAGGAGGTACTGAGTTTGATTCGAAAGGTGCTACTGAACCGATTGCGGATATTAACCCGGAAGATATCGAGTCGATGTCGGTGCTGACCGGTGCGGCTGCAGCTGCATTGTACGGTTCGGATGCGGCAAATGGAGCTATTGTAATTACCACAAAGAAAGGTAAGGAAGGACGTGTACGGATTACCGTAAACAGCAATACTGAATTTTCGAATGTTTTTGTGGCACCCGGTTTCCAGAACCGTTATGGTACGGGAAGTTCCTGGTCTTCTGCCGACATTACACGCAGCTGGGGAAAGGCTCTGAATGAGTATAATTACTATGGTTATGACCCTGTACGTGATTATTTCCAGACAGGTATAACCGGTACGGAAAGTATTTCTCTTTCTACCGGTACGGATAAGAACCAGACTTATGCTTCGGCATCGGCTGTAAACTCTAAGGGTATTGTTCCCAATAACAAATACAACCGATACAATTTTACTTTCCGTAATACGACTTCTTTCCTGGATGACAAGATGACCTTGGATGTGTCTGCAAGCTATATCATACAGGGAGACCAGAACATGGTAAACCAGGGTGTCTATAATAACCCTATTGTAGGAGCTTATCTGTTTCCTCGCGGAAATGACTGGGAAGACATCAAAATGTATGAACGCTATGATGCGGTACGTAAGCTGAACACACAATACTGGCCGGTAGGTGATGCGGGTATGGTGATGCAGAACCCTTACTGGGTAAACTACCGTCAGCTTCGTAATAACCGGAAAGACAGATATATGTTTAATGCCAGCCTGAACTATAAGATTCTGGACTGGTTGAGCGTGAGCGGACGTGTTCGTCTGGATAATTCGAACAACAAGTATACAGAGAAATTCTATGCGGGTACAAATACGCAGATGACTGAATTGTCTACCCGTGGTCTGTATGCTATAGAAAAGAGTGCAGACCGTCAGCTGTATGCAGACTTCCTGGTAAACATCAATAAGAATTTTGGTGAAAAATGGTCTTTCCAGGCCAACCTCGGTGGATCGTTTACTGACATGAGATATGAATTCCTGAAAAACAGAGGTCCTATTGCCGACGAAAATTTTGAAGGAGAGAAACCGGGACTGTCCAACGGATTCTACGTGCAGAACCTGAGTGTCAGAAAAACAATGAAAATTGAAGATGGATGGAGAGAGCAGACTCAGTCTTTGTTTGCTTCGACCGAACTTGGATATAAGAGTACTTATTATCTGACACTGACCGGCCGTAACGACTGGCCTTCTCAGTTGGCTGGTCCTAACTCTAAAAGCAAATCGTTCTTCTATCCTTCGGTGGGTGCTTCTGTCGTACTGTCGGAACTGATGCCTAATGTAAACAAGGATTATCTGTCGTACATGAAAGTGAGAGCTTCGTTTGCTTCGGTAGGTACTGCTTTTGAGAGATACATTGCAAACCCTCGTTATGAATGGAACGAAAGTACCGGACAGTGGAGTAACACTACACAGTATCCGTTGTATAACCTGAAGCCTGAACGTACAGAGTCTTGGGAAGTGGGACTCAGCATGCGTTTCCTGAAAGACTTTAACCTGGATTTGACTTACTATCATACGGTGACAAAAAACCAGACTTTTAATCCGGAGCTTGGTGTTTCCGGCTATTCGAAACTGTATATCCAGACAGGTGCCGTACGTAACCTGGGTGTGGAATTGGCCTTGGGTTATGAAAAAACATGGAAAGACTTTACTTGGAACAGCAACTATACATTCTCTGCTAACCAGAACAAAATTCTGACACTGGCCGATAATGTAATAAATCCGGCTACAGGTGAATCTTTCTCTATCAGTACATTGAACATGGGTGGTCTGGCTTCTACACGCTTCCTGCTGAAAGAAGGCGGATCGATGGGAGATGTATATTCGAATATGGATTTGCGCCGCGACGACAGGGGTAACATCTATATCGGAGAAAACGGACGTCCGGTGACTGAGAAAATTGCCAGCTCGGATGATTACATAAAATTGGGTAGTGTGCTGCCGAAAGCAAATATGGCATGGCGCAACAGCTTCTCATGGAAGAACTTTAATTTCGGATTTATGGTTTCGGCTCGTCTGGGAGGTGTCGTATTCTCTCGTACTCAGGCTATTCTAGACGACTTCGGAGTATCTGAAAGTACTGCTGAGGCACGTGATTTGGGTTACGTTCTGGTAAATGGAAACGACCGTGTTACTCCGGAAAACTGGTATCGTACAATCGGTAGTGGAGATGCTGTGGCACAGTATTATACTTATTCGGCAACCAATGTACGCCTGCAGGAAGCTTCTATCGGCTATACATTCCCTCGCAAGATGCTGGGAGATGTATGCGACCTGACTGTGTCTCTGGTGGGACGTAACTTGTGGATGATTTACTGCAAGGCTCCATTTGACCCGGAAAGCGTTGCGTCTACTGATAATTTCTATCAGGGAATCGATTATTTTATGATGCCTTCTACTCGTAATGTGGGATGTAGTGTAACCTTAAAATTTTAATAACTCATGAAACGTATAATGAATAAAATATTAGTAGGAACTCTGGCTGTGGCTTGTGTCTCTTGTACAGGCAACTATCTTGAAATCAATTCTAATCCTTGCCAGCCTGGTGATTTGACACCGGATGGATACGGACTGAGTTCTGCGATGAGTAATATAGCCGGTTGTGTGATTTCTCCTGATGTGAATACGGCTCAGTTTACAGATTGTCTGCTCGGTGGACCTATGGGAGGATATTATGCAGATTCGAAAGCAAGCGGATGGGATAATACCATTTCCAATTATAATCCTACCGATAACTGGACGAATGTTTTTATGAAATCGGACAGAATTATTCCTGTGCTGTATACAAATCTGACGGTGGTGGAGAAATTGTGTGAAGAATCGGGTGACAATATTCCTCTGATGATTGCCAATATCATCAAGGTGGCTGCCATGAGCCGTGTGACCGATACGTATGGTCCTATCCCTTACTCTCAGATTGGTAAGGACGGAAAGGTAGAAACACCTTATGATTCGCAAGAAAAAGTATACGATAAGTTTTTTGAGGAACTGACTCAGGCAGTGAACATGCTGAATGCCAAGCTGGTGGATAATCCGGAATATCAGTTGCCGTCTTCTGCGGATTATGTATTCAAGGGAGATATCAAAAAATGGATCCGTTTTGCAAACTCATTGAAAATGAGACTTGCAATGCGTATTGTATATGCAGATAAAGCGAAAGCTGAGGCAATGTTTGTGGAAGCGATGAATCCGGAAAACGGTGGATATATGGAAGAAAATGATCACAATGCACAGTGGAACTACTTTATGAGTGGCTCGAATCCTATTTATGTGGCTTCCCGCTATAACTCGGCAGAGGGTAGTATGACAGGTGGTGACAGCCATGCTGCAGCGGATATTATATGCTATATGAACGGATATCAGGACAACCGCCGTGAAAAGTATTTTGTGAAATCGGAATTCGGATGGCCTGAATATGTGGGTATTCGCAGAGGAATAGAATTGAGCACACTTGGAAAAAATGCCCGCAAGTATTCGGGTATAAACGTAGCGGAAACAGATCCTGTAATCTGGATGAATGCTTCTGAGGTTTATTTCCTGAGAGCGGAGGCACTGGCTGTACAGGGATTCACCAATCCGTATGAGAAATCTACTGCAAAATCTCTTTATGAAACAGGGATTACCAAGTCGTTTGAACAATGGAACGCTGAAATTGGAAGTTATCTGGAATGCGATATGCAGCCGGAAAAATACAATGACCCTGAAGGCGCAAACTCATACTCGGGTACTCTTTCCAATATAACGGTAAGATGGAACGACGGAGTTTCTCTGGATGAAAAACAGGAACGTATCATTGTACAGAAATGGATTGCGAACTGGACACTTGGAAATGAAGCATGGGCTGACTACCGCCGTACCGGTTACCCGAAACTGATTCCTGCTACTTCTGCCGGAAACAAGAGTGGAGGTCGGGTAGACTCTGAACGTGGTGCACGCCGTATGCCTTATCCGTCTGACGAATATGTGAGCAATAAGAACAATGTGCAGGAGGCTGTTTCTAAATATCTGTCTGGAACTGACGATATGAGCACTTGTGTGTGGTGGGATTGTAAACCTGGAATTTAATATTATATGAATAAAAAAGATTTTGATATGAACTCTATTTCAAAACTGATGGTAGGTGCTGTGTGGGCTGTTGGAGCTTTGTGCACTGCTTGTAGTGACTGGACCGATACTGAAGCATTTACTGTAAACGAAACAAATATACAAGAGCAGAATCCGGATTTGTATGCGCGCTATCTGGCTAATTTGCGTGAATATAGAACTACCAGTCATAAGTGGGTGTATGCCTGGTTTGACAACAGTGAGAAAAAGCCTTATTCAAGAGCTCATCATCTGACTGATATTCCAGACAGCATCGATGTGGTATCATTGATGTATCCGGACAAACTGGTGAAGTCGGAAATGCAGGAAATCAATCAGATTCGTGATGAAAAAGGCATGAAAGTGATTTATGATGTTGATTTTGACCAGTTGAAGACCATATATAACAACATGGTAAACGAGACTCCGGAAAATGAACCGGTAGCGATGGAATTCCGACAGTTCCTGACAGATACACTGGCGTATTCTCTTTCTCTGGCAAACAAATATCAGTATGACGGTATTTGCATCAAGTATAAAGGAAGACTGCCTATTTATATGACCGAAGAAGAGAAGAAAGAGTATAAGGAAAATGAGAACAACTTTATCAATATGGTAAACGACTGGAAAGAGCGTAATCCGGAAAAGATGTTGCTTTTCCTGGGAAATCCGGAAAATCTGTATGAAGGTGTTTTCATTCTTGACAAGTGTAATACAATATTCGTTTCCGGAGAGACAGCTACAAGCGGAAGTGAGTTGTCGTATATCCTGGCTCAAAGTTATCTGTTGGAATATGGACAAAAATATGGAGCGGTGGCGGATGTGAAGAATACAAATCTGACTATGCAGGCGTTTGGACAATGGGCTGTACAGCAGCACTTCGAAAAACAGCTTGACGCGGTGGGAGTCTATAACGTAGCATCGGATTATTATTCTTCCGGATATAATTACAAAAACGTGAGAGAAATGATTTCTATTTTAAATCCATCTGTTAAATAAAGTCTAAAAAATGAATATGAAATTTATACATACTGCTGTATTGTGTACAGCTTTATTGGGAACAGGTCTTTTGGCTGGTTGCCAGGATGATATAGAAAATTACGACAACTGTGTCTATTTGGGCGAAACAGATAAAGTAGAAATGGTGCTGGTCGATGTGGAAGCAGGTGAAGTTGAAAAAAAAGGAGAGGTAAAGACTTATCTTACCAAACCTCATTCTACTGATGTGTGTGTAACATACGGAGTGGATGCAAGTCTGGTAAACCGATATAACTCACTGAACAACGACAATGCAGAACTGCTGCCTGCCGGCTTTTATAAGATTGATGATCTGACGGTAAGAATCAAAGCTGGTGAGGTGACAGCTTCGGGACTTGCGATTGATTTCGTAAAACTGGATCAACTTGACTTTACAAAGATTTATGTCCTTCCTCTTGCTATCGTTTCATCGGATGTGAATATATTGGATAGCCAACGTGCGGTTTATTATGTGATTAAAAAGGCTGCACTTGTAAACTGGGCTGCCAACCTGCGCAATAATAATGTGTATGTAGACTGGAAAAATCCTTCGGTAGTTCAAAACTTGCATGCACTGACTGCGGAAGCCTTGATTAAGGTGGATGCTTTTGCAAATGATAGAGACTCTAAAATTACGACTATTATGGGTATTGAAGACCATTTCCTGATTCGACTTGGAGACAACTCGATACCAAGCAACCAGTTGCAGATTGCAGCAGATGGCAGAGACAATGTTACTGCTTCGGACTGGACTGTAAGAGCCGGTGTATGGAATCATCTTGCAGTGACTTTTAATGCTGAAACCAAGACTGTACAGGTATACATCAATGGACGTAAAAAGAGTGAGCAGGTGTTTGCTGAGTTTGCCGGACCGGTAAACTGGGGAGTGCCTCATTCGGATGAATCGGATGGAAAACCTCGCTGTTTCTGGATTGGTTACTCTTATAACGACCAGCGCTATCTGGATGGTTCGATTACAGAATGTCGTATCTGGAACCGGGTGTTGACAGAAGAGGAGATTGGAGCTAAGAACCACTTCTATCGTATTTCTCCGGATTCTGAAGGATTGATAGCTTATTGGAAATTTAATGACGGAATGGGAGATAATATGAAGGATTATACAACCAATGGCAATAATGCAACAGCTTCGGAAAGCCTGGTATGGAACTATGTAGAGCTTCCGGAATAATTAGTGTAATGACTCTTAAAAATATGACTATATGAAAAAACATAATTTATATAAAACCGGTTTGACTGCCATTCTGTTTGCTCTATACGGAGGCTTGTTTACAGCGTGCAGTGAAACGGAATTTGATGCAAAATATATTGATGAAAGTCAGTTTGAAGTTTCGGCTGACCAGATGGGCTATTTGGCTGATATAGATGGTAGAACAGAGTTCTCATCATTTGAAATACAGGCTGGTACTAGCAAGGATGTCATTTTGTTGCTGAAGGCTACGAAGCCCTCTTCTTCTGTTTCGGAAGTGACCTTGACTTATGATGAAGAAGTACTGAAACGCTATAATGAGGAAACAGAAAACGATTTTGCTGCATTTCCTTCCGGTAATGTCCTTTTAAGTGCCGGAGGCGCCATGACATTGCCTGAAAATACTCAAGTATCTGAAGGACTGAAGGTAAGTTTTACTACTACCGAGGAGATGGAAGCCGGTAAGACTTATGTAATTCCCTTGCAGGCTAAAGTCACACAAGGATCGCTGAAGTTTTCTGAGAAAAGCGGCTCATTCCTGATTTTTGTGAAACTTCTGGAGAATTTAGGAGATAACTTCAAGGGAGAAGACGCAGTGAAACTTTTCAGTGTCATTGAAACAAATGAAACAAACCCGCTGAATCACCTGTGTTTTACATTGAAGGATTCTAAGAAGTATCTTTTTGACTATGTGGTATTATTCTGCGATAATATCGTACTTGACCAGGAAACCGGAACTGTACACGCTTTGCATAATGACAATATCGTGAAGATATTGAATAACAAGGAAAAGTACTTGAAACCTCTGCAAGATCGTGGTATAAAGGTTATTCTTGGTATTATGGCCGACCATACACATGCAAGTATAGCGAATCTTAAACCTGAAACAGCAAAGGTTTTTGCACGATACATGAAAACGGTGTGTGATACTTATGGGCTGGATGGATTCTTCTACGATGATGAATACGATAAGGCGCAGGTGCCTACTCCTCCCGGATTCTGGGCTACTAAATCGCCTGAATATGCAGCTCGGCTTATGTATGAGATGAAGAGGATAATGCCCGATAAAATCAATATCGCTTATATATTGGGAAATCTGAGAGATATGTCTTCTGAGAGTTGTGTAATTGATGGAAACGCTGTGAAAGATTATGTGGATTATGTGATGTGTGATTATAATGACCGTAGTATTGAGATCGCTCCAATTTATCCAGGTATAGATAAGACAAGATGGGGTATGTATTCACAGGAATTCAACCGTGGATTTTGGGCGCATGATGACTATCTGCAGGAAATAAAAAAGGAGAAGTATGCACACTTTATTTTTGCAATGGACCCATTTAGAAAGTCATTTAATACACCTATTGGAAAACTTAATTTGACCCAACAAGATGCTTTGAAAAAAATTGGACAGTTTTTCTACGGTGAGAATGTGGTTTATGACGGAAAACCTTATCCGAAAGATTTTTAATAGAGAGAATCTTATTTTTGGAATCAGTTGATAATTAATATACGAATTATGAAAATAGTACATTTATATATGGGCCTGATGCTTTTTGCATCGTGTGCTTTGTACGCATGTAGTGAGGATGGAACTCCTACTTATCCTGAAGGAAACGATGAACTGGTAGAAGTTCCGGGTGGCAAAGCTGAAATTAGTGTCAATGCGGAAAAACTGGAGATTATTAAAGAGCAGGCAAAGACTGTGGAAATTACAGAAGGAGCAGGAGATTATCGTGTTTCTGTGCTGGATTCGGATATTGCCCAAGCTTCTTTGGAAGGTAATGTGATCACTGTAACCGGAGTGGCACAGGGAGAGACGGAAATATTGATTTCTGATAAAGACGGAGGCTTCAAGAATGTGAAGATTGACGTATATCTTACAGATAATCTTGTGCCGGAAAAGAACTCATTGAATATGGCTCTTCCGTTTGGTAAACCGGCTTCTACTTCTTTGAATATAACAGAAGGAAACGGAGGATATAAAGCTGTTTCGTCTAATGAAAGTATTATTCTGGTAAAAATAGATGAAGCATCTCCGAATACAGTTGTGGTGAATGCACTGGCAGAAGGAGAGGCTGAGATTACAATTACAGACTCACACGGCTTGTCTGCAAAAGTAAGCGTGGTTGTTACAATCAGCGATTCTCCATATACTGACGAGGAACTGGAAGCAATTAAGGCTCAGACTGATATAAAATATGTATTCCTGCAACCGGGCTCGGCTGAAGAAAACTTTATGGACTTAATAACAACAAAAATATACGCTTGTAATTCAGATGTTTACAGTGTACTTAATTATGGAAAGGCTGGTGTCTTACAGACTGGAGTTTATATGAGAGGAACAACCAAAACTGCTCTTACTGTTGGCTTTGAAACGAAAAACGATTTTGTGGTAGGTCAGGAAACTACCGGATATTTGCATGTAAGAAGAAATTTCACATATCAGTTCGATCCGAATACAACGACATGTACCTTCAAGGTAATCCAGAAACAGGATGGAAAAGTATGGGCTGTATATTATACCGAAATAGATGGAAACATTTATAAAGGATATATGATATTTGCAGCTAACTGACCTATTTTTACAGAAGGAGTCTTCTAAGCTAAATATTAGAAACCTATAGAGGGGGCCGGCATATATTCCAATATTTTTATTGGGTATATGCCGGTTTTTTGTTTTTCTTGTTGGTGGTGAAGTAGTGGTGTTTTAAAAAAAACTGAATATGTCATCATTCTGTCGGACTTTGATCATATCTTATATTTTTATATTATCTTTGGCGAAAAATAATAGAAAACGAAATTGATGAAACGTATTTTATTCTTATTGATGATATGGAGTGCTGTGGCCCTGGCAGGGAAGGCACAACCTAAGATAACTTTCGACTGTGAACAGCAGGATTTGGGCTACGTATTGTGGCGGAATCCGATAACGGTGACCTATGCTTTCACCAACACGGGAGACAAACCGCTGGTGATTTCGAACGTGACGACTTCGTGCGGATGTACAAAGGCTACATGGACGGAAGAGCCGATTCCGGCAGGGGGAAAAGGTACGGTAACGGCTGTGTTTGATGCAGAGGCAATAGGACGTTTCTATAAGGAAGTGGGAGTGTACTGCAATGCTTCGCCGATGCCTTTGTATTTGGAATTCAACGGGGAAGTAACTGCCGATCCGAAGAACTTTACCTTTACTCATCCGATTGCTTTCGGAGCCATCCGTCTGGATAAGGAAGAGATAGAGTTTGATGATGTGAACCGGGGTGACAAGCCAGTGTTTGAAATTCTGGTGGCCAATACATCGAACAAACCATATACTCCGGTATTGATGCATTTGCCTCCGTACCTGAGTGTAAAGTCGACTCCGGAGGTGATAGGGCGCAACAAGAGTGGAAAGATACAGGTGACGCTGGATACGGAAAAACTGCCGGCATTGGGTATTACCCGTGCATCGGTGTACTTGTCGCGTTTCCTGGGTGACAAGGTAGGTAGTGAAAATGAGATTCCTGTATCGGTTGTATTGTTGCCCGACTTCTCTTCAATGAGCGAGTACGAAAAACAGAATCCGCCGGTTATTTCACTTTCTACACAAAAGCTGGAATATCTGAATCTGAAGCCGACTCAGAAGAAGTCGCAGACGGTTGTAATTACAAATACAGGAAAAACTGATCTGGTAATCAAGGATATGCAGGTGTTCAGTATGGCTTTGTCGGTGAATTTGAAGAAGCGTGTGCTGAAACCGGGTGAGTCGACCAAGATGAAGGTGACTGTATTAGCCAAAAACCTGTCACGTGTGAGAGGTACACAGCGTATTCTGATGATTACAAATGACCCGCAGCATCCGAAGATAACTCTGAGGGTGAAGGCGAGTTTGAGATAGTTGGTTTGAGTTTTTAAGTTTTTGAGTTTTAAGTTTGTTATAAACTGTCAATTGGAAGCGTTTTGTAAACTCACCAACTTAAAAACCTACCAACTTACGAACTCAAAAACTTAAAAACTTAAATTGCCCCTTGTTAACTAAAAATAAAAACAAAAAGCTATGGACCATCCGGAAAACAGTGAAGAATACAAAGGACTGACCGTGAATAAAGGCATAGAACAGCCTGCAACGGTAAATCCTTATCTGAAGAACAGAAAGCGTCCGCAAAGACGGCAGTTTTCTGCTGGAGAATATGTAGAAGGTATTCTGAAAGGAAATGTCACGATATTGAGTCAGGCCGTTACGCTGGTGGAGAGTTTGCGTCCCGAGCATCAGGCACTGGCGCAGGAGGTGATTGAAAAATGTCTTCCGTATTCAGGAAATTCGGTACGAGTGGGAATCAGTGGAGTACCAGGAGCCGGAAAAAGTACATCGATTGATGTCTTCGGATTGCATGTTCTGAAAAAAGGCGGGAAACTGGCTGTGCTGGCTATCGACCCCAGTAGTGAACGTTCGAAAGGTAGTATTCTGGGTGACAAGACCCGTATGGAAAAGTTGTCGGTTCATCCGGATGCGTTTATCCGCCCCAGTCCTTCGGCCGGATCGCTGGGAGGTGTGGCGAGAAAAACCCGTGAAACGATTATTCTTTGTGAAGCTGCCGGTTACGACAAGATTTTTGTAGAAACAGTAGGAGTGGGACAGAGTGAGACAGCTGTACACTCGATGGTGGACTTCTTCCTGCTGATTCAATTGGCAGGTACCGGAGATGAACTGCAGGGAATAAAGCGTGGTATTATGGAGATGGCAGACGGAATTGTTATCAACAAGGCAGACGGGAATAACATAGAAAAGGCTAAGTTGGCTGCGGCTCATTTCCGTAACGCACTGCATCTGTTTCCGGCACCCGAGTCGGGATGGACACCACAGGTGATGACGTATTCCGGATTCTACAACATCGGCGTAGAGGAAATCTGGGACATGGTGTACAAGTATTTCGACTTTGTGAAGGCCAATGGATATTTTGAACACCGTCGTAACGAGCAGGCTAAGTATTGGATGTATGAAACCATCAACGAACATCTGCGCGACAGTTTCTATCAGAATGAGAAAATAGCAGTTATGCTGGCCGGACAGGAGCAGGAAGTACTAAACGGACGGACTACTTCGTTTGCGGCAGCCAAGCGACTGCTCGATACTTATTTTGAGGAAATGAAATAAAAAGGAAAAGAAGAGATTCATTTATCGCATAATTATACGCAAAAAGCACCATAATTAGAATGTTTTATCGAAAATAAGCTGATTATGGTGCTTTTGGTGAATAATATATGTAACTTTGCCCCCATAAATATTGAACTGGATTAATGCAAAACGAGAACATGTCTAT
>PPYE01617864.1_pt1 | contig 12532 bp, 17 predicted proteins | sample 1559881 | NCBI WGS metagenome assembly PPYE01 (sample SAMN08240022, study PRJNA423297) | Human gut metagenome, whole genome shotgun sequencing project.
AGTTTTGAAGATCCATTTCATCAGCAGCGCAGGCTCAAATTGTGCCATGTTGTTGTGCTGTGTGATCATCTCGATCAACTCATAACAGGCGATGAAGGTCAGAATCACGCCTGCAATGGGAAGCACTACGTTCCGGGACAACGCCTCGATCATAGCGAAAACGCGCGGTTCAAAATTGGATGGTTTGGTTCCGACCTGCTGTGCGATGTTGCCCACTTGGGTGTTGACGTCATCAAACAAGCCGGAGAGATTGGACATGATCGCCGCTGTCAGCAGTGACTTGATCCAATCGGAGATTGCTTTGAGAACAGTTTCCACTCAGCGCCACCACCCATCAAGAAAAATGGTTGATAAGGGTCTTGAGCAGGTTGAGCAGAAAAATAAGGTGAGTCAGAATCTGCATAATAGCACCATCCTTTCAAAATAAAGGTGAATATTCGATTTGCAATGCGTTTCCTCTTTATAATAAGAATCCGTTTGCCACGGAGGGGCTGGAAATGCTTGCAAGTAAATATGTACAGGGCGGCAATCGCCGCCCTGAAAAGCTTAGCCGAACAGACCGCTCAGCAGGGGGATCAGGGTGATGCCAATCAGGGCAACACCGCCGCCAGCCATGAGCTGTTTTATCCCCAAATAGGTGTAGGAAAACGGCTCGATGGCGGGCGGCGGCGTGTCAAGAAATATCTATGGAGTTTTTAAGAACCGCCCCGGCGGAGGCAGGTCATGCCGTGACCTGCTCCACCTCCGGGATGGGTTTGAGATTGAAATGAATTTCGATAGAAATGTGTCTTGTCTTTTCGCTGTCTATGCTCTCATGGACAACGATTTCTTTAATCAGGCGGTTTAAGGTGGCGGCGTCCAGTTCCGTGATGTCGGCGTATTCCTGAATGGCTTCTACCCACTGGCGGGCGTCACACGCAAGCCGGATTTCATCGGCCAGCTTCTTCCGGCCTTCCGTGACCTTTGCTTTCAACTCGGCCTGTTCCGCCTGCGTCTTTTCCATCAGCAGATTGAAGTTCGCTTCGCTGATACGTCCGGCAACCATGTCCTCATACAGCCGCAGCACCATCTTTTCCAGAACGTCAATCCGTTCCTCGTCTTTGGTAAGGAAACGCTCCAACGCTTCCCGCTGGCCTTTCTGCTCGGCTTCGCAGGTGTCGGTCAGCTTCCCGGCAACGGCTTCCCCGTCCATCAGGGCGGCTCTGGCGCACTCCCGGATTTTGTTCAGCACAAGGCTGTAAAGGGTGTCGTATTCAACCCGGTGCTGGGTACAGTGCTGCTTGCCGTAGGCGTTGTAGGTCTTACAGGAATAAATCTGTTTCGGGTGCTTGTCGTTAGTGTAGCGGATTGTCAGCGACTTCCCGCACTCGCCGCACTTGATAAGCCCCGCAAACAGGCTGATTTCCCCGGTCTGGCGGGGGCGCTGCCGGGATTTCAGCTTGCGCTGCACGATGTCAAAGGTCTTGCGGTCAACAAGCGGCTCATGCTGGTTCTCCACGACAATCCAGTCCTCCGGCTTCTTCTCCCCGATGGTGCCGATTTTGAAGCGGTATTCCTTCTTCTGGGAAGCGATAGCGCCGGTGTAGACGGGGTTCATCAGGATGTCCTTAATCACGGAGAAGTCCCACATATACCGCCCGTTTACCGGGTCTTTCTTTTCCCACTTGGTTGACACGTTCCGAAAGCCCCGCACCCGGTTCCAGTAGGTCGGGCATGGGATTTTTTCTTCTTCCAGCCTGCGCCGGATGTAGTTGGGGCCGTGTCCTTCCAGCGCCCACGCAAACAGACGCCGGACAATGGGAGCCGTTTCCTCATCAATCAGCAGATGGTTTTTGTCCTCCGGGTCTTTCCGATACCCAAAGGGGGCAAGGCAGCCGGTAAACTGGCCTTTCTGCGCTTTCAGCAGATAAGAGGAATGAACCTTCTTGGAAATGTCCTTGCTGTACATCTCGTTGAGGATGTTCTTGAACGGCGCAATGTCGTTGTTGTCCCGCATGGTGTCGATACCGTCATTCATGGCGATATACCGGACGCCGTGGCGGGGGAAGAAATCTTCAATCAGGAAGCCGGTCTGCAAGTAATTCCTACCCAGACGGGAAAGGTCTTTCGTAACTACAAGGTTTATCTGCCTGCGCTCGATGGCTTTCAACATCCGTTTCAGGTCGGGGCGCTCCATGTTCAGCCCCGTGTAGCCATCGTCCTGATAGACTGCAACAACCTCCCATCCCTGCTTTTCGCAGTAGGTTTCCAGCATAGCCCGCTGGTTTGCGATACTGGCGCTCTCCCCGTCAAGGTCGTCGTCCTTGGAAAGCCTGCAATAGATAGCCGCCCGGAAGCTGCTTGCCAGTACCATGTCCATGCCTGCATATTCAAATCCGTTCATCATAACCGTTACCCGCACAATCCAGACGGAACACGGTCACTCTGAACCTTGTCTTTATTATATCCTAAATCTTGCTTTTTCGCAAGATATTCTTTATCATTTCTCTGGCTGTATTTCTGTGCAATCAGGCTCACGAAAACGTCCGTAGCGTCCAGTTCGCCGTCAAATACCGTTGTGACATGGATTTCAGTTTTGCTTTTTGCCATAGGCAGTTACCTCCATAAATGAAATAAGCCAGACAGGAGAGGGTCGGCAACGAAGTCCGGCAACGGGCTTCAAAAAACCTCGAAAACAATCTCTGTCTGGCGGTTGGGTTATTTATTACTTTTTCTTTTATTTTTCTGTTGCTTTGGTTGTCATAGGGGAGAAAAGCCCGCAGTTACGGGCTTTTTCCGGGCTAATGCCCTGCAACCGGCCCGGCAACGGGATAGCAACGGGGTCGGCAACCAGCTGTGATTTCCCCGGATTTTTCAGAAGGGAAGCTCCATCTGCTCCGTGACCTCTACAAATCCGTCCGGCGTTTTTTCACGCCCGTTGTCAGCGCCCGTTGCCGGGGCTTCCCGTTCCCAGCCCTTCTGTCTGCCGTATCCTTCAAATATCCGGGGATTGGAGAAATACTTCCATCCCGTGATACCGTGGTTCATAATGTCGTTGACTTCCCGGATTTCCCATTGTTTCGGCTCGTCAAAGGGGTGGTTCAGGGCTTCCTTGAAAAGCTGCTTGGAGCATACGGCGCTGCCGGTGTAGCGGTCAAGGTATGCCTGTATCATCCCGGCCTTGGTGTCCTCCGGCATAAAATCCCGTTGGTGTTCTTTGAGGTACTGTATCATTTCGGGGGTAAAAGACAGCTTGAAATCGCCGCTTTTGTAGGTTGTCATGGCTTCCGCCCATACCTGTTCGATATAGGCTCTGGAAGCGGCTTCATCGTCCAAAATGTGTACCTCAGCCCGTTCGGGGTAGACCATGACCGGCAGGAAACGCCGGTTCCCGGAACGGTCAAGGGGCAGGAAGTCCAGGGCGTTGGAAGTCCCGCCGAACACGCACTGCCGCAGCCTGTCCTCCGGGTGGGTTTCGTAGGGGATTTTATAGACCTCCTTCTGGCGGCTTAAAAATGACTTGATTTCCTCTATGCTCCTGGCGTTGGCGGTGGCAATCATCTCCGACATTTCAATAATCCAGTGGCCTTGTAGCTTGCGGTACACGTTATCATCGTCCAGCTTCCGCAAATCATCGGAAAACCACTCGTCCTTCACGGCCAGCAGCCGGAAGAAGGTGGATTTCCCGGCTCCCTGGCCGCCCACCAGACAAAGCATGACCTCAAATTTACAGCCGGGGCAGAACGCCCGGTGGATGGCTCCCAGCAGGAACAGCCGCAGCGATTGGAAGGTGTAGTTGTCCGTGTCGGCTCCCAGAAAGTGCCGCAGGCAATAGCGGATACGCTCTTTCCCGTCCCAGACAAGGCCGTTCAGGTAGTCCCGGATGGGGTGGTAGCTGTTGGCGTCTGCCGCAAGGTCGGCGGCGTCCGCTATCTTTTTCTCGCTTGTCAGGCCGTAGGTCTTTTCCAGATACAGCCGGATATATTTCATGTCCGTGTCGGTCATGGCCTTGCTGCCGGTTCTGCGTTTCCTGCCGATGGGCTTTAGAAGGTCAATGCGCTCGGTCAGGAGATTTTTTGCAACCGCCCCGGAAAGTTCGGGGTCGTGCTGGAACACGGTCAGGCAGTTGTGAATACTGTTGCGGACGCCGCCTTTCTCGGTGCTTTCCAGCATGGCCTTTACTTCCTCAACGTTCCGGGGTGGCGGGGCTTCTTGTATGGTCTGTTCTACGGCCTGCCGCAGTTCTGGCGGCAAGCTCTGCCATTCTCCGCTCAAGGTTCCTCACTTCCTTTCCGTAGCTGGCAATCAGGGTAGCCTGTTCCTCCATGTCGGAGAACAGCAGCACATCCAGCAGATATTCCACATGGGATTGTTTCTGCAAGGCTTCCACGAAAAGCGGGTGCCATTCTTCCTCCGGCGTCTTGGGGGCATAGTCCCGCTTCCAGCGGCGCAGCAGATTGTGATAGTCGGACAGTACCCGGAAGCAATACCGCTCCATGCGCTTGAATTGCTGCTCCGGGCTTTCCTGCCGGGGCTGGGGGCGGCGGCTCCTGCCGGGTGGCTCCCTGTCCTCATAGGGGATGGAGAAGTCCTGCGCGAGCATGAGGGCGGCTTCCCTGGGGCTGACATTTTCCAGACGGGAAACAAAGTCAATCACATCCCCGTCTGCCTGACAGCCGAAGCAATGGAAGCGCCGGTCAACCTTCATGCTGGGGTTTTTATCGTCATGGAAAGGGCAGACGCACATCCCGTTTCTCCCTACCCGGATACCGTAATGCTCGGCGGCCTGCCGGGTGGTAATAGACTGCTTCACGGCTTCAAATACGTTCAATAGGCAAATCCTCCTGAAATAAGAAAAGCGCCTGCCATTCTCACAAAGAAAAGGCAAGCGCCTGATTGGTTAAAGTTCCATATCCTGTTTTTGCTGGCGGCGGGGCTGCTGGCCTTTCTGTTCTTCCCGCTGTTTTACGCCCTCAATCTTCCAGCTTAATTGTTCGTTGATGGACGGCTTCTTTCCCGGCTCCGGCACAACCCGGCGCTGGTCGGGCGGCAGTACATGGTTTATCCAGTAGCGCACATCCCGCAGCAGCTTCATATCCTCCTGAACCGCCTGCAAGCCCTCATTCTTTTCCGACAGTTCCCCGGAAAGCTGCTCCCGTTCCTTCTTCAACTCTTTCGTATCGTATGGCAGTTCCTCCTGATGGGCTTTGAAGAAACGCTTGGCGGCAAAGTAGGCGTCCAGTTCCTCCCGGTGTTCGGCGGCAAACTTCTCCTTCCGTGTTTTCCAGCCGATGGAAGCGTATTTCTTGTAAACTTCCTTGTAGGCTCCGTGGTTGGCGATATGGGAAAGGGTGGTGTCGATGGCCTTTATCCGGCGTTCCGATTTTCGGATGTCGGTCTTGGCGGAAAGTATCTCCCCGCTGACCTTATCCAGATAGGCGTCAAGGCTCTCCACGGTGGAGATCTCTTTCTGCCGCAGGAAATCAAGGGCTTCCATGACCTTGTTGAAATCGCCAACAGTGCCTTTCAGCTTCCCCTTGGAAGTCCAGCCGGTGCGTTCCTCGCTCCGCATATCCAGATACCGGGAAAGCAGTTCGGGGATGGTCGGCTCCTTTGCCTGTTCCAGCGCTTCCAGCAGCGCCGCCTTTTTCTCTTTCAGGCCGGACAGCCAGCCCTTTAAGCTGCGTACCATCTGCCGGATAGACTGCATGAGGGAATTGGCGGCTTTGATGTCCCGGTTCAGGTTGCCGATGTTGGTCTGTATGCCTTTCCGTTCCAGATAGCTGACTGCTGGCCCCATGTGGACGGTGGGGATTTTATCTATCCCCTGACGCTCATAGGATTTCAGGTTCAGCCGTTCCGGGCTGCCGATGGCTTCCAGATAGCGGTTCGCCGTGTCCTGCCACGCCTGCCGCCATATCTCCCCGTACTTCTGGTCGTTCCAGTCCACGGTGTCCTCCTTATGGCTTTTCCAGTTCCCGGACGGAAGCCGGATACGCTCGCCGTTCTCGTCAAGGTCGTACACCTTCCGGCTCTTGGGGAGCCACCTGCCCTGTTCGTCCATCCCCCGCATGGTAAAGAGGATGTGGGCGTGGGGGTTGCCGTCCCCCTTGTCATGGATGGCAAAGTCGGCAATCATGCCTTTGGAAACAAAAAACTCCCGGCAGTAGTCCCGGATAAGGTCGGCTTGCTGCTCTGGGGGAATATCCCTCGGTATGGCAAGCACCAGTCTCCGGGCAAGCTGGGAGTTCCATTGTTTTTCTATGGCTTCGGCGGCGTTCCACAAGGTATTGCGGTCTGCGTACTCCGGCGGGGCGTGGGGCGGCAACATGATTTCGGTGTGGACGATTTCGCTTTTATGGGAATAGTATTTCTGCTTCTGGTCGTATTCGGAAAACAGCCGTTCCCCGCTCTGGTAGGCGGCGGCAGCGACAGCAGACTGGCGTTTGCTGCGCTGGACGATTTTCAGGTCAAAGTGCGGGCATGGTGGCATGACGGATTGTGACCTCCTTTCTCCCGGCGTCCGGGCAAAGAAAAAGCAGGAAACCGTTCCATGATTTCCTGCTCGGTGGTGCCGCCGATGGGCGGCTGGTATTCAGTTTTGAAAGTTCGGGTCAGGGTGGCCCGATGATGGGATATTTTGCAACTCAAAATTCCTATCTCAAATCAAAAAGAACGCTTTCATAGTCCTTTACGAAATACTTTATATTAGTACGTCCTTTCTGGATAATTGTGTGGCCTTCTGCTTCCAGCCTTTCCTTTTGTGCTTCTATACCGCCGGGATATTTTGCGTTCAATTCTCCGTTTGCCTTTAAGGTTCGCCAATACGGGGTTTCATCTTCGGAACGCTGGTAACTCGCCCATGCTGCAATAGATACAAAAATTCCTGCTGTGATAGGCTCTGTGAAATCCGCTCCATTCAGTTCAGCAAAATATTCACGGATTTTTCCGACAGTGATTACTTTGCCATAAGGAATTAGTTTCATCACCTTATCATAGTCGATTGGTGGGGCAAAGTACATTCTGCTTCCGCCATATTTCTCAATGCTTTTCTGGTCGGTAATGGTCTGAAATTTAGGCATATCCTTGCTATCGTGCAACATGGCATTAAAATCTTTTTTATCCTCATTCGCCATCTCTCAACACCTCCTATCGTAATTATAGTGGAGCAGACTATTCCATGCAATGAGACGGTTTGAAAATAATCTTGAAAATGTAATTGTGATTGGCTTTGGATAAACTTGTTGGCCGGGAACAGCTTGCAGCGCAAGGTGTTTCCGGTCAGCAAGTCCACAAAGGGGTAGCTGGCGGCAGCCAGCGCAGGGGAAGTGTAGCTTCCCCTGTGATGATTGGAACAGATTGAAAATCTGCGGAAATCATCTGCTCCCTGCAAGGGGCTTCCGGCAGGACGCAACGCACCGGCTTGACCGGTGTATAGTTGCGCCCTCTTTCAGAGGGGCAGTCCACGGGCTGCGGCTCTGAAAGCGATTATGACCGTTCCCGGTCTGGCTCTTTTCTCTTGGGATGTGGCTTTTCTGTCCTCGCCAGTGTCTTGGCTTCGGCAAGCCTGCGTCGGATGGAATTGTCCCGCTTCTGGATAAAACGCTGCTTCGTATCAGCGAGAAAGCGGCGGCACTCCGGCTCCGGGATGGCGTCCAGCTTTCGGATGGTATTCTCCACAATCTCCCTTGTCTGCCGGTCACGGATAACCGGCACGATTTCTTTCAGCCCCGCAAGGGTGTCCTCCTTCGTACCGGCGGCGTACTGATAGACCATAGCCAACTCGTCTTTAGAAAAATTCATCTTCATTCTGCGCCCTCCTTCTCTGTGCCGTTTCCGGCAAATACTTTTTCCATAAGCTGTCGGGTGCTGTCCTGACGAAACAGCAGCTTCAAGAACAAACTGACCTGCTCATCCGTGATAACTTCCGGGTGGGGAAGGTAGCTTTCCAGCATGGCGGCTCTGGTGCAAAGCCGGTGCGTCCGTTCCTTCCGTGTCAGCGTCTTTATCTGATGTTCCAATATCTTTTCTTCATGCCGCGCCCTCCGCAGCTTCTTTTCCGTTTTCTCTATCTCCTGATTGAGTGCTTCCAGCTTTTCATTCATAAGCGTCTGTCCTCCTTCTTGGGAATGAGTACATATATCTTGTTGGGTTCCCCGAAGCCCTGACGCACTCGCAGTATCAGTCCGGCGTCCTCCAATTCATTCAGGGAACGCTTCACGGTCATGGTACTGCGGGCAAGTGCCGCCGCCAGTTCCACAATGGGGAAATGGATAAATAAAATCCCGTTGGCGTCCTCTATGCCGGACAGGAAAATAATATCCAACATCCGGGCGTACATGACCTTGGCGGTGCTGCTGATCGGGAGCCGCAGCATGGCTCTCGGCAGCGGCATACAGGGCGGCAGGGCGGTGTCTGCGGTCATAAATTCAACTTCCATTCAATCGGTGTCCTCCTTTACTTTTCGTTTTGAGCGTTTGGAAAGATAATGGGGGCAGTCCACAATGACCGCCCGGAAACTCTGCTTGCAAGTACGCTGACATTTCCGGCAAAGGTCGTTGTACGTTACCCGCCCCCGTTCATTGAGGAAGAAGGACAGTTCCAGCTTCCTCTTTTTCGGCATTCTCGGCATGGTGCCTCCTTAAACAAAAATCCGCCCATTTCAGCCGTAACAGCCGCAATAGACGGATAGCAGATTTTAGTGTCGTGTTTCGGGGCGATTTTCAGGGAAAAAGCGGCCATAGAACCGCCCGGAAATCCCCCGTAGTATTACGGATAGGGTAGACTACGCCCTATCGGATGGTAGCGTTTCGGTATCAATTCGGTGTTCATTTTCGCCGGTTCTCCCTGATGTCGTTCCTGCCCCTGGCTCTCACAACGGCGTTTCGCTCCCTTTGGTACGCTCGTTGCGGTCAGGGTTCCTCCATTTCCCTGCCGCAAGTCGTTGCGCTACATCGCCGGGGAGCATATCCCATACAGGCCGGTCATTCGATTGGAATAATCCATCGATGAACTACCTGTATCATAGAACATTTTTGTTCCCTGTGCCGTATATCCACAAAGTAGGATTTCGGGGCGAAAAACGGAAATTTCCACGATTATGGAAAGTATGGTATAATCCAGTTAGCGGCAGGAAAACAGCCGCCGGAAAGGAGTGAGCGCCCTATGCTGAGGGCAACTACCATACAGGAACGCCTTTGGGAGTTACGCAAAGATAAGGGCTTAAATCTGGAAGAACTGGCGCAGCAAACCGGCATTTCAAAGTCAGCCCTCGCCAGCTATGAAGCCAACGACAATAAGGAAATCAACCACGGCAATCTTATCACGCTGGCCGACTTCTATGAGGTATCTCTTGATTACCTGTTCTGCCGGACAGAAAACCGGGAGCAGATAAACACGCCCCTGATGGAACTGCACCTGAATGATGAAATGGTGGCGCTGCTAAAGAGTGGCCGTATCAATAACCGGCTCCTGTGTGAGATTGCTACCAATGATAAATTTGAGCAGCTTATGACCGACACGGAGATATACATAGACGGCCATGCAACCTCCACCTTTCGCACCCTTTATGAGTCTTTGGAAGAACAGCGGCAGACCATCATCCAGAAATACAAGCAGGCGGAAGATGATTTCTATTCAAAGACTATCCTTGCCGCAGAGGTAAAGGAAGAAGATTTCTTCTGTCATGTGACGCACAAAACATGGGACGCCATTCTCCATGACATACGGAAAGCCCATGAGCATGACATTGACAGTACGCCGGATTACTCTGCCGCAAAGAAAGTGGCGATGGATATTCGGAAAGCCATTCAATCCTCCGGGGATTATCTCGGAAAGGTGTGGGCGGTCATTTTCAATATGCTCGGCGTTGATTTCTACAAGCTGCCGCCGGATGAACAGAAGATATTGAAAAAGATATTGTCAAAAGCGCCGAACATTAAAAACAGCCCCTTCAACTTCCGGCGCAAGAGAAAATGAAAACTGCCGTTGTGGGAATGGGTGTTCCTGCAACGGCAGCTTTGGCTTTCTTTATTCAGTTTTTCAGCTTATCGGTCAAACTTATTATTTCACATAGATTTCTGAAATGGTATCTTCCACACCATTGATCTGCAATCTTACATGGATTTTCCCGTTTTCAAATTCACTCAAAGAATACTCTAAGGGGTCGGAAAGATTTGTGACATCAAAGGATTTTGATACATCACCCTGCACCAGCCACAAAGTAAGTGATGCTCCATCAGGCACCGTTTCGCAAGAAATATCAGCGTGAAGCATTTGAGTTTCTGCGTCATCTACCATCATGTTTTGTTCTTTCACAAATCCATCACTGGCACTTCTAAAATCCAACTTCCAAACACCATTCAGATAAGTGTCATAATTCATGCTGATTGTTCCCAAATTCCAAACTCGGTCGTTCGATGTAACATCCGTATTTACACCATTTCCGGTAGCAGCACTGACAATAAACCCTGTCAGGCAGACCAACATAAGCACCATACTGATAATACCGGCAACAATAAATTTTAAGTGGTGGGTTTCCTGTTTAACCATAACGCCATTATTCTCCTTGTTTTCAATATGCGTTCCGCATTCTTCACAATATTTTGCTTTCAATGAAATTCGATGCCCGCAGGCAGGACACGTTGCTTTTATCTCTGAACGGCGCAGAAAATAAATCAGCAAGCCAATAAAAGGAGTTGCGATAAAAACTACAATCGCCCACAATACCGGGTCGTCGCCCCGCTTTTTACAATCCTGATATACCCATGCTGCAAAGAAGCCACAAGTACATAGGGCGAAAAGAATAAAGCAAAGAAGCAGAATGGGAAGCAGCATGGAAAGGCCGCTAAAGCCATCGCTTTTCAGAAAATACAGTCCAAACCGCAGGAAAATTAACAGTAGAATAACTGGAATGCCGATATAAAGCGGAAGTTTGTTCTTTTTTGTATGATTCACGCTAATGCACCTCTTTTCTCAACACGGATTGTTATATCCTCTTTCATATTTGTCCTTTTAACACCAACGATGGTAAGCAAAACGCCTGCCAGTCCAATGTAGAAACAGATACCAGCAGCAAAGTAAGATAAATAAGTGTTGCTGATTACTATTAGTGCTACACCTGCCAGCATAATAAATGTAACTAAGTTCAAAATCATCGGCAAATACCAAAGAGAAAAACCGCGTGTGGCGGGTTGCTTTCGCATTGCCGTTTCCTTTTGATACAATGTCGCTTTCAGTTTGTTGTTCAACTCCGGGTCTGGTTCGTCAGCCAGTTTCATAGAAGCCCGGATGATTTCATCAATTTCTGTATTGAAAAGGTCATTTTTCATATCCCGCTTCCTCCAATCTTTTCTTAATCAGACTTCTTCCCTTAAACAATCGGCTTTTTACCGTTCCGGGCGGTTTCTTAATGATTGTTGATATTTGCTCTACGGAACAATTAGAAAGATAAAACAGTGTCAGCGGTATTCGGATTTTTTCTGGTAGGGTTTCAATAATCCGATTAACTTCTGAAATCAATTCTTTCTGCAAGTAGCTTTCTTCAATACTTTCGTCGGAATGTAAGACTGCTTCTGCTTCATCATCCAAATTACTACATGGAGCAATCATATTTCGGCGGGCCTGCTTTCGTCTATCGCTTTTCCAAAGATTGTGCGTCAAGGAAAAAAACAGTGCTTTGGGATTTTGCCCCCAGTCAAGTGTCCATTCCATTTCTAACGCTTTTAGAAAAGTCTGTTGATACAAGTCCTCTGCTTCTGATTTGTCCATACAGAGTTTCAGGCAAAATCTATATATATCTGTACCGAACTCATCAATACATTTCTCGATTTCTCTTGCGTCCAATGTTTCACCTCCATTGCCCGTTCACCCTATATTCGCCATGACTTTGTATGCGGTTCACTTTTTTCAAAAAATTTTTTTTACAGGTAAAATGCCGGGGCGAAGTAGGTAGTTTCACTCCCGGCATTAAAAGAAAACTTTTCTTATGGTGTTTTGTGAAAGATAGCAATAGCTATTATTCATCGTCCTTCTCTAATTCGATTACATCTAAGATACCACAATTCAGGGCTTCGCAGATACGAACCAGCGTTTCCATGCTGATGTTTTTGCCTTTACCCATATTGGCTATCATATTTGTGGTAAGACCTGCGGCAATCCGCAAGTCCTCTTTCCTCATATTGCGCTCAACCAACGTATGCCAGAGGGGTTTATAGCTTATGTGCATTTATCCTCCTGCCTTCCTCCCGGTTCCGGGGTTCCTGTTCCCATTATAACAAAGTTCTTGCTATTCCACAAACATTTCTTGACACAATCGCCGGTTCCGTCTGGATTGTGCTTTTCCTTTCTTTTCTTGATTACATCTACTTAGCCATAAGCTGCTTCATGCCCTGACTCTTGGCAGAGGGGTTATCGCCGCCGTAACCTTCCAGCAGGTTGACAGCACCCCACACGCCGAGACCGGCACCCAGAGCCACAACCAGAGTCTGAAGAACTTCGATAGCAGAGTTAAAGAATTCCATAGTCGTTTCTCCTTTATAAATGAAAGTTGTAG
>PPYE01208336.1_pt1 | contig 12526 bp, 10 predicted proteins | sample 1559881 | NCBI WGS metagenome assembly PPYE01 (sample SAMN08240022, study PRJNA423297) | Human gut metagenome, whole genome shotgun sequencing project.
GGCTATAAAATCCGTCGCGGACAACGAAAAAGTATCTGCAGAGACCAAAGCGAACCTTGCGGAGGCGGCGGAAAAAGCAGCAGAGGCCATGAGCGAGCTGGAAAAGGCCCAGCAAGAGGCAGACGCTGCAATGGAAGCCTATAACCGGACAATGGCCTCCGGTACCACAGACCTTAATCAGCTTGAAGCAGCGGCAGAGCGTGCCGGGCACGCAGCCGAGGAACTGGCGGAGGCTAACGGCAAAGCCACAGACGCTACAGAGGAGCTTTCAAGAGCGACCGAGCAGGCGAACGAGGAAGCCGAAAAAGGCGGAAAATCTGCAAAGGATGGAATTGAGGGAATAGCGCAGGCTCTTGCTGCGGCGGGTATTACCGCCACCCTGAAAGAGATTTCGGGAGCGGTGTATGAACTGGCGGATTCCTTTACGGAAGCGGAAAAAATTATCGTAGGGGCAACAGGTGCGACCGGGCAAGAGCTTGATAACCTGATGGCGAGCGCAACTAATGTGTTTGCCGGTTCAAGCGCGGAAAGCCTGAATGAGGTCGCTGCTGGAATGACCTCCGTACAAAGAGCCACCGGTCTAACAGGAGAGGCATTGGAGGAGGCGACAAACGCAGGTCTCAATATGAGCGCTGTGCTCGGCTACGATGTATCAGAAAGCTCGAGGACGGCCAGCTCCTTGATGAAAAACTTTAGCGTTACCGCAGAGGAGGCGTACAACCTTATTGCGATTGGCGCACAGCAGGGAGCGGACAGAAACGGCGACTTGCTGGACGTTTTGAACGAATATGCGCCGCAGTATGCAGCCCTTGGCCTTTCGGCGCAAGAGTTTCTTTCGAGCCTTGTGGAGGGCGCAGACGCAGGCGTGTTCTCGATGGATAAGGTAGGCGACGCGGTTAAGGAGTTCAATATTCGTGCCAAAGACGGCTCCGACAGTACGGCAGAGGCGTTCGAGAACCTTGGCATGAACGCGAGTGTAATGACCGCGAGATTTGCCGCAGGCGGGGAGCAGGCAAGCGCAGCCTTTTTCGAGGTCGTAAATGCCTTAAACAGCATGAGCGACCCGGTAGAAAAGAACACGACGGCAGTGGCGTTGTTTGGCACCCAATACGAGGACTTGGAAGCGAGCATTTTGCCCGTCCTTGCAAACATTGAGGGCGGAACGCTCGAGATGTACGATGCGCTTGGAACGATAAATGAGGAAGCGCGCTCTATGGGAGACAACTGGCAACAGGCCGGGAACTCCATAAGCGCAGCCTTTGGAACCGCAGTTACCCCAACGCTCGAAAAAGCCTCGAACGCGCTGGCCGGTTTTGTTCAGGGAATTGGAGAGTTCTTACAGGAACACCCGACACTAACGAAAACGATTACAGCAATAGGAGTTGGGCTGGGGGTCGTAACCGTAGCGATTGCGGCGGTAGCATTTGCGACATCTTCTGCAATTCCCGCTATAGTTTCATTTGGGGCGGCGTTAAACACCGCTCTTGGTCCTATTGGATGGGTAGCCCTCGCAATAACAGGTGTTGTAGCGGCAGGGGCGGCACTAATTGCTATGCTTTCTGACGCAAATGACGAGACCGCTGGAATGACCGCCACCACCAGAGAGCAGTATTACGAGCTGCAAGACCTTAACGCAGAATATGACGAGGCTTGCGAGAAATACGGGGAAACTTCCGAGGAAGCCCTACGCCTGAAATATGAGGTTGACGACCTTTCGGCTTCTTTCGAGGCCAATCGGCAAACTGTAGAAGAATTTACAGCCGAGGTTGACGGTCTGATAGAAAGTCATAACGAGCTGATTTCCAGCTATGAGGAAAGTATGTCCACCATCAACGAAAACGAGGTGGGTGTACTTTCCCTCGCACAAAAGTTGGAGGATTTGGCAAGCAAAACCAATCGTACAGCGGGCGAGGAAGAACAGTTACAAGCTGTCATTGCACAACTAAACGAGGATTTGCCTGACCTTGCACTCTCATATGAGGATGTAACCAGCAGCACCGAGGAATGGGTGGAGGCTATTAAGGCCGCTGCACAGGCTCAGGCAGAGCAGGAACGTCACGAGGAGCAGCAGCAAGCTTATGTTGACCTGTTGAAAGAACAGGCAAACCTCGAGGACGAAATCGCGAAAGCAGAGGCAAATCTGAACGCTGAACGCGAGGCTCGTGGTATGTACTACGACGAGCAAATGCAGCAGTGGACAAACGGCGGCTACACAGAGGACAGTCTGTGGGCGAGCTGGACAACCGACCTCGACGAATACAACGACGCGCTCGACGAACTAAATGCAGCCTACGAGGAGAACCAAGCGGCCATTGCAGAAATCGAGGGTGAATGGGAGGACGTTGCAGAAGCAGCAGAACAAGCAGCGGAAAGCCCGACCTCCTATGAGGAGGCTGTTTCCATTGCCTACGAAAATGTCCGGGCAAAGGTAGAGGAGCTTTGCGCAGCCTATGACGAGGCGTATCAGGCGGCACTCGAGAGCTTTGAGGGGCAGTTTGGGTTATTTGACAAGGCGGAGGCTGATATGGAGGCCACCGTCGCAAATGCGCAGGCAGCCCTCGATAGCCAGCTCGCGTATTGGGAAAATTATGGGGCCAACATCGAGACGCTGAAAAACACCTCGGCAGAGGATTTGGGCATTACGCAGGAAAATTACGAGGCGTTGATGGCCTATGCGCAGTCCGGCAGCGAGGAGGCTGCTGGGCTGGCTGCAAGCATGGCCTCGGCAATCAAAAACGGCAATGAGGAAGCAGTCGCAGAACTGGCGAACACCGTCGGAGAGGTGCAGGCTGCACAGGAGCAGACTGCGGCAGCCGTAGCAGACTGGCAGACCGATTTCACGGCGCAGATGGACGCTATCGAGCAGGAAATGCAGACGACCATCGACGGCATGAATCTAAGCGACGAGGCGGCAGCTTCCGCAAGTGCCACGATTACCTCATATGCAGACCAAATCCGAGCCGGAAAGAATGGCGCGGTAGCGGCGGCGCAGGAGGTTGCAAACGCGGTTTCGGCAGCCCTTTCAAGTGCGAACGCAAACATCAATGTGAGCGTCAACTCAAGTGGGGTTCCCGGGCACGCACGCGGCACCACCAATGCGGAGAGCCTATTCCTTGCAGGCGAGCAGGGGCCGGAACTTGTGGCGCGGCCCGCAGCGGCATACGCGAGCGGGACGACCGACAGCACGGACTACTTTATCGCGGGCGAAAACGGGCCGGAGCTAATTGTCGGAGAGCAGGGCAGCACCGTGTTCCCGACCGAGGAGACCGACCGGCTGATAAATGCCCTGAACGACAAGAGGAGGCCGCTACAGGTATTCTCAACACCGGCAGAGACCGGAGCAGACAAAACAACAGAACAGGTAAAGCGTATTTTGCTCGAGATAGCGGGCAGCGGCGCGATAGAGGTAAGCGGAAATGGAGGAGCGGACAGAGCAACTATCCTCGAAATCCTGACCGAGCACCTGAAACCTGTGCTGATGAAGATAATCCAGAGCGAAATCTATGAGGAGGGAGAGCTGTCGTATGAGTATTAAGTACCAGATGTGGTTGACCTACAACGCGGAAAAAGAAAAGATACAGCTCCCCGTCCTACCGGAGAGCTTTCAGACAAGGAACGGCAGCAGCAACGACAGTGTGGACATTACGGGGCTGGGCGAAATCATCATCATGCAGAGCCGCCCGGCCCTGCAATTTAAGTTTTCGAGCTTCTTTCCGGCGGCGAGGTTTCCGGGAATACAGGTCAGCAGCATTACCAAGCCGTTGACCCTCATTCAGAAAATCAACACTTGGAAAGCGAGCAAGAAGCCTATCCACTTTATTGCAACTGCCTGCGGGGTAGACCTTTACGCCTCCATAGAGGACTTTAACTACTCGGAGGAGGGAGGAGACCCCGGAACGTACCAGTATGAAATAACGCTGAAAGAATACCGGGAAATCACCGTCCGGCAGGTCAAGGTGGATATACCAAAGGCCACGGCCACGGTGCAGAAGCAGGACACGCGCGTTGACAACACGGTACAGCCGAAAACCTACACGGTCAAAAGCGGGGACTGCTTGTGGAATATTGCTAAGAAATACTACGGAAATGGAGCAGACTACACGAAAATCTACAACGCCAATAAGGGGGTTATCGGGGGGAACCCGAACCTCATTTATGCAGGGCAGGTTTTGACTATTCCATAAGGAGGGGAGGCAATGGCAGACGGAATAAGCCTAATCATCATCAAGGGAGAGCAGGGCTATGACGTTTCACAGCTTGTCGAAAAGATAAGCTGGAAAGGCAGAAAAGGCTCCTCCTCCCGCACACTTTCCGTCACGCTGATTGACGACGACGGGTACAAACACGCCCGGAGCGAAATCGACGTGGAACAAGGGCACCAGTGCATATTCAGTTATAACGGGGCAGAACTTTTCCGGGGCATTATTATGAAGCAGACCCAAACGAACCGGAAAATTCTCGAGTTTACGGCGTATGACAACGGGATTTACCTTGCAAACAACAAGGACACATTCACCTACGAGAACAAGACCGCGAGCGAGGTGTTCCGGGACTGCTGCACCCGCTTCGGCCTCCCGATGGGGGAAGTTTCGGAGTGTTCCTACAAGATACCGGAGCTGACAAAGAGCAAGACAACCGCGTTCGACGCGATAGCAGACGCTTTGAGCCTTGACTTTGACGCGACGGGCATAAGGCATTACGTTTCGAGCAGCAAAGGCAAGTTAAGCCTACTCACCCGCAGGGAGAACATTATGCAGTGGGTGATTGAGGTAGGGGCGAACCTGACGACATACTCCTATACCCGGAGCATTGAGGACATCAAAACCCGCGTGAAGATGGTTTCCAAAGAGGGCACCACTATCGCGGAAAAAAGCAACTCGGCATTGGAGGGCAAAATCGGCGTATTCCAAGAGATTGACAAGCCGGACGAGAGCCTAACGACGGCGCAGGTGAACGACCTCATTGAAAGTATGCTCGAGGAAAAGAGCACGCCGGAACGGACGTTGAGCGTGGAGGCTGTCGGAATACCGGAGGTTATTTCCGGTATAGGAGTTTATATCATTATCCCGGAGCTGGGACTTTCCCGGACGTTCTATGTGGACGAGGATACGCACACGTTCAAGGACAACAGCCACTTGATGTCGCTCAAACTCAACTATGCGAATGACCTTTCTAAGCCGAAAAAAGGCGAGAACAGCGGAGGAGGAGAGCACAAGGTCGGGGACGTGGTGCAATTCAATGGCGGCTACCACTACGTCAGCAGCACTGCCAGCAACCCGACCGGCTCCAAATGCGCCGCAGGCCCGGCCAAAATCACGCTGATTGCAAAAGGAGCAAAACACCCGTGGCACCTGATACACACGGACAGCAGCACGCGGGTATATGGTTGGGTTGACGATGGTTCATTCAGTTAAGAGGAGGGACGGACATGGCAGACGAAAGCGAGAAAACGAGCCTAAAGCAGCTCATTCAGGGTATGACGAGCAGCGGGATTGAGGTCTTGCAGGGCATTGTGAAGTCCGCAAGCCCCCTCAAAATCCAAATCGTCAACGACGAAAAGCTGATAATTGGGCCGAACATTACCTATGTTCCGTGGGATTTGACGGATTACACTACAGAGGTCACGGTGGAATGGGAGACGGAAAACGCAAGCGGCGGCAGCGGTGAAGCGGCATACGCCGAGCACCGGCACGCGATTTCCGGCAGAAAGAAAATCACGGTGCATAATGCGCTGAGAACCGGGGAGAAAGTTCACGTCCTTTCTTTCAACCACGGGAAGCAGTATTTTGTGCTGGATAGGGTGAGCTGAACATGGCAGAGTTTTTTATCCCTATTCCGGTCGAAACAGTCACAGAGGCGGAAGAACAGCCGTCGTTGACCTACCGGCTCGACCTTGAAAACGGAAGAATTGTTGGAAAGGTGGACGGGTTGGAAGCAGTCAATCAGGCAATCCGAAAGGCGATTATTACGCCGCGCTTTAAGTGCCTGATTTACGACCGGCAGTACGGCAGCGAGATAGAGGACGCGATAATCAGAAAGGACGCAACGCGGGACTACATTGAAGCTGCTACGGAGGGATTTGTAAAGGACGCTTTACTCCCGGACACGCGAATACTGTCTATTTACGATTTCCACATCGACCTCGAGGAGGACGCGGCCCACATTTCATTCAAGGCCGACACGATTTTCGGGGAGACAGAGATTGAGGAGGTGATTTAGAGTGTTTGAGGATTATACCTATGAGCGACTTTTGGAGGACGTGCTGAACAACGCGCCGGAGGGGATAGACACCCGGCAGGGCAGTATCTTTTATGACGCAGTTTCGGGCATTTTGCTAAAGGTCGCGAAGCTCTACACCGACCTCGACCTCGTGGTGGAAATGACGACCGTAGCGACAGCCACGGACGAGGCACTGGACACCAAGGCCGCAGAGTACGGCATAACAAGGCTGGCGGCGACGCGGGCCAAATACAGAGCTATTTTTGACGGGACAACGCCGGAGGTGGGAGAACGCTTCTACTACGACTTGTCCTATTTTATTCTCCGGCAGGACGAGAACACGGGGGTCTACTACTTCGAGGCAGAGGTGGCAGGCGAAAGCGGAAACAACATCTACGCGGGCACCCCGGCAGTCCCGGTGAATAACATCGAGGGGCTGATTTCGGCCACGTTCGGAGAGATTTACGAGAATGGCAGCGACGCGGAGGACGACGAAAGCCTCCGCAACCGTGTCTTTGAGAAGATTTCCGGCCCGGCAGAGAACGGAAACAAGCAGCATTACAAAACGTGGTGCGAAAGCATTGACGGCGTAGGCCGGGCAAGAATTGTGCCGCTGTGGAACGGGGAGAACACGGTGAAAGGGGTGCTGATAGACACCGTAGGGCAGCCCCTCGGGGCCGTAAAGGTGTTAGAGGTGCAGAACTACATCGACCCAGCAGGCAAGGGCATGACGGTTACTGTGGACGGCAAAACGTACACGGTGGGCGACGGGCTTGGAAACGGGCGGGCAAATATCGGAGCGCACTTTACGGCAGTTGCGGCCAGCCCTCTCCCGGTTACGGTTACTTTTGCGGCGGAGCTGGTAAGCGGGGCCACAAAGGAAGCGGCAGAGGAGGAGGCGACACAGGCTATCGGGACGTACTTTCGAGAGCTTGTGCTCGGAACCGACGACGAACAGGACGTGGTGGTGAGGATTTCGGCAATCGGCGCTATTTTGAGCCGGTTAAAGAACCTTGTGGACTACAGCGACCTAAAGCTAAACGGCGACACCCACAACATCACCTCCGGGGAGGACGATGTTCCTGTCTTGGAGGAGGTGGCTGTTGAGTGAAGTTTTACGATAAGTATTTCAAAAGTAACTACGAGGAACTGATTACCTACTATCCACGGTATTACAGGGACGTTTTTGAGATGGTGGAAATCCTCAAGGCGGAGGGCAGAATTGCCGATGAGCTTGAGGCAAACATTGAGCAGGCGTACTTAAACAATTTCGTCCTGACGGCGGACTTGGAGACGGTGAAGATATGGGAAAAAATCCTGAATATCACCTATTCCAAGCCACTGACGCTCGACCAAAGGAAGCGCGTTATAATCGGGCGGATTAGTGGGTACGGGCATATCGGAGAGCCGGAGATACGAGGGGTAATTGCGAATTATACAGACAACACCGTGGCGGTGGACTTCGCGCGCGGGGTTATCTACATCGTAATCAACGGGGAAATCTTCGACGAGAATAACCTCCTTAATACCCTTTTGCGGCGAATACCAGCGCACCTTGCGCTGGATATGCAAATACACATTCGGCGGACGTTCCGGCAGACGCTTGATATATCATTTGGAGGCGCAACTGGCTCGAACTTCAAGCTCGAACCGGTAGGCGAGGACAGAACTGGCAGGACGGGGCTGAATGTGTGCTACAGTGGCTTTTTGAAACCAGGGACGAAAGGAATACCACTGGAAGCAGAACGCGCCGCTACGGGCCACACAGACGGCGCAGGAGGTGTTTACTACCACACGCACACCAAATCAAAACTTATAGGATAGGAGGAAACGAACATGGCAATTTTTGAGGACGGCAGCTACAGTTGCACGCCCGGCATTGCCCTGATAGCGAAAGTGCTGGCGGGCAGGTGCCAGATGGAGTATACGAGAGCAGCCGTTGGCAAGGGTCAAATCCCAGAGGGACAAAGCCCGAAAACAATGACGGAACCTGCGGACTTCGTGATGAATGCGAAAATCTCCGCCGTGACAAACCCGGTAAATGGCGAATGTCAAATCACGGTGCAGATTAACAGCTCGGACGTGGCGCAGGGCTTTTACGCAACGGGCATTTTGCTTTATGCAGCCGACCCGGACGAGGGAGAGGTACCCTACACCTACCTTGTACTGGAAAACGGGCCGGAATGGATTAGACCGTCCAGCTCCGCCGTAGGAAAGCTGGCGACATTCGACCTGATTGCAGCGGTCGGGGACGTGGACAAGGTAACGGCCACCATCGACCCCGATTCTATCGTTACGCGGGCGGTTGTGGAGCAGCTTATCGCAGGGGCGACGGTGAAAAGAAAGCTGACAATCCCGGCCACGGGCTGGGACGTTGGCGCGGAGGAGGGAGCCGAGGGGAGTTTCTATGTGGATATTCCACAGAGCGACGTAACCGAGGAAATGGTGCCGGTAATTAGCGTGGTTCCGGCGGACATGGAGACGGCTACAGAGTGCGGACTATGCACGGCAGCCCGAACGATGGACGGGAAAATCAGGCTTTATGCAGAAAAGGCACCGACCGCCGAAATACAGGCGTGCTTACTGCTGCTGAACGCCTCGAATGGGGTAGCGGGCGGCGGAGGCACCACCGGGGGCGGAGGAAGCTACACACTTCCGGCGGCGACGGCCACGCAGCTCGGCGGCGTGAAAATCGGAGAGAATGTGAGCGTAACCCCGGACGGCACAATTTCCGTAGACGGGGACGAGCTTCTGGACGATGTAGCGGCCAGCGACGAGGACGTACAGGAAATGCTCGACGATACTTTCAATAGCTCCAATGAGGGAGAGGGAAACTAACCTTTGTATTTACCGGGCAAGCCACCCGATAAATAAAATAAAATTTATTTTTCAAGGAGGAAAAAATCATGGCTTACAACAATGAAAAACTTATCAAACTCGAGGCCCTGCAGAAACTGGCGCAGCGTGTCAAGACTGACTATGCGACCAAGGCCAGCGTAACCGAACTGTCCGGTCGCGTGGACGAACTGGTGACCGCAGGCGGTGAGCCGAACGTCATTGAGACTGTTAAGGTCAACGGCGTGGCGCAGGAAGTTAACGACAAGGCGGTTGACATTGCTGTTCCGACCAAGGTTTCCGAACTCAGCAATGACAAGCAGTACCAGACCAATCAGGAGGTCGCACAGGCTATCCAAACCGCCATTGCCGCTACCGGGCACGCTTCTTTCAAAAAAGTGAACGCTGTTCCTAACCCCGAGGAGGCCGAGGACAATGTGATGTACCTCGTGATGAACAGCAAGACCAAGCACTACGACATCTACGCCAAGGTGGAGAATGAGGTTGTGCTGCTGGACGACACTACTGTTGACCTCACCAATTACGTCGAGAAAGAGGAGGGCAAGGGCCTTTCTACCAACGACTACACCACCGAGGAAAAGGAAAAGCTGGCAGGTATTGAGGAGGGCGCGAACAAGTACACCCACCCCGCCTATGACGCGCAGGCCAGCGGCTTCTATAAGGTGACTGTGGACGCTACCGGCCATGTGAGCGCGGTCGTGGCTGTTACCAAGGACGACATCGTCGGCCTCGGCATTCCTGCGCAGGATACCACCTACAGCCCTGCTACCGCGCAGGCTGACGGCCTGATGTCCAAGGACGACAAAGCGAAACTCGACGGCATGGACGTGGCGACCGAGGAGGAAGTTACTGAAATGCTGGATGAGGTTTTTGCGGTTGAGCAGGCCTAACCCCAATAAGGAAAAAGCAGTACGGCAGGGCGGGAGGGTTCCCGCCCTGTTATTTTTCCGATGATGGGAGGGTGTCACGCATGAACAAGATAACAGTATTTGAGCACTTGAGAGCCTGCGCGGAGGCGGCGAAAAACTACGCGAGCGGCCTCGTAGGAGAGCTGGCGCAGACAGTTACCGAGGCGATTGGAGAGCTGGAAAGCGTCAAGGCGAACAAGGCAGCAGCGGTGGCAGTCACCATTCCGACGACTGGCTGGAAAAGCGACAGCAGCGGAGACTACCCTCATTATTACGACATTGCGGCAGAGGGAGTAACCGCGAGTGACCGGGCGGCAATCACGATTGCGCCGGGAAGCCTCGGCACAGCAAAGACCTGCGGGCTGTGCGCAACAAACGAGACAATGGCAGGCATAATTCGAGTTCGTTCTACCAGCATTCCGGCGGCAGAGATTGCGGCGGAGTTCTGGATTGAGGACGGAAAGGAGTAAAGCATGGCATACGGAACAGTAAACGTACCCGGCGTGACCGGGGCGGAGCTTGAGGCCGTTAGAGAGCTGGCGCAGGCCGCGAAAGATGTTGCGGACGCAGCACAGGAAGCCATTACAGAAATGACGACCAAGATTAGCGCAGTTCCCTCGCAGAGCGGCAGCTTGACATACAACGGCAGCGCACAGGCCCCAAGCTGGAACAACTACGACCCGAACGCACTGACAATCGGCGGGGTGCAGAGCGCGACGAACGCGGGCACCTATCAAGCGACATTCACCCCGAAAGAGGGGTACAAGTGGGAGGACGACACGACCGAGGCCAAAACCGTGAATTGGACGATTGGCAGGGCGAACGTCGCAACTCCGTCACAGAGCGGCAGTCTGACATACACGGGGAGCGCACAAAGCCCCACATGGGCCAACTACGATAGTAGCAAGCTGACGGTAGGAGGGACGACCAGCGGCACCAACGCGGGAAGCTATAACGCTACGTTCACACCGAAAGCAAACTACCAGTTCAGCGACGGCACAACCGGCGCGAAAACGGTGGTGTGGACGATTGCAAAGGCGGCGGGTAGCCTGACACTGAATAAAACGAGCCTTACGCTGGGGGCGGCAAGCTCTACGACCGGAACTATCACCGCGACGAGGGCAGGCGACGGCGCAATTACAGCGACCTCGAACAAAACCAGCGTGGCGACGGTAAAGGTGAGCGGGACGACCATTACGGTGACGGCGGTTGCCTCCGGCACAGCGACCATTACGGTGAAGTGCGCGGCGGGTACAAACCACACGGCCCCGGCGAACAAGACGGTGAGCGTGACGGTAGAAATGGCAAGCCCTGACCTTGAGGATAACGACCCGGCTGTAATTAAGGCGGCGGCGCAGTCTGGACAGGCGAAGAACCTTTGGAGCGTGGGCGACAAGACCCCTATTGCCATTAACGGCAAGGTGGGCGCATTGAGCATTAACGGCACCTATTACGCTATTATTCTTGGGTTTGACCACAATTCGAGTGTGGAGGGCGGCAACAGCATTCATTTCCAGATTGGAAAGGACGCGAGCGGCAAGGATATTGCTTTTGTGGATAGCGATTACAACAGCAGCGGCAGCTCGGCGGCGTTCAGAATGAATACCAGCAACACCAACTCCGGCGGGTGGGAAGATAGCTATATGCGCACGACCATCTGCCCGGCGTTCCTGAACGCGCTTCCGGCGGATTGGCGGAACATCATTGTGGCCTGCACGAAGTACAGCGACAACACGGGCGGAGGCAGTAACACGGCCAGCTACGTTACGGCGACGCAGGACAAAATCTGGCTGCTTGCCGAGTACGAGGTACACGGTAGCCGCACCTATGCCAACAGCGCGGAGGCGAACTACCAGAAGCAGTACGACTACTACAAGAACGGCAATAGCAAAGTGAAGTACAAGCATAACGCGAACACGACGGCTTGCTACTGGTGGCTTCGCTCGGTGTATGCCAGCAACTCGACGAGCTTTTGCTATGTGAACACGGGCGGCAGCGCGTACAGCAACGGCTTTGCGAACTGGTCGTATGGCTTTGCGCCGGGATTTAAGGTAGCCTAATCGGAAATCGAGGAACCAAGTGGAGCGGTGGGGACGAAAGTCCCCGCCAGCGAAACGACGACACACGCACACGGGAGAGGAGGGCGGAAAAAATGTCGGTATATAAGTCGCGCAGAAAAGACGCGGCGGCGGAGTTTATTTCGACGGCGAGGGAACTGCGAAAGACGACGGTACGGATAATCAAGAAGTTTCCGACGAGCTACAGGTGGATTATCACCAACAATATGCTGACGCTGGCGAACGAGGTTTACACCAACAGCCTCAAGGCGAACGCGATTTACGTCCACAAGGATATGAGCGAGCATGACTACGAGCTGCGGCACCGGTATCTTGTGATGGCGGCGAGCAGCGCGGAGGCCCTTTTGGGAGAGATTACGTTCTGTTACGAGTTGGTGTACGACGGAAATAATTTCTTTGCGAACAGTGCGGATTATAACCGGGCTTTCCAGACGTGGACGACAGTAGGGAACGACGCGCTCCAAA
>PPYE01433504.1_pt1 | contig 12523 bp, 13 predicted proteins | sample 1559881 | NCBI WGS metagenome assembly PPYE01 (sample SAMN08240022, study PRJNA423297) | Human gut metagenome, whole genome shotgun sequencing project.
AAAACGGTTCCCCCGCCTGGGGGAACCGTTTTTTTCTTAGTTGGTATATTCCGAGAAGCCGAGGGAGTAGTCTACGGAAGTGATTTCACAGTTTAATTTTTGGTTTGGCTCAAAGTAAATGTCCAGTTCCTGATTCCCGTCTCCCGAGTAGGTGACCAGCGCCACAGTGCTGCCCGGGTTGATGCCGTCCGCTTCAAAGGTGAGGCGAAGGGTATGGCGTCCCAGAAAATTGGACATGGGGGTGATCTCCACAGGAGAATCCTGGGGAAGGCCGGGCATGTAGATGAGGTATTCCAGACTGTTGGAGTCATTTTCCGTCTCACTGGAAACCACATGGCGCAGCACGTAGGCGGTGTTGGGATCATCCCCGCAGTTCTCCAGCCATTGCTTGATTTCCTGGTTATCCGTCATAGCCAGATACTCATCCGTGGGCAGGGAGGTCACCCCACCTCCTCCGGAGCTAGGAGCGAGAGAGGTAAAGGAGAACAAGGCGAACAGCAGCACAGCCAGGGGGACAATGACCACCACTGCCAGCACTACCCACAGCCCTCGGTCCTTCTTTCGCACAGGAGTCTGAATGTTGGATGTTTCCTGAGACAGGGGAGAGGTGCACCGGGGACACACCTTCCAGTCCGGTTCCACCGGAGCAGAGCAGTTGGGGCAGCTGGCCTTCAGTCGGGCGCCGCACTGGGGACAGGAGACATAGGACTCCCGCACTGGAGTTCCGCACTGAGGGCATTTCAGATCAGGGTAGCTGCTCCGCACCAGCAGATAGATGATAAAGCCCACCAAAATGGGGACCAGCACGGCGATGAGGGTCCACAGGGCGGCGTTCATTCCACGGCGGCTGGCGTCCCGAAAGACATATACTCCCACCAGAATGGGTACTATAATGAGAACAGCCAGATAGACAAAGAGAACGATACTTCCTACGAACATGACAGAGACCTCCTTTGGGTTACGAAGACCAGGGCCACCACGCCGGCGCCCATAACGGACAGAGTGAGATAGACGGACAGAACGATAGCGGCCTTAGGTGCCACAGGGAAGAGGAAAAAGGCCAGGGTAAGCAAGCACAGCAAAATGAGCACGCCCCCTGTGGCTGCTGCGGCGATCGCCCGCTGCTCCCTGCGGCGCTCCCGTTCCCTGCGGAGCATGGCCTCGTTGAGCAATGGCGGAGAATAAGAGTTAAAATGATAGATCTGATTCATGCTCCAGCACCTCCTTCAGTTTATTTCTTGCTTTGTTCAGCCGGGACTTTACTGTTCCGGGCGGGATGCCCAGCACCGCCGCCGTGGAGGTGATGTCCATGTCCCGGAAGTAAAAGAGGATCACCGTCAGCCTCAGCTTTTCCGGCAGAGCGTCCACCGCCCGGTGCAGGTCCGAATAGTCCGCAGCCTCCGGAGCAGGGACGGACTGGAGGGCCTCATCCTGTTCCTGGGTGGTGCGGAAGGGGAGAATCGGACTGCGAAAAGCCCGGCGCAGTACGCTGCGGTAGGTGTTGACGCAGATTTGGGTGAGCCACGGCTCAAAAGGCCGGGCGGGGTCGTACTGGGAAAAGTGGCGAAACGCTTTAAGCCAAGTCTCCTGGTACAGGTCATCCGCGTCAAAGGAATTGGCGCACAGCGTGCGGCACAGGCCGTACAGCCGCCTGCCATATTGCTGGATGTATGGGTCGAGCAAGCCTTGTCCCCTCCTTTCACTAACAGATACCACCGGGGACGGCAAAAGGTTCATGGAAAAATAAAAAAAGTGAAAAAACCCGCCCGGCCCGTTTGTACGCGGGTCGGGCGGGTTTTGCATTTCTTTAGTTCAGGAAGTCCTTCAGCTTCTTGGAGCGGGAGGGATGACGCAGTTTTCTCAGGGCCTTGGCCTCGATCTGGCGGATACGCTCACGGGTGACGTTGAACTCCTTGCCCACTTCCTCCAGGGTGCGGGTGCGGCCGTCCTCAATGCCGAAGCGCAGCTTGAGCACCTTCTCCTCACGGGGAGTCAGGGTGGACAGCACCTCCACCAGCTGCTCCTTCAGCAGAGTGAAAGAGGCGGCCTCGGCGGGCTCAGAAGCGTCCTCGTCGGGGATGAAGTCGCCCAGGTGGCTATCCTCCTCCTCACCGATGGGGGTCTCCAGGCTGACGGGCTCCTGGGCGATCTTCAGGATCTCACGGACCCGCTCCACAGGCATGGACATCTCCTCGGCGATCTCCTCGGGGGAGGGATCGTGGCCCAGCTCCTGGAGGAGCTGACGGGACACGCGGATGACCTTGTTGATGGTCTCTACCATGTGCACCGGAATACGGATGGTGCGGGCCTGATCGGCAATGGCACGGGTGATGGCCTGACGGATCCACCAGGTGGCGTAGGTGGAGAACTTGTAGCCCTTGGTGTAGTCAAACTTCTCGACCGCCTTGATGAGGCCCAGGTTGCCCTCCTGGATGAGGTCCAGGAACTGCATGCCGCGGCCCACGTAACGCTTGGCAATGGACACGACCAGACGCAGGTTGGCCTCGGCCAGACGCTGCTTGGCGCGCTCGCCCCGCTTGATGGCCTTGTTCAGCTCGGCAAGGACTTCGGCGGGAATCTCCTCGCCGGACTCCTCCAGCTCGGCCAGCTGCTCCTTGGCCTCGGCGCCTGCGCCCATGGCCTGAGCCAGCTCGATCTCCTCGTCAGAGGAGAGCAGGTTTACCTTACCGATCTCCTTGAGGTACATACGCACCGGGTCATCGGTGCCGAAGGAGTCCACCATGGAGTTGGGATCAACCATCTCCTCCTCGCTGATCTCCTCCATAGCCTCCAGAGGGGGCTCGGCGTCATCGGGCAGCTCGGGGATGTAATCCTCGCCCACGGTATCGATACCCAGGTTCTCCAGGACGTCGTAGATCTTGTCCATCTGTTCGGACTCCAGATCCATGTCCTCCAGCACGTCCATCAGCTCGGTGGAGGAGAGGTTGCCCTTCTTCTTGCCCCGTTCGATCAGCTCCGCCAGCTTCTCCGCGCCGGGAACGCCCTCTACCACCTTCATCACTTCTACTTTACCGGCCTCCATCTTGGCCTGGATCTCAGCGCTGGTGGCTTTTTTGCTCCCCCTCTTCTCCAGGATCATGATGGGGCGGTCCTGGTTGACGGTAGCTTCTTTCTTCTTGGTACTCATGGTTTCTCCTCCATATATGCTTTCTTTTCCAAATTCTTTTTCTGTGCGGCCAGCAGCAGTGCTTCCTCGCTTTGGCCGCTGCGTTTCAGGCCCTCGCCCCGGATGACGGCTATGTAGTCCGACAGGGAGCGGCGGCTGTTGGCCACCGATTCCGGCTTTTGGGCGACCCGGGCCATGTGGTCCATCTCGGGGGCGGTGAGGTCCCCGGCCAGCGCGGGCAGGCTCAGGTTCAGGTGCTGCCCAGCGCGGTCCATCAGCAGGTCAAACACCCGGCCAAGCAGGGGAGAGGAAAATTCCTTTCCTGTCAGTCCGCCCATTTCCCCGGCCAGGCCGGGATCCAGCAACAGAAGCCGGATGACCCCCTCCTCTGCCAGAGCGGAGCGAATATTTTCGTAGCGCAGCTCCCGGGTCTGTGGCTGCTGGTTGACGGCAGGAGCCAGATCCCGCCGCTCCTGTTTCTTTTTCTCCTTCCGGAGCCGCTGCTGGAAGGCCTTCTTGACCTCCAGCGCCATGGTCTCTGGGGAGACGCCCGCAGTTTGGGCAGCGTGGCCGCCGTAGATCTCCCGCTCCACCGCGCTGGGCAGGGTAGAGAGCATCTGGGCGGCCTCCTGGAGAAAGGCTACTTTCTGGGCGTCGTCCTCCAGGTTGTATTTCTTTTTGATCTGATCCAGGCGGTAGTCTACCTGATTCTCACTCTGGTCCAGCAGACGCTGAAAGGCGTCCCGGCCGTAGGCCTTGATGAACTCGTCCGGATCCTTGGCGCCCCGCATCCGCAGCACCCGCACCTTCAGCCCCGCCTTTTCCAGCAGGGGGATGGCGCGCTGGGCGGCGGCGACGCCTGCTCCGTCTCCGTCATAAGCCAGGATGGCCTGGGGAAAGTAGCGGGAGAGAAGCTGGGCGTGGTCGGGGGTAAGGGCGGTGCCCAGAGAGGCCACCGCGCTGTCAAACCCCACCTGATGCAGGGAGATGGTGTCCATATACCCCTCGGTGAGAATGACCTGTCCCGCCTTGGACTTTTTGGCGATGTTCAGGGCAAACACGTTGCGGCTTTTGTTGTACACCGGAGTGTCTGGGGAGTTGAGGTATTTGGGCGTGGAGTCGTCCATCACCCGGCCGCCGAAGCCAATGACGTTGCCGCCGGTGTCGATGATGGGGAACATCACCCGGTTGCGGAAGCGGTCGTAGATCCGGCCGTCCTTGTTGCTCACCGCCAGACCGGCGTCCAGCAGGTCCCGCTTGTCGTATCCCTCTTTGCTCAGCTCCTGAATGAGGGCGTCCCAGCGGTTGGGGGCGAAGCCCAGGCCAAACCGGGTCAGGGTCCCTTTGGATAGCCCGCGCTTTTGGAGATACGCCAGACCCTGAGCGCCTTCCGGGGCGTACAGCCAGCGGTGGAAGGCACGGGCGGCCTGCTTGTTGATGGTAAGCAGCTTTTCCCGCCGCTCCTTGGCGCCGGGAGAAGCACCCGAGTCGGGCACCTGCATGCCGCAGCGCTTGGCCAGTACCTCCACAGCCTCCCGGAAGGAGAGGTTGTCCAGCTCCATCACAAAGTTGATGGCGCCGCCTCCCTTGCCGCAGCCGAAGCATTTGTAAATCTTCCGGTCGGGCACCACGTGGAAAGAGGGGGTCTTCTCGCTGTGAAAGGGGCAGCAGCCCCAGTAGCTGTTGCCTTTTTTGGTCAAACGCACCGACTCGCCCACCAGATCCACCAGATCGGTGCGGTCGATGAGCTCGTCCAGAAATTGAGGCGGCCAGGCCAAGGAAATCCCCCTCCTTTCTATGTAGTGTATTCTTTGCCGAAAAAGAGAAACTTTATCCCAGAATTTCTGTAAAGGGGTTTTCCTGTGCAGAAAATGGGCTATTTGACTGTCCAGGACATGGGGATGAACAGCTCCGAGAAGCGCTCAATGGCGAAGGGGTCGGTCATACCGGCGATGTAGTCACACACCGCCCGGTCCACGCCCTTTCCCACGGGGCAAGCCCCGCGGGAACCCTTTTAGATTTGAAAGCTCCGGTGGAAGTGAATTCCACCGTCGCCAAGGTTTTCGCCCTTGGCGAAAACGCTTGTACGCGCTCACGCGCGCCCCGCTGTGCGGGGACCCCGCAGTCGGGCTATTTGACTGTCCAGGACATAGGGATAAACAGTTTGCTGAACTGCTCAATGGCGAAGGGGTCGGTCATACCGGCGATGTAGTCGCACACCGCCCGGTCTACGCCCTCCTTTACCCGGATGTCCTGGAAGTCGTCAGGCAGTTCATCGGGGTTACTGCGGTAGTACTCAAACAGCCGCCGCAGCATATCCTGGGCCTTGCTCTCCTCGCCCTTGGCCACCGGGTTGGTGTAGACACTTTTAAACATGAACTCCCGCAGGGTGGCCATGGCCTCGCCGATAGCGGGGGACTGGCAGATGGCGTCCTGCCCCTGGCTGGCGGTGATCACATCCTCCACCAGGGTGGAGATACGCTTGCTGTGGGTAAAGCCCAGCAGATTGGACACTGACAGGGGGATGTCCATGGGGTAGATGATCTTGCCCCGCAGGGCGTCCTCAATGTCGTGGTTGATGTAGGCGATCTGATCGGCCAGACGCACCGCCTGTCCCTCCAGGGTGGCGGCCTGCTGGCCCTTGGTGTGGCAGACGATGCCGTTGCGCACCTCCCAGGTGAGGTTGAGCCCCTCGCCTCCCTTTTCCAGCCGGTCCACCACCCGCAGGGACTGCTGGTAGTGGGCAAAACCGCCGGGCATGAGGGAGTTGAGCAGCCGCTCTCCCGCGTGACCAAAGGGGGTGTGGCCCAGATCGTGACCCAGCGCAATAGCCTCGGTCAGGTCCTCGTTAAGGCCCAGTGCCCGGGCAATGGTGCGGGCAATGCGGTTGACCTCCAGAGTGTGGGTCATCCGGGTGCGGTAGTGATCCCCCTCCGGCTGGAGAAAGACCTGGGTCTTGTGCTTGAGGCGGCGAAACGCTTTGCTGTACACAATGCGGTCGATGTCCCGCTGAAAGCAGGTGCGGATAGGGCACTCCTCTTCCGGACGCTCCCGACCCCGGCTCTGATCGGCACGGCAGGCGTGGGGGGAGAGCAGGGTGTGTTCCTGCGCCAGGCGCTGTTCCCGAGGCGTCATAGGCATTGACCTCCTTTCCCAGGCAAGCGAAATCACTTACATCTCCTAATATACGCAAAAGGGGACAAAATTCCTTCTTTCCAAGGAAAAAATTTTGCCCCATTTTGCTTTTTGTTAAAATTACCGGAGGAAGCGGCGCAGCAGCCGCTCCTTTTTGTCGGAATAGGGGTGATAGCGCAGATCAAGGTCGGGGCGGCTCCCTCGAATCAGGATGCTTTTCACGTGGGTGAAGGTATCAAAGCTGGCTTTGCCGTGGTAGGCACCCATGCCGCTGGCTCCCACACCGCCGAAGGGCAGGTGGGGGGAGGTGAGGTGGACGATGGTGTCGTTGAGGCAGCCGCCGCCGAAGGACAGCCGGGTGAGCACCTTCTTCTGCACCCCCTTGTCCCGGCTGAACAGGTACAGGGCCAGAGGCTTGGGTCGGCGGGAGACAAAGTCCATGGCCTCCTCCAGAGTGTCGAAGGGGAGAATGGGCAGAATGGGGCCAAAGATCTCTTCCTGCATCACGGGTGCGTCGCTCTCCAGGTTGTCCATAAGGGTGGGGGCGATGCGGCCATCTTTCACTGTGCCGCCGCACACCACACGTCCGCCGGTGAGCAAGCCCTCCAGACGGTGGAGGTGCTTCTCGTTGATGATCTTGGGGTAGTTGGGGGCATCCAGGGGTGTCTGCCCCAGAAAATGGGTGATCTCCTGCTGCAAAAGCTCCGTCAGCTTTTCCTGCACCTTCCGGTCCACCAGCAGATAGTCGGGTGCCACACAGGTCTGCCCGGCGTTGAGGAGCTTGCCGAAGATGATGCGCCGGGCGGCCAGAGGCAGGTCGGCGTCGGCGGTGACGATCACCGGGCTTTTGCCTCCCAGCTCCAGGGTCACCGGAGTCAGGTTCCGGGCGGCCATCTCCATGACATGGCGGCCCACCGCCACGCTGCCGGTAAAAAAGATATAGTCAAAGGGCTGTTCCAGCAGGGCCTGGTTTTCCGCCCGACCGCCCTCCACCACCGTGACCCAGTTGTCGGGCAGACAGGCGGAGATGAGTTCCTTCAGGGCGTGGGAGCAGGCCGGGGCATAGGCAGAGGGTTTCAAGACCGCGCAGTTGCCCGCCGAGATGGCTCCGATGAGGGGCTCCAGGGAGAGCTGGATGGGGTAGTTCCAGGGAGCCATGATGAGTACCACTCCATAGGGCTCCGGATGGCGGATGGAGCGGGCGGGGAACTGAGACAGGGGAGTGGGTACCCGTTTGTCCCGGGCCCAGTGGTCCAGGTGCTTCAGGTGGTAGCGGATCTCCTCCCGCACCAGTCCGATTTCGGCCATGTAGCCCTCGAAGGGGGCCTTGCCCAGGTCGGTCTGGAGAGCGGCGAGCAGTTCGTCCTCCCGCGCCTCGATCTCTCGGAGCAGGTCCCGGAGGGCCTGCTTACGGCGGGAAAGGTCCAGAGTAACACCGGAGCGGAAAAACTGCCGCTGGCGGTCCATAAGGGGGGTAAATTCCATAGGGCGACCTCCTGAAAAACTCTCCAGGGGCCGATGGTGTCATCGGCCCCTGGGGTTGGATGGGACAATATTATTTGCTGATTACGGACTTTTTAGCAAAAAACACGATAAAGAGAATGGCAGAGACGGCCATCAGATAGCAGTAGAACATATAGGGCACGATCTGCATGGCGGACACACCGGCTCCTGCGGCGGCGTAGAGCAGCTGAGCGCCGTAGGGGAGGATGCCCTGCATCACCGAGGCGAAGATGTCCAGCAGGGAGGCAGTGCGCCGGGGGTCGATGTTGTACTCCTCGCTGATGTCCTTGGCGATGGAGCCAGTCATGACGATGGCTACGGTATTATTGGCGGTGGCTACGTCCACAGCGGCCACCAGACCGGCGATGCCGATCTGAGCGCCCTTGGCGGTCTTGACCCGGCGGCCAATGAAGTCGATGAGCCACTGGATACCGCCGTACTCCTTTACCAGAGCGCCGATGCAGGCCACAATGATGGAGATGACAGTGATGTCATACATGGCGGTGACGCCGGTGCCCATGACGGAGAACACCTGGGTCCAGGCAAAGGCTCCGGTGGCCACGCCCACGATGAGGCTCAGCACGGTGCCGATCATCAGAATGAGAAACACGTTCACGCCTACCACAGCGCCCACCAGCACCACCAGATAGGGCAGCACCTTCCACAGACTGTAAGGCTGCAGCTCCACCTGGCCGCTGCCGCCCCAGGTGATCACCACAAACAAAATGAGAGTGATGATGGCGGCGGGGAGAACGATCAGGAAGTTCATGCGGAACTTGTCCTTCATCTCACAGCCCTGGGTACGCACAGCGGCGATGGTGGTGTCAGAGATCATGGACAGGTTGTCGCCGAACATGGCGCCGCAGGCCACAGCGGCGATGCAGATCACCACATCAAAGCCGGTGGCCTGGCTCATGGACACGGCGAAGGGAGCCAGGGCGGAGATGGTGCCCACCGAGGTACCCATGGAGATGGACACAAAGCAGGCAATCAGGAACAGACCGGCCACAGCAAACTGGCTGGGCAGGAAGGTGAGGAACAGGTATACGGTGCTGTCCGCGCCGCCGGCGGCGGAGATGGCGCCGGAGAAGGCGCCTGCGGCCAGGAACACCAAGCACATGGTCAAGATGTTCTCATCAGCCACGCCGGTGGCCATAACTTTCAGCTTGGCGTTGAAGTCCAGCTTCCGGTTCTGGAAGCAGGCCACCGCCAGGGCGATGAGGAAAATTACGATGGCAGGGGTCTGATAAAAGCCGTTTTCGATTTTTAAAATGTACTCAAAGGTAATGCCGGAGCCCAGGTACAATGCCAGGAACACCAGAATGGGCGCCAGCGCCACGGGATTGCTCCGCGGGGCAGACTGATGTTGGTCCATAGAAGAACCTCCCTCTCTCTCATATGTGATACGGCACACACAGCCGTTCCCTTATTCTATGAAAAAAACACCCTTCTGTCAACTTAAAAGGTTTTTAGAATCTAACAGAAACGGATTATCCGGGCGATACATAGAATGAAAATGGCGGAGAGGAGGAATTTGTATGGACGATCGCAAGGAGACACAGCTGGTTACCAACAGCGACTGCTACCGCGCGGGAAAAACCATCCGCCCCACGGGGATCATGGTCCACTCCACCGGAGTGGCCCAGCCTGATCCCCAGGTGTTTATCAAAAGCTGGAATCAGCCGGGCAAGGACGCCTGCGTCCACGCCGTGGTGAGCCGGGACAAGGTGATCCAGACCCTGCCCTGGACCATGCGGGGCTGGCACGCGGGGAAAGGGGAGAAGGGCAGCGCAAACAACACCCACATCTCCTTTGAGTGCTGCGAGCCGGCGGGCCACACCTACCAGGGCGGCACCATGATCGGCTACGACGTGGAGAAGAATGAGGCCTACTTTCGGGCCATTTATCAAAACGCCGTGGCCCTGTGCGCCGATTTGTGCCGCCAGTTTGGACTGGACCCCATGAAGCCAGGGGTGGTGATCTGTCACGCCGAGGGCAGCAAGCTTGGCATTGCCAGCAACCACGCCGACGTGCTCCACTGGTGGCCTAAGCACGGGGTGACGATGGATGATTTCCGGGCCGCGGTAAAAGCGGCGATGGAGGAGGAAGCAGAGAACGTGACACAGCAGCAGTTTAACGCCATGATGGCGGAGTATTTGAAGCAGGCCGGAAATGCCGCGCCTGCCAGTTGGTCTCAGCAGGCCCGCACCTGGGCAGAAAAAGCGGGTATCGTCGCCGGGGGAGAGGGCAAGGGGGAGCGGTACGGTTCCTTTGCCACCCGGGAAGAGATCGTGCAGATGCTCTGGCGGCTGAGCCAGCAGAAATAAGCGTTTCTTGTTGGCTAAATGCAAGGAGCGGACAGTTTGACTGTCCGCCCCTTCCTTTTTTGTATAAGGGAAAAAGATTTGGCAGCAAAATGCCTTTCCAGCGCGGAAGAAGTGCGATATACTTACAATAAGATGAATTTGGAACCATGCCAAAAAATTTTTTTCTGTTTTGCAACAAATGCTGGGAGCCAGCTGTATATAAAGTGTCACAGAAAAAAGACCAACATCAGGGTGGAGAAAGAAGGACAGTATTATGTGGAATAAGAAAACATTCACGGTACTTTGCTCTCTGGCGCTGGCCGGTTCCATGGCCGTTCCTGCGTTCGCAGCCGAAGGGATTTGTGGACAGGAGGCCTTGATTGCGGCTCCGTACGCATCGGTTGTGGCGGAGAAGCCGACCGTGACTGCGGGTGAAGATCTGTTTACCCGGGCGGAGCTCGTCTCTGCGCTGCACCAGAAGGCCGGCAGCCCCGTGGTCAACTTTGCCATGCAGTACACTGATGTGGAGCAGGGGGCCGAGTATGCGGAGGCCATTCGCTGGGCGTCCAGCGAAAAAATCGCAGGCGGCTACGGAGAAGAAAAGTTTGGTCCCGAGGACCCGGTCACCCGGGAGCAGATGGCACTCATTCTCTATCGCTATGCCCAGAACAACGACCAGGGCTTTACCGGGGCCTGGGCATTTCCTTTGAACTATTCCGACGCCAGCCAGATCAGCGAATATGCCTATGAGGCTATTTGCTGGGTGACTATGAAGGATGTCATGGGAGAGAAAGAGGAGCAAGCCTTTGTTCCGCAGGGTACAGTTACCCAGCAGGAGGCCGATACCATGCTGACCCAGTACTTTACCGTGCTGGAGCAGGCAGATGTGCAATAAAAGAACGAATTCCCGGGGCCGCACGGAGTAAACCTGTGCGGCCCCGCTGTGTAAGGGGGAGGAACCGATGTGCTGATCCATACCCAATACCATATGACTCCGTTTGGCCTGACTGTTCCGCGGCCATGGCCGGAACTTCTTTCCCGGGCGCTCCGTTGGCTGCAAAGCCTCCGAGCGGTGCAGGCCAATGCGCGAAGGGTGTCTGTAACCGACCGGGAGCAGATCAATCAGAGGGCAGAAACGCTTTTGACGCAGTATGGCAGCAGCATTTTGCGCCTGGCCTATTCGTATCTGCATAATATGGACGATGCAGAAGAGATCTTGCAGGAAACCCTGATCCAGTATCTGAAGACTGCGCCGGTGCTGGAAAATGAGGCCCATGAAAAGGCGTGGCTGTTTCGGGTGGCGGGAAACTTGAGCAAAAACCGGATTGCCTATAACCGGGTGCGGAGCACAGACGAGCTGAAGGAGTCGCTGGCGGCGCAGCAGCGGGAGGATCTGTTCTTTGTCTGGGAGGCGGTGAAGGATCTTCCGGTCAAGTACCGGGAGGTGATCCATCTGTTTTATTATGAAGGCCTTTCCACTGCACAGATCGCTGCCATTCTGGAGCAGAAGGAGTCCACGGTACGCTCTCACCTGATGCGAGGCCGGGAGAAGCTGAGATCGATTTTGAAGGAGGGGTATGACATTTGAGGGAGGCGTATAAGGACGTGATGGATCGTATTGAAGTTACCCCGGAGATGCAGACGCGGATCCTGAAAGCCATCCGGGATGCCGATATCCAGGGACGCAGCAAAAGGGCGGTCCCTATGGGCCGTCTTGCCATTGCCGCCTGCCTGGCCTTGCTGGTGGCAGGGGCCGTGGCCCTTCCAAAGCTTCCGACCAAGCCGCCGGAAAAAGACCCGTCCGGGGTGCAAAACGGGATCTGGAGCGTCACACAGGCCGCGTCGCTCCAGGAGCTCTCTCAGTTGGTGGGCTTTGAGATGGAAGAGTTGAAAACCTTGCCCTTTGCGGTAACGGAGATACAGTACCGGGCCTATCCTGGAGGCATGGCCGAAGTGACCTATCTGGGAGAGACACAAAGCGTGACACTGCGCAAGCTGGCGGGAGATGCCGATCCCTCGGGGGGCTATTCGTCCTATTCGGATACCTTGGTGCTGACAAGGAATGGATACTGCGTAACTCTGAGCGGGGAGGGGAGCTTGTACTCCCTGGCGGTCTGGCAGGACGGGACCTACTCCTATTCCATTCGTGCCTCCCAGGCGTGTTCAGAGGAGACCTGGGAGAGTATCCTGGAAGGGATGGGCTGACGGAGCAGCCTGGAAAACAGAAAAGGACATCCGGTTGGATGTCCTTGGCCTAGGACAAAAAATTGCCCGGGGCGGCTTTGCCGTACCCGGGCATTCAAATGCAAAAGGGAAGAGGCAGCCAAAACGAAAAAAGAAAACCCGACTTGCTTTCACAAGTCGGGTTTCTTATGGCGGAGAGAGAGGGATTCGAACCCTCGAACGGGTATTAGCCGTTACACGATTTCCAATCGTGCGCCTTCGACCAGCT
>PPYE01358349.1_pt1 | contig 12521 bp, 14 predicted proteins | sample 1559881 | NCBI WGS metagenome assembly PPYE01 (sample SAMN08240022, study PRJNA423297) | Human gut metagenome, whole genome shotgun sequencing project.
CCGAACACAGAAGTCAAGCTCCATAGCGCCGAGAGTAGTTGGGGGATCGCCCCCTGTGAGGGTAGGACGTTGCCATGCATTATGCGGAAGTAGTTCAGTGGTAGAACATCACCTTGCCATGGTGGGGGTCGCGGGTTCGAATCCCGTCTTCCGCTTTTTTTGTACCTTGATATATGGTATGAAGAATTTATAGTATAGTGATTATGGTGCGAAGGATATACCTGTTCCCATTTCGAACACAGAAGTCAAGCTTCGTAACGCTGAGAGTAGTTGGGGGATCGCCCCCTGCGAGGGTAGGACGTTGCTATACGAAAAGCAAGAGGTCAGGAAAAAACGAGGCCTCAAATCGAAAAAGCCGGGTGATTTGCAATCAATCGCAAATCTAATCCGGTTTTTTTCTTATGCATGACGATCGCCTTCCATGATGGAAATAGCCGAAAACAGTTTGGCGGTAAATTTGACTGAGAGCCTGGCGCGCTGATTTATCGGGCGCTGCATTTGGCAAAATCACTGCCGTTTACGGACACATCGAAAAAATAGAGCATTTGCCGTAAATCCGAATGAAATTTTAGCTGAAATGGTTGTACAACGTTATTTTAAAAGAATATTGCATATTGATTTTGCTTAATTATCCGATGATTTTAGGGCTTATTCGCTTAAATTAGATATAAGTTAGAAAGATTTAATGTGAGAAGATTTTTCTTTGAATTTGTACGAGGTGGGGGATTGAAATGACAGAAGAAAGCAAAACGATGTACTGTCATGGCTATGAACATGATGCTTGCGGCATGGGTTTTATTACCCAGATTGACGGTAAGCCGAGCCATGAACTCATTGAACGAGCACTTGTCATGCTTAGTCGAATGAATCATCGCGGCGGTACTGGCTCAGAACCTGATACTGGCGATGGTGCTGGTATTTTATTTGCCATGCCTGACAAGTTTTTTCAAAAATATGCTGAAGAACAAGAGTTTACGCTTCCGAGCCTAGGAGATTATGCTGTTGGCATGTTTTTCTTGCCGCAAAAAGAACAAGAAAAAAATGCCATGCTTGGCTCAGTCACGGCAGAAATTACGGCATCAGGATTTAAAGTCTTGGCGACGCGAAACGTTCCGTACATTTATGAAAATTGCGGACCTACTGCGCAAAAGGCCATGCCTGGATTTGAACAAGTCATTATTCAGCGTCCGGCCGATACCGAAGCAGGGCGTCCTTTTGAAGATCGTCTGTATCATTTGAGACGTCACCTTGAAAAGACATATTCTTCAAATGAATTTGCAATTGTCAGCCTTTCAAGCAAGACTCTTTGCTACAAGGGAATGCTTCATGCTTATCAAGTCGGTCAATTCTATCCTGATTTACATGATCCTGACATGTGTTCTGCGATTGCGCTGACTCATTCTCGTTTTTCAACCAATACTTTTCCTAGCTGGAGTCGTGCGCAACCTTTCCGTTTTATTGCGCACAACGGTGAAATCAACACTTTGAAGCGTGCCGAAAATTGGATGAAGAGTCATAATATTGAAGTCTACAATGAAGAAGACTCTGATTCTGCCAAATTGGAAAACTGCATGGAATATTTGTATCGCAATGGTCGTGATATTCCGCAAGCGCTTTTGATGATGATGCCTGAAGCCTGGAGCGATAAGATGAATCTTCCAAAGGAAGAAAGAGACTTCGATGAATACAATTCGTCATTCATTGCTCCTTGGGACGGTCCTGCAGCTCTTTGTTTCACCGATGGCACGCAAGTTGGTGCCATTTTGGATCGAAACGGGTTGCGTCCTTCTCGATACAGTCTGGTAAAAGGGAACTTTTTGATTACGGCTTCTGAATCAGGCGTTTACGATGTTGCACCTGAAGATATTATTGAAAAAGGAATCTTGGGTCCAGGAGAAATGATCTTGGTCGATACTTCCAAGGGACGTTTTTACAACACCAAAGAAGTCAAGGAATACTATTCAACTCAGCATCCATATGGCGAATGGCTCGAAAACAAGCAGGTCAAACTCAATGAATTGCCAGAAGCAGATATCGTTGAACACCTTTCCAAGCATGCATTGAAGACTCTTTGGCGTCGTCATGGATATACGGAAGACATTATTCGTGATTCCATCATTCCGATGGCGCAAAATGGCGAAGTTCCTGTTATTTCAATGGGATTTGACTCACCGTTGGCTGTTTTGAGCGAAAAGCCGCAGTCATTGTTTACTTACTTCAAGCAACAATTTGCGCAAGTCACGAATCCACCGATCGATGCAATTCGTGAAAAACAGATGATCGGTACTGAAATGTATTTGGGTGCTGACGGAGATATTTGCAAAGATGTTCCGGAAAATGCCAAAAAAATCAAGCTTGATTCTCCGATGCTCGTTAACGGAGAATTTGAAAGATTGCGTCATTTAAACGGCAAGGACGGCTTCAAGACGGGAGAGGTCTCATTATGCTACAGCAATGTCGAACGCCCGCACAGACTGCAACAGGCTCTTGAAGATTTGTTCCGTGATGCCGAAAGCAGGGTTGATGCAGGATGCAACGTTTTGATTGTCACGGATCGCGGGGCAACGCGTGATGATTTGGTTATTCCGGTTCTTCTGGCGGTTTCCGGCTTGAATAATTACCTTGTTCGAAAAGGCAAACGCGGTTTGGTGTCAATTGTTGCTGATACTTGCGAAGCATGCGAAGTGCATCATTATGCAACGTTGTTGGGATATGGTGCTTCTGCGATTCATCCTTACGGCGTATACGCAACGCTTGATTATTATGACCTCTCCGACAAGAAGGAAGCTTATCGTTCGGCTGCTGAAAAAGGAATCATTAAAATTATGAGCCGTATGGGTATTTCGACGATTGTTGGCTATCAGGGTGCCCAATTGTTCGAAGCTGTCGGCATTTCAAAAGAAGTCGTTGACGAATACTTTACCGGTACGGTTTCACGTATCGGCGGTTTGACTCTTGATCAAATCGAAGAAGAGTATCTTGAACGCTACAAAGCTGCATTTGGCGAAAAAGCAAATGATGCTCTTCCGGCGGATGGCAGTTTCAAGTATCGTTTTGAAGGCGAACATCACATGTTCAATCCGATGACGATGTATAAATTCCAACAAGCGGTCAAGACGGGCGACTACAAGCTTTACAAGGAATACGCAAAATTGATGCGCGATGAGGAATTGGAGCATCCTTCCACCCTCAGATCGATGTGGAATATCGAATCAGATCGAGATCCCGTTCCTTTGAGCGAAGTTGAACCAGTCAGCCAAATCGTCAAGCGTTTCAAGGCTGGGGCCATGAGTTTCGGTGCGCTCTCGAAAGAAGCGCATGAATGCATCGCTCAAGCGATGAACGAACTCGGAGCAAAGAGCAACTGCGGTGAAGGCGGCGAAAATCGTTATCGTTTCAAGAAACAGCCTGACGGACGCGACATCAACAGTCGCATCAAGCAGGTCGCATCAGCGCGTTTTGGCGTTAATGCCGAATATTTGATGAGTGCTGAAGAAATCCAGATCAAAGTTGCTCAAGGTGCCAAGCCTGGTGAAGGCGGACAGCTTCCTGGTGCTAAAAACTTCCCTTGGGTTGCTGAGGTTCGCGGATCGGTTCCCGGTGTTCGGTTGATTTCTCCTCCGCCTCATCATGATATTTATTCAATTGAAGATTTGAAGCAACTTATTTATGATTTGAAACAGATCAATCCTAGTGCTGCCGTTTCTGTCAAGCTTGTATCAAGCACAGGCGTTGGTACGATTGCGACGGGCGTTGTCAAATGCGGTGCGGACAAAGTCGTTATTTCAGGATATGACGGTGGCACGGGTGCCGCTCCTCGAATTTCCGTGCGCGATGCCGGACTTCCATGGGAAATGGGAATTTCAGAAGCTCATCAGACGCTTGCGTTGAACAATCTGCGTCAGCGTACGACGATTGAAACTGATGGCAAGCTTATGACGGGTCGCGATATTGCCGTTGCAATCATGCTCGGTGCCGAAGAATTCAGCTTTGGTTCGCTTGTGTTGGTTTCAATCGGCTGCATCATGATGCGCGTCTGCAGCAAAAATACTTGTCCTACCGGTGTTGCTACGCAAGATCCTCGTTTGCGCAAATTCTTTAATGGCAAGCCGGAAGATATCAAAAATTGCATGCGTTTCTTGGCCGAAGATCTTCGCGAAGAAATGGCTGAACTTGGATATCGCACGGTCGATGAACTTGTTGGACATACGGAACATTTGAAACCGCGTTTTGTTGCCAAGGGCAAGGCAAAATCGCTTGATTTCGATCGCTTGCTCGGAACGTCGATCGGAATTTCACGCAAATCAAAAGATCCGTTTGCTCCAAAATCAGAGTGGCCAGACCTTAATGCCTTTGCGGAAAGCGCAATTCAAGAAAAGAAGGCGGTTGTTCTCAAGTCTTCAATCAACAATATTCATCGTGCTGCCGGGACGAGAATCGGTGGCTGGATTGCCAAGCGTTTCGGCAACAATGGTCTTCCTGCCGGGCATCTTAAATTTGAATATACAGGCGTTGCCGGTCAAAGTTTCGGTGCGTTCATGCCGCAAGGCTTGGAGCTTAAACTCATCGGTGAAGCAAATGACTATGTCGGCAAGGGATTGAGCGGCGGACGTTTAATCGTTCAGGCTCCTGCCAAGGCGAAGAAGATTTACAGCAACGCTCCGATCGTCGGAAACGTTGCCTGCTTTGGAGCTACTGGTGGTGAAGCATACTTCAACGGTCGAACCGGTGAACGTTTCTGCGTTCGCAATTCCGGCGCAACGGTTGTTGCCGAAGGCATCGGTGACCATGGCTGCGAATACATGACCGGTGGCATTGCAGTCGTTCTTGGCTCAACCGGCTGCAACTTTGGTGCTGGAATGTCCGGCGGGGTTGCCTATGTTTACGATCCGGAAAAGAAGCTTGAGGACAACTGCAACATGGATATGATTGAGTTGTTCAAGCTTAATGAAAAAGGCAATGATTCCGTCTTAAAGGAAATTTTGGAAAAACATGTGAAGTTTACCGGTTCCGAAAAGGCCAAGAGCTTGTTGAACAACTGGAAGAAAGAACAAGAAAACTTTGTCAAGGTCTATCCTAAGGAATATCGTCATATCAATGAGATCATGGCAGAATGCGCCAAGAAGGGCACGCCTAAGGATCAACTTGAACAAAAGGCTTTCGATATTATTACGGCATCCAAGTAGAAAAGGAGAATTGAATTATGGCAGATCCATTTGGTTTTATGAAATATCCGCGTGTCAACAATCCGATTCGACCGGTTGCTGAACGTATCAAAGATTTTGAAGAAATGGAAAACGTTCTTTCAGTCGAAGAACGCAGAAAACAAGCAGCACGCTGTATGAATTGCGGCGTTCCTCACTGTCATGCCGGTCAATTTTATTCCGGTGGGCGCGCAGTCAGCGGCTGCCCGAATGATAATCTGATTCCTGAGTGGAACGATCTGATCTATCGTGAAGAAGACAAGCATGCTTTTGAAAGATTGACTTTGACAAATCCGCTCCCGGAATTTACCGGACTCGTTTGTCCTGCGCCTTGCGAAGTTGCTTGTAATGAGGCTTTGAACGGCAAGGGCATTACAATCAGAAACAACGAACGCTATATCATTGAAACGGCTTATGCGAACGGTTGGGTCAAGGAAAGCGGGATTCCTTTGCACCGCAACGGAATCAAGGTTGCAGTCGTCGGAAGCGGTCCGGCAGGATTGGCCTGCGCATGGCGATTGAATCAGCTTGGCTATGACGTGACCGTTTATGAGCGCGACGATCATCCGGGCGGATTGACGATGTATGGCATCCCGAATATGAAATTGCCTAAAGAAATCGTTGCTCGTCGTGTCAAAATCATGGAAGAAGTCGGAGTAAAATTCGTTTTGAACACTGAGGTCGGTGTCGACGTTTCCGGAGACGAATTGAAACGCGAGTATCAACGAATCGTTCTTGCGATTGGTGCCCGTCAAGCACGTGATTTGAACGTTCCCGGGCGCGAATTGGAAGGCGTCCGTCTTGCGGTCGACTATTTGACTGATGCGACAAAGAGCGTTCTGAAAAACGGGACCAAGTCAAGCAAAGAACTTGAAGGCAAAAAAGTCATGGTCATCGGTGGTGGAGATACGGGCAACGACTGCATTGCAACGGCCATCAGACAAGGTGCGGCAGATGTCAAGCAGCTTGAAATTACTCGGCGTCCGCCTTCAAAACGTCCGGCTGATAATCCGTGGCCTCAATGGCCACGCGTTGCCAAGACGGGATACGGTCAAGAAGAAGCCAACGAATTATTTGAAGGCGTCTTGACTCAGTATGAAACCACGGCAGTTGGGTTTGAAGGCGTCGATGGGCACGTTTCAAGCGTGACGACATGTCATGCGCAACTCTTCAAGCCCGTTCCGGGAACTGAAGAAAAGCATCCGGTTGATCTTGTGCTTTTGGCAATGGGCTTTACGGGAGCACAAAAGCAATTCTTGGATGAATTCGGCGTAACTGAGGTTAACGACGATTATACGACAAATGACGAAAAAGTTTACGTCGCAGGCGATGCTCGCCGTGGACCGAGCCTTGTAATTTGGGGCATCCACGAAGGGCGCATGGCAGCTGAAAAAGTCAATGAGGCTTGCAAAGCGGCTGCCCATGCCGAATAAGCGACATGTTCGGCATAAGACATTAACATCATTTGGCAATCAGGACTTAAGAGGTTTGGTCCTGATTGCTTTTTTGTTACGAAAATTTTGGGATGTGATGCAAAGTGAAATCAAAAATTAAAAGGCTCAATCAACTCTGAATTTTTCAGCAAACAAAAAGAGCCTTAAATTTCTTCAAGACTCCTTTAGCATTATTCGATGCAGGAAGCTAAAAGCTACCAGTCCACAAGCGAGGACAGTTTCTTACGGCAGCGGTTCAAGGCATTATACGTCTTTTGATCGGAAATCCCTAAATTTCTTGCTGTTTCTTTAACTGAGATCGTATTCAGCCAATCAACCAAAACGCTACTTTCCAAAGACGTTAATTTGCCTGGGCGTTTTGGCCATTATCTGCTCAAGCGCAATTTTGGCTTCAAGTTCGCTGAAAGTATTTTCAGAGATAAATGAATCGTCATCGCCGCAGATTGAATCGAGCGGAACTGCCAGCACGTTTCCCATGCGTTTATTAGCCGTTTCTTCACGCTTCAACGTCGTCAGCCGATTATACAAGCTAGCCTTGAAATAGCAGCCGTAAGTTGCTTTCGTCGTTGTCTGATTGTAGCTGAGAGCCGTAGAGCAACAGATAATATAAGCCTCTTGAAGCAAATCGTCCCGATCCAAAGTTCTGAAATGAAACGAATTGATCGCCCTAATAACCAACGGCTTGTATTTTGCAAACAGCTCTGCCAATGAGTCCTCGCAATGGTACTCCTTAAATCGTCGAAGCAATTCTTTCGTTGCTTCATCTTTGTTTTGAGTCATGATAATGCCCCCTTATAAATATTCCTGTCGTGACTTGAATGTCACGAATATAATATAATTCTTTTTAAGCGTTTTGTCAGCTTTTTTTCATCTTAAAACACTATTTTTAATAATTGTGTAATATTAAAGAAATAAAGTAACAACTAAGTCTGTTTTTTTGTAAAAAATGAATTTGACAATTTTATCATGAAACGGTGGCGAAATAGTCTTATCGGTTTCTGGTGTAGTAAGTTTGAAGAGACTTCTTAATCACTCGATTTTAGAAAAGATGAAATTTATGTTGAATTAGCTGATCAAGGCGCATATGATATTATTTTTGATGGTACTGCTTATGTTTTAATAAAGATGGACTTCGTTTCGAGAAAGCATGGGACTATGCGGATCGTGAAGGAGAAATGATTGGAACGAAACAAAAATTGATTTGAAATCTAATTTTCAACTGACCTAAGCAAGTCGTAAAAAGGCTTGTTTTTTATGCGATCAGATCAGCGTGGAGCGTTCAGTGGATGCTTTGGAATAAATTGCGGACACAAATTATATCCGTATATCAGGGGTATCGCATAATTTCCAAAAGCAATACGATCCTAAAGAAGCGATTGAAAAGCAAAAGATTCAGCAAAAACAACGGTACTATGAGCGAAATATCAGACGTCTCAAGTATGACTTATATCTTGCCAGACGCCAAAATGACGTATCAAGTGAAAGAAAGTTCAATCAAGCTATTAGAGGTTATCAAGCTAGGTTACGTGATCTAGTGAAAGATAACGACTTCTTGACACGGCAGTACGATCGTGAACGGATAATTTCACCAAATAGGGCAGTAATTGAGCAATTTAGGCGATATATAAGGTATAATATGACCAGGAAAAAGGTTACCGATAAAGCTTCTGCCCCAATAAGTAAGCCAGAATTTAATAAAATAACTAAAAATTTTAGAAAATCTGGTGGAAAAATTTTTATGGGTCCAGAAGTAGACGAACGACTCAAAAAAATTGGAGCAGAAGCCTCTGTTATCGGTGATGGCATAATGATGATTTCTTCCGGAGCTGGTAGGACGGCAATTCACGAAGAATTGATCCATATTAAACAAGCGGGATATTACGGCGCACCTTCGAGTGACAAAGATGTCTTTTTAAGAGAGATTGAAGCAGGTAAGCTTTTATTAAAAAATGCAACCAAGTGAAATTTGACACATAAAGAAATTGAAGATACCAAACTTTTGATAAAAAAATACACAAATGATCTAAATGAGTTGAAAGGGTGATATTGATGAAAGTGATAGATGTTTTTTATTCGGAAAGTAAAAACATCTCATGTATCTCTGTACGTTATAGAGGTATTAAAGCGGGTCAAAAGATAACTGATGAAAACGGTAATCTATATGAAGTATATGGACTTAACACAAATGGACGTGCCTTGCTTAATGGTATCACTCAATTACTAGTTCAAGGAAAATTCGAAGGAAGCACAGTAACTTTACTTTAGCATCGGGAAAACGGTGCTTTTTTATTACAAGAAAGGATGATAAACATGGCACGACCTCTAAAGTTTAGAAAAAAGGACTATTTATGGATCAGGGGGAAATATCCTGCTTTTTATAACCTTTTGAAAAACACATCACACCCTGTTGGTGATGAAATTTATGTTGAATTAGCTGATCAAGGCGCATATGATATTATTTTTGATGGTACTGCTTATGTTTTAATGGACGAAGTTACTGACGATGGCGAGTTGACTAAAGATGGACTTCGTTTCGAGGGAGCATGGGACTATGCGGATCGTGAAGGAGAAATGATTGGAACGAAACAAAAATTGATTTGAAATCTAATTTTCAATTGACCTAAGCAAGTCGTAAAAAGGCTTATTTTTTATGCGATCGAATCAGCGTGGAGCGTTCAGTGGATGCTTTGGAATAAATTGCGGACACAAATTATATCCGTATATCAAAGGAGTGTCGCATAATTTCCAAAAACAATACGATCCTAAAGAAGCGATTGAAAAGCAAAAGATTCAGCAAAAACAACGGTACTACGAGCGCAATACCAGACGTCTAAAGTACGACTTGGATCTTGCCAGACGTCAAAATGACGTAGCAAGCGAGAGAAAGTTCAATCAAAAGCCATTAGAGGGTATCAAGCTAAATTATGTGATCTAGTGAAGAATAATGACTTCTTGACACGGCAGTACGATCGTGAGCAAATTGGTAATCCAAGGATTAGAAGCCATGAAGTATTGAAAAAAGAGTTAGCTGCGTTGCATAAAGAATATGGTCCACACGGATTTCCTAAAGATGTGCAAGAGTACAAGCGATTGTTGTATAATAAAGATACGGGAGGAATTGTCAATGCCTATGTAAAGGCGCGAAGACAAGGAATGGTAGAACCTGTCGTAACTTATCAAGACTTTATCAATATAGATCGAGAATTTGATAAAAAGATAAGTGGTTCTTATACCCAAAACGGTTTGCTAATAAAAGGGTTATCTGACCACGCTATTCCACGGATATTTGGTGCAAGATTTGACCATTCGCATAGGGATTCAAAGGGAAATCCTCTTAGAAGAATCGGAACGGATATTGATACTATTAATAAGGTATTGAAAAATGGTAACCAGATAGAAGATAGCGATAAAGCGGAAGGATATGCATACGATGGTTGGAAAGTTTTTGTTAGCAAAATTACAGGGCTTGTAATTACTATTGAACCATCCAAAAGAAAGAAGATAAAAAATGAGTCAAAAGTTGGATAATATGGAAATCGGATACTTATATTTTGATGCTAAGGATTATTTATTTATTCAGAAAAAGTTTCCTGAATTATATAATCTGTTTGAACAATATGTAGATAGGCGATCAAATGAAATAAGATTGGCTGTTACTGATAAAAGTTGTGATTATCTTGATAATAAAGTTTTGTTGGCCATTACAGAAAGTGCTGCTTATACACCTGATGGTAATCCAACTGATAACGCAGTTAAGTTAGAAACGATTTGGGATAAAGCTTAAACATCGGGAAACCGGTGTTTTTTGTTACAAAAAACTCTAATATTTGACCTAAGCAATATGATGGCTGGAAGATAATAATCAGTAAGATCACTAATAAGGTAGTTACAGTAAAACCGGTAAAAACGAAAAACAGAAAAAACAGGAAGTGATAGTTATGCTAGATGACAAGGAAACTTGGTATCTATATTTTGATGCAGAAGATTATGAATTTATTCGAAGAAAATTTCCTGAATTACACAAATTATTTGAAAATTACGTAGATAAACGATCAGATGTGATAAGGTTAGCTGTTACTGATAAGAGTTGTGATTATTTGGATACTAAGGTTATGGTTGCTTATTCACGCACCGCAGCTCATAAGGATAGTGGTGAGCCTAGTGAAGATGATGTTAAACTAGAAAAAATTTGGGATAAAGCATGAGCATCGAGGAATCGGTGCTTTTTTGTCACAAGAAAGGAATGTATAGCTATGAAAAAGAAAGTTGTTGAAGTTTGTGATTTTTGCGGTGCTGAGATCACAGATGAATTACTTGGTGTAAGTCCAGAAAATGATAATGTCTTGATCTGTGAAGAATGCGTTGAAAAAGCACAAAGAATGTTACAAGATGCAAAGGGAAATAAAGTAGGCGTCAGTGTTCGGGGAATCAAATATGACGGGAGCCCTAACGCTTCGACTATTGATGTTACCTTAGACGTAAAATTTTGGTGTAGACCTACTTTTGACACTATGAAGCTAGTTGAAAAACTTGGACGGAACATCAACGACATGAAACTCTAATATTTGACCTAAGCAAGTCGTAAAAAGGCTTATTTTTTATGCGATCAGATCAGCGTGGAGCGTTCCACGTAAAATAAATACGTTAGGAGGTATCGCAAAATGCAACGCGAATTTTTACAAAATTTAGGACTTAGCGACGATCAAGTGCAAGCCGTTTTGACTCAACATGGTAAGTCAACAAATGAGATCAAGGGAAAACTTGCACAAGCAGAAGAACAGGTAGCGGATTTGCAAAATCAAATCGGTGATCGTGACAAACAACTAAAGAAACTTGAGAAGACTGTTGGTGATAATCAAGAGTTAGCTCAAGAAATTGATAAGTTGTGAAAAGAAAATGAGCAAACTGCCAAAGATTATCAAAGTAAGATCACGAAGCAAGCTAAAGATTTTGCAATCACTAATGCTTTGAAAGATGCAGGGGCTAAAAATACCAAAGCGGTTCTTGCTCTGTTGGATTTAGACAAGGTATCTGTTGATGAAGATGGTCAGCTATTCGGAATTTTCGAACAGTTAGAAGAACTTCAAAAGACGGATGCCTATTTGTTTACACCAAAGCAAATAGAACTAGAGAAAAAGGGCCCTGTCAACCTGTTTGCTGGTGGTAATCCTAGTTCTAACGTGGCTAAGGATCCTAAGAATATGTCATTAGACGAACAGACTGATCTATATCGAAAAGATCCTTCGCAATGGCAAAGTTTGTTCGGCAATAACAATAAATAGAAAGGCGGAATTTAAAATTATGGAAACACATTTATCAGACATGATCATTCCTGAAGTTTTTGGGAACTATGTATTAAATACAGCACTTAAAACCAACCGCTTTGTGCAAAGTGGTATTTTGACACCAGATCCGGATCTTGGACCACATTTGTTGGAAGCAGGTACAAAGATCACAGTACCTTTTATCAACGATCTATCTGGTGATCCAGACAACTGGACCGACACTGACGACATCCCTGTAGATCAACTTACATCAGGTAAACAACTAGGTTTGAAATTTTATCAAAGTAAAGCCTTTGGTTACACTTCATTATCTCAAATGATCTCCGGGGCCCCTATCCAAACAACTATCGGTAATCGTTTTGCAAGCTTCTGGACTAGCGCTGATGAGAAAATGCTATTAGCGGTTTTGGGAGGCAATTACAATAGCCCTAGTAATCAGCTCCTTGTTCGACCGACAAGTTAAACGACGCATCGAAAGAGCAAAAGAGAGAAAACTAGGGCTAGAAAATCAAAGAATTGAACAAGAACTCAACAAGTAATTGTTCAACCAAACCGAGGGAGCCGATTCCCTTAGTTTG
>PPYE01644094.1_pt1 | contig 12514 bp, 12 predicted proteins | sample 1559881 | NCBI WGS metagenome assembly PPYE01 (sample SAMN08240022, study PRJNA423297) | Human gut metagenome, whole genome shotgun sequencing project.
GGACAACGATAAATTTGAGAATCGAGCACATCGGGGATTCAAGGACTGTCACGACACGCTTGATTCGATGTTTTAGAATCGCCAATTCATGCGGGCGAAGTTTCCTTTCCTTTTTTATACAACATTCTTGACACTCTCTTTTTCCGTCGTTGAATATGTTCCTATTCAAAACACCCCCTAGAGATGACACTTTTATTATTTAAAGTGTCAACCCTAAGGGGTATTGTACGCGTCCTTAAAAGAACGTGTTTCCTTGCCCGCTTTCAAAAACCTGGTGGGCCCGTTTCGCCACGTCGTCTGGGATCGAAAAGTCGATCAGCCGTTCGTCCATGGTGAGCTCCTTTCTGGAAGTAAGCTTCCGCTGGGTTAAGATTCCAATTGACTGAACCAATCCCCGCGATCGTTGTCGGATGAAAAGTCATCTTCGGTGAGTGGGCAGCCACTAAACCGGGTGGCAAAGTGGCTGGTGGCGGCTGGTTCAAAGGGGAGCTCGCCCATCTTGGCGACGGTAGTATAGAAGTTCTTTAAGAAGACCGACCGGGAAACCCCGGCGTTATTACAAAAGTCGTCTAGGTAATTGAGTAGCAAATCGTCGATGAAAAGCGATTCAATGTGATTAGCCATAGTGAGTCCCCCTATCTATTCGCTAATTATACCTGAACAACAGAGATTTAGCACGAATTATAACTATCTAGCGATAAATTTAAAGATCTTTAAGTTGAGCGCTTAAAAAACGAAAGAATCAAAAGTCGGCGCCGTGCTTTTAGATGCTTTGAGACAAAGATTAGAGAAGCCTTTTCTTACGGCCACCGCCGCCGTATACTGAATCAAGATTCGGAGGAAGTATAAATGACGGAAAATTACCGGAGTGTTTTTGATATCATTGGTCCGATCATGATTGGACCTTCTAGTTCACATACGGCCGGGGCGGTCGCCATCGGTCGGGTGGCCCGCCAGGTGCTCGGCCAAACGCCGGTGCGGGGGACGGTCCACTACTATGAATCGTTTGCCCAGACTCACCAGGGCCACGGCACCGATTACGCCATCGTGGCCGGCCTCTTGCAAATGGATCCGGCTGACCCGCGGGTGCCCAATTCGCGCGAACTGGCGAGCCAGGCCGGGATTGAAATCAACTTTGTCGAAGAACCCGGCGCAAGCCCGATTGGTCATCCCAACACGGCGGTGCTCGACCTGGTCGGCGCCACCAAGCAGGCCCGGCTGTCCGGCTGCTCGGTCGGCGGCGGAATCATTGAGGTCCGTGAACTGGTCCTGGAAGGGGTGGCGATTCAACCGTCTGGCCCCCTGCCAATTGTCCTCTTCCAGGCCCCGGTCGCCGATCAAGCCAAGCAAGAGCAGGGGCGCTTGTTAATTAACGACCTGGAGTGGAAGGCCCCCTTTATCAAGCAACAAGTCTTTACCAGCCCGCACAGTACGATTTGGGCCTTTGACCTCAAGGACTACCTGCAAGACGACTTGCGGGCCTATTTACTGCAAACCTACCCGGGCATCATTTGTTTAGAGGAGTCGTAAATGTTTAAATCGATTGATGAACTGGTCACCACCGCTACCAACCAGGGTTTGCCGCTGTCGGAAGTGATCATCAACCAAGAAATTTTAACCAGCGGGAAGTCACGCGAACAGATTTTCCAACGGATGAGAAACAACCTCGCCACCATGAAGGCGGCCGTTGAGCGGGGGACTAGCGGCCAGGGCGTCCACTCGGCGACCGGTTTGACGGGTGGTCAATCCGTGAAGGTCAAGGAGTACCGCCAGACGCACCGCACCCTGTCCGGGGACGCCATGATGGCCGCCGTGGAAGGGGCGATCGCCACCAACGAGGTTAACGCCGCCATGGGGGTGATTTGCGCCACCCCTACCGCCGGTTCTTCCGGGACCCTGCCGGGGATCTTGTTTGCCCTTAACGACCGCTTGAAGTTGACCGAAGACCAAATGCTACGCTTTTTGTTTACTGCCGGCGGGATGGGGATGATCATCGCCAACAAAGCCAGCATTGCCGGTGCTTCCGGTGGTTGCCAAGCCGAGGTCGGGTCGGCGAGTGCGATGGGGGCAGCCGCCGCCGTCGAAATCGCCGGTGGCACCCCCGTTCAGTCAGCCAACGCCCTGGCAATTGCCATGAGCAACTTGTTAGGGTTGGTGTGCGACCCGCTAGCCGGCCTGGTCGAGGTGCCCTGCGTCAACCGCAACGCCACCGGGGCCGGTAACGCCCTGATCGCCGCTGACTTAGTCCTAGCCGGGTGCACCTCCCTAGTGCCGGCCGACGAGGTGATCGCGGCGATGGATAAAATTGGCCGCCAAATGCCAGTTGAACTGCGTGAAACCGGCCTGGGTGGCTTAGCCGGCACCCCAACCGGGCAACAAATTAAGCTCCGGATCTTCGGAAAGGACCTGGAGTCATGAGGGCGCCGGAAGAGATCCAAGCAGACATCATGGACGCTTTGACTTCAGTGATCGATCCCGAGCTGGGCGTCGATGTGGTTAACCTTGGTCTAATCAATAGTGTCGACCTCAAGGATGACGGAATTTGCGACCTCTCGATGACTTTGACGATGATGGGCTGCCCCCTACAGGGGATTTTGCGCCGCGAGGTGACCCAGGCGTTAGTAACGGTGCCGGAGGTTCACCACGTCAATATTGACCTGGTGTGGGAGCCGGCCTGGACGGTGGCGCGGATGAGCCGCCGGACCCGGTTGCTCTTGGGGATCCACTAAAATTGAAGCTGCTGTTTTTTCAGGAGGGTGTTCGTCGTTTGATAACCGAACGGCGAGCGCCCTTTTTGCGTCCAATTAAGCGAATTTTAATCTAATTTTGTCCCCCCTCGTAAGGGTGAATATTAGCAATATTATCTATCTATGTCCATATATAGATTAAGCGAAAAATGTTTATTTAATAATCGATATCGATAAAATCGGCTAATAAGTCAAATTCTTATAAAGAAATATTTGTAATTACACTAAGGATATAAATATCTATTGATTATATATTATTGATGATTAGGATTTATCGCTGTTAAAATAAAATCAAAGAAAGTCATAAAAACGCCACACATTAGAACTGGTTGATAAAATGATGAAACTTTGATGATGATTAGGGAACCTCGAATGTCGATTAGGATTCGCGATATTAAGACGCAGGAGATGGTTCAGGTTACGCAAAGATCGCTTTAAGAAGAGAGGGGATTTCCATGGTTGGGAAAAACAATCAATGGCTATTGAAGAAGAAGATGGGGCAGCGCTACACGCGTTGGTCACTACGTCGATTGAGTATTGGTGTCGTTTCCGTCGCCGTTTCTTCCGGGGTCTTTTTGTTCTCGAACATGATGCTAGACCCGGTTGCCCACGCGGCGACCACGGATACGCCGACCACGACGGCCATCGCCACTCCTGCGAGCGCTACTGATCAGGGGACCAGTGCCAGCGCTAGTGCAACTACCACACCAACAGCGACGACCACGGACTCAAGTGCTTCCACCACCTCCCAAGCTAGCACCACGTCAACGACGGCTAGCGCTAGTTCGGTAACGGCTGAGACGGGCTCCACAAGTTCTTCCTCAGCAACGAGTGCGGCACCGGTGGCGGTCAAGCAGGCCGTCTTGGCGGCGGCAGCACCGGCGGCGAGTGACTCAAGCGCCACGACCAGCGAAGCCGATGGTGGGCTGGCTGACATGTCCGACGCCGTTACTTCCGAATCCGACATCCAATACAACCAGGCCCACAAGGGGAAGCTGGTTAACGTTGATAAGAATAACTTTTTAGACTACAACCAGACGCACGGTTCGGCGACCTACGACAGTGCAACCGGGATTGTGACGCTGACACCTGACAAAAATAATCTGGCCGGGAGTGTGACCTTAAAGGATAAGATCGACCTGAACCACGACTTCTCCTTGACGACGTGGACCAACCTTGGTGATAAAAATACCCAAAATTGGGGTGGTGATGGGATTGGTTTTGCCTTCCACACTTCTCCGCTTGACGCCGTTGGTTTCAAGTTGGATACCTTCCATAACCCGCGGGCAAAGATGAGTGATAAGCCAGGTGGTGATTCTTACCCAGCTGACCCTAAAAATTTGGGGACGGGCTCTTATGGTGCGATGGTATATACCAATTACAATACGGAGCTCTCTTCTGATGGTACGACCAAGCAGTGGAACCTTGAGGTACCAGAAAACATCAATAGCTTCACTAACGGAACGGACCCCGCAACTACTCAAAACGCAGAGGTTTTACCGAATACGGTGACGGATGGCAAGTTCCACAAGTTCATAATTAACTACAAGGCCGCAACACACCAATTGGTAGTCACTTACTACCCGGATAGTGACATGGACACCGATATCTTAGGGGATGCCTACGTTTGGAACTGGACAATTCCTGATGACCAGTACCAAAAAATGGTGGCCGTTGCCGTAGCTGAACGGGACAGTGCGACCAACAAGGGCAAGTACACGGCCGACTCCCTACCAATTTCAATGGCCATCTTTGCCTCAACCGGATGGGCAAAGAACCTGCAACAGGTTAAGATCACCGACTTTGATTACACCTCCTGGGAAACGACCGGGTCGGCAGTCCTCAAGTACGTGGATTCCACGACCGGTAAGACGATTGCCCGGGACAGTGTGCAGGGTGACCCGGGGGCCGCAATCAACTTCGGGACCAACAACGTTCGTTACACCAACACTCTCAACTACTTTAAGCACCACGGTTACCAATTAGTGCCAAACTAAACCTTAACCACCGCCGATAAGGACGCTGGTTACGTCCTGATGCAGGGGACGACTGCTAGCGACCGGACTTTGACGATACCGATTTGGTACAAGAGTACGTGGTTTACTTAGAGCACACTTACTCCACGGCGACTGAGGACAAGACGATCACCGAAACGGTTAAGTACCAAAAGACCAACGGTGAAGAAATTGCCCCGAGTGAAACGAAGTCCGTGACGGTGACCCACAGCGGGATTAAGGATAACGTGACCGGCCAGGTTAACTGGACGGAGGATGACAATGGCGGCGCCGATACTTGGACCTTAAAGGACGGCAGTTCGGCCACGATCCCAGGGGTGACCTCACCAACGATTGATCATTACGTAGCGGACAAGACGACGATCGACCAAGTGACGGTCGACGTGGCCAAGATCACCACCGACGCCAATGGTCAGATAACGGTGCCGCTATCCGGCGACCCGAACGCAAGCACGGTAACCTTCACCAACGATGGCGGTAACCAAACCCAAGAGCTGACGCAGGTCGTTACCTACACCGAACTGGGAACCTTCTCCGTGCAATACGTCGACCAAGATAACGGTAACTAAGTAATTCCGGACACGGGTTACACTTTGGCTGTGACCAAGTACGGCGACCAAATTACCTACTCAACGGCTGACATGATTGCAGACCTGGAAAAGAAGGGCTATGTCCTTGTCAACAACGAGTTTGACCAAACTGGCCAAGCCTTTGGCGACAGCAGTAATGGTCACACCTACACGGTGACCCTTAAACACGGTCAGGTACCAGTGACGCCGGAGAACCCGGGCGACCCTGGTCAACCAATTAACCCGGACGACCCAGATGGGCCAAAGTGGCCAGCCGGCACCGCCAAGTCTGACCTGACCAAAGACGCGACCCAGACGATCCACTACCAGGATGCGGGCGACAAGACGGTGACGGTCGACAAGGTAACGGGTGAAATTGTTTCCCAAACAGACTTCACCGGCGACCCATACACCTTTGGGACGGTGGACACGCCGGTGGTCGACGGTTACCACACTGAAAAACCAACCGCCGGGGGCTTAACGGCGACGGTTGACAACCCAAACCCAACGGACACGGTAACCTACATCGCAAACGGCCAGCTGATCCCAGTCGACCAAGACGACAACCCAATTCCGGGCACGCCAACTACGACCTACACGACCGATCCAAAGGACCCAACCAAGGTTGTCACGGGAATTCCGGACGTGCCAGGTTACACACCGACGATCAACGGCCAACCGGTCACGCCAGGTAGCTACACGCCAACTGACCCGAGTGGCGATACCACGGTGGTTTACGTCAAGAACACCAGCGTAATGGTTGAATACTTCGACCAAACGACTGGCAAGGTCTTAAAGACTGACACGCTGACCGGGTTGATGGGTGGCGACCTCAACTACACGACCACTTCAACCATCCAAGGTTACGTGGCCAAGGGTTACCGCCTCGTCAGTGACCAATTCACCGACGCCGGCACGACCTTCACTAAGTCTAACGACGGCAAGACCTACGTGGTTACCTTGGCCCACACCACCCAGACGCAGTTTACACGGTTAACTACACGCCAAACGGCCACATCATTCCGGTTGACGAACAAGGCAACCCGATTCCAGGTGCCCCAACGCCAACCTACACGACTGACCAAACCGACCCAACTAAGGTAACGCCAAACAAAAAGGTACCTGAAATTCCGGGTTACGTGGCCACGGTAAGCACGGTGACGCCAACCGACCCGACTCAAAACACCAAGGTGACTTACGTCAAGAAAGACGCCGCCCTGACGGTCCTCTTCTTAGACAAGACGACCGAGACGACCTTAGCGACGGTCAACGTCGACGGTAAGTACGGCGACCAAATCAAGTTCTCACCGGCCGAGTTGATCCAAAGCTTCGAACAAAAGGGTTACCACTTGATCGTAAACGAATTCGGTCAAGCCGGTACCACCCTTGGCGATGCTAACAACGATAAGACCTACCTGATCGAATTTGAGCACCAGACCAAGACGATCACGCCAAGCGACCCTGGCCAACCGGGGCAGCCAATCAACCCGAACGATCCGAACGGGCCGAAGTGGCCAGCCGGAACCGGGGCGAGCGACCTGGTTAAAGGCGCTACCCAAACGATCCACTACCAAGGGGTCGGCGGGGTTGAAGACAGCGTCACGACGATTAAGGGTGCCTTTGAAAAGACGGTCACCGTCGACCTGATAACGGGCAAGATCGTCAGTGAGACCGACTTCACCGGTCAGGCAAACTTTGAAACGGTCAAGACGCCAGTGGTCAACGGCTACCACGCCGACAAGGCCCTGGCCGGGGGCTTAACCGCCACACCGGACCAGCCAAACGTCAGCGACACGGTGACCTACCAAGCCAACGGTAAGGTAGTTCCAGTCGATGAAAATGGTAAGCCGATCCTGGGTGCGGACCAACCAACTTACCCAACCGACCCGAGCGACCCAACCAAGGTGCTGCCGGTTCCAGTACCAGCGGTGCCGGGTTACACGACCAAGACGACTATCGTGACGCCAAGTGATCCGGGTGCCAACACGACCGTTACCTACGAAAAGGTGGTCGACGAAGCACCAATTACGCCAGCAACGCCAGCTAAGCCAACCGCCACGCCACAGGCTAAGCAGGCACCGGCCAAGGAAGCGGCTAACCAAGCCACCCTTCCACAGTGTAAAAAGGACCCCGCTAAGTTCAGGCGCTGAACTTGGCGGGGCCTTTTTGTGTGGTGCGCAAAATAATTGAACGTTTTGGCGGCAACTGGGCGGGGGACACAGGACAAATCTGCGAATTTGCGCAATTAAAAGGAGTGCGAGCCAACCTCCTAGCCATGAGCCTAGTGCCTAAGTACGGGCAAAGAACGGTGCTGACGCACTAATCATTTGCCCTAGCTTAGTCATACGGCTCGTCGAGAAGGCTAGTCGCACTTCCATTTTGCGCAAATCTAAACATTTGTCCTGTCGCCAATTCTGGGGGAGGCGAGAGTTTTAACGGCGCGGGAAATTTTTCATTCCACCAAAAAAGCGAGCCAGGAATTAACTCCTAGCTCGCTTTGATTGTGTAACGACATTGTTACCGGTCAGAAATAACCACGTAGGTGCATTGAACCGGGCCGTGGACCCCAACCACGAGTTCCATTTCGATGTCCCCGGAGTTTGACGGGCCGGAGATGATCGTGATCGCAGACGTCTTTAAGCCCTCAGCGAAACGGTGCTCATAGTTAACCATCGCCTGGCGGGTGGAACGAACCAGGCCGCTTTGTGGAACCAGGGCAACGTAGTGGGTGGGGAGGAAGTTAAACCCCCGGCCCATTTCCGGTCGGTTAACCACGGTCACCGAACCGGTGGCGGCGATCAGGTAGTCGGCTAACCCGATGGCGATGTCGGCCTGGTCGGCGTTTTGTTCGTTTTGATCCCGGTCAAGGGTGGGGGACCAGGTGGCGACGTGCTCGACCCCCGGGTTTTGCGCCCAGCCGTCGAGTTGGTAGTCGGCCCATTCGCTGGCGTCCACCCCCGGTAACAAGAGGCACTTGGCCTGGTCCTGGTGGGCTAGCTCGGTCAGGTAGTCAGCCAGCTCGGCGCTCGACTTAACCACCAGTTCGGCGTTGACGCTCTCGCTGTTTTGCTTGGCGGCGTCCAGCAACTCAGTTGGGGTTAGGTCGGCGAGCATTTGTTCCGGTAGGTCGTTGAGCGGTTTAAAGGGGTGGTCGGCTAATTGATGGCGGGAACGCCCCGACTTTTTAGCCAGCCGGTCTAAGAAGGCCTCGCGGTTAGCCCGGTTGTTTGCTTGGTCTAATAAACTAGTCATGTTCGGCCTCCTCTAGGTGTTTTTTGACGGCCGGGGCCACCGCGGTTGGCTGGTGGTCCTTAAACCAGTGACGGAAGTTGTCCTTTTTCTTGCTTGGCATCGGTACGTCCCGGGAGTCAACCCAGCCGTGGATCAGCTTCGGCGTGATCTTTGGCACGTGGTTAATCTTACCGCCCTCATACATCCCTTCCACGTCGCCCGGGGCCATTTGCTTGGCAAACATCCCGGCGCCGGGGTGAGCGAAGGTCAAAGCGGATTGGAAGAGGAACGGTGAGCCGGTACCGATCCCGATCACCTTGAGGATCAAGTTGGTCATCGACTTGTCCATGTGCTTGTCGTCCATTTCGACGATCCGGTGCTTGCGGATCAGGCTATGGAGCGGGATCCGGACCGGGCAGGTTTCGGTGCAGGCCCCACACAGCGAGCAAGCATAGGGGAGTTCTTCAAACTTCTCGTAGCCGCCCAGGATTGGGGAGAGGACTTCACCTAGCGGGCCGGGGTAGATGGAACCGTAGCCCTGGCCACCGATGTGACGGTAAACCGGGCACACGTTCATGCAGGCCCCACAACGGATGCACTGCAGAATCGGTTCAAATTCGGTCCCCAGGGCGTCGGAACGGCCGTTATCCAAGACAACGACCCAGAAGTCTTCGGGGCCATCGACTTCGCCCGCCACCTGCTTGCCGGTAAAGGTACAGTAGGTGGTTAGCTTTTGGCCCACGGCGGAGCGGGCTAACATGTTGTCCAAGACCTCGGCTTCCTTCATGGTTGGCACCAGCCGTTCCATCCCCATGACGACCACTTGGGTCTTGGGGATCGCCATCGTTAAATCGGCGTTCCCTTCGTTGGTGTCTAAGTTGATCATCCCGTTGCTGGCGATCGCGAAGTTACACCCGGTAATTCCGAAGTCGGCTTGCATGAAGTACTTACGCAGGTACCCCCGGACGAAGCGGGCCTCGTGTTGCGGGTTGTTATCGCCGTCGTAGCCAAGCTTTTGGAATTCGCGTTGGATCTGATCCCGGTTCTTGTGCAGGGTCGGGAAAACGATGTGGGTGGGTTCATCCCAGTTGTCTTCTTGCAAGATGAATTCGGCCAGATCACTTTCCAAGAGGCTGGTCCCCGGAATCGTCAACAGGGTCTTATCAAGGTCGATTTCGGTGGTTACCATCGACTTGGACTTGACGATCTTTTTGGCCTGCTTTTCGATCGCCAGCTCCTTGATGAAGTTGCGGGCCTCTTCTTCGGTTTGGGCGAAGAAAACGTGGCCCCCCTGGCGCTCGACGTTGTTGGAAAATTCCTCCAGGTAGTCGGGCAGGTACTTGATGACGTGCTGGCGGATCTGTTCGGCCAGGTCGCGCCACTCGTTCCAGTGGCCCATTTCGCGCCGGGCCGCCGTCCGCTTGACGAACTGGGCGTCTTGGGCCTTGGCGACGGCCGCCCGCATGAACTTGTCGGCTTCGGCCTCTTCCACCCGCGTCATGTATGGCTTATCACTCGTTGAAATTCCCATTTAAAAGACCCCCTCTCCGCTAGCCGGAACCAGCTCTTCGTCGGTGTCGGCCAGGTAGGTGATCCGGTTGACGTCGACGTTGTGGTTCAAAACTTCGGCGATGTGCATGACCTTGATGTGATCACCGTTACGGTTCATGTAACCGGCGATGTTCATCAAGCAAGACGGCTCCATTCCAATCAAAACTTCTGCTTGGGTTTCCATGATGTCAGCGGCCTTTTCTTTGACCATTTCATCGGATAATTCGGGGTGCTTGGCCGAGAAGGTCCCCCCGAAGCCACAGCACAGCTGGACGTTTTTCAGTGGCACCCGTTGAATGTCTTTGACGTGGTCTAATAAGACGAAGGGCGCCGTCCGTTCACCCAACAAGCGGGTCATGTGACAGGACCGGTGGACCGTCACCTTGGCGTCGAGTTCGGCCCCGCAGTCAACGACGCCGAGGACCCGGTAAATAAACTGGGTAAACTCGTAAATCTTGGCGGCCGCTTCCTTGGCGCGGGGACCGTAAACCGGGTCGTCAGCTAGGATTTCCGGGTATTCCTTGATCATGAAGACGCAAGAGCCGGTAGGACCCACGATGTAATCGGCATCGATACTGAGTAGGGCATCAATTTCGTTTTTAAAGGTTTTCATGCTGCCCTTGGAGTAGCCGCTGTTATAGGTTGGTTGCCCACAACAAACCTGCTGTTCGGGCAAAAAGGTCTCACACCCCAGCCGCTCCAAAACCTCCACCATGGCTTGGCCGACGTTAGGAAACATCAGGTCCACCAGGCAAGAGGAGAAAATACAAACTCGCGGTTGTTTCATTCGTTACGCTTAGTCAGCACCCTGGCTAAGCTTCCCCCTTTCAATCAGTTCGCTTACCTTAATCGTAAGCGCTATTTTCATAAATAATAATTAGGGAAAAGTCCTAATTACTTATCGTTCGGTAGTTATAGTCTGGGGAGTCCTTTCTTGCTAATTAGCGACGAACCGTGGTAGCATGTGATGGTTAAAAGATCGGCGCCCCGCTGTTAACGAGGACCGAGCAAAAAATTCATTTAAATGGGGGTTTCACTCGTGAAAATCGGGATTGATAAGTTGGCCTTCGCCACGACACCTTACTACTTGGCGATGGAGGACCTGGCCCAGGGACGCAACGTTGACCCAAATAAGTATCTGATTGGGATTGGGCAAAGCAAGCAGGCGGTGGTTCCACCGACCCAAGACGTGGTGACCTTAGCGGCGGCGGCGGCCGACAAGCTCTTGGACCCGGTTGAAAGGGATCAGGTTTCCACCGTGATCGTGGCGACCGAATCCGGGATTGATAATTCCAAGGCGGCGGCGGTTTATGTCAAGCACCTATTGAAGTTAAGCGACTTTACCCGGGCCGTGGAAGTTAAGGAGGCCTGCTACTCGGCGACGGCCGCCTTGCAATTTGCCCGTGGTTTGGTGGCCCTCAACCCCCAAGAAAAGATCCTGGTGATCGCCAGCGACATCGCCCGCTACGGCCTGGAAACCGGCGGCGAGGTCACCCAGGGGGCCGGGGCGGTGGCGATGCTAATCACCGCCAACCCGCGGGTCCTGGCAATTGAACCAACCAGCGTCGCCTACACCAAGGACGTGATGGACTTTTGGCGGCCACTGTACGCCGAAGAAGCGCTGGTCGACGGCAAGTACTCGACCAACGTCTACATCGACTTTTTCAAGCAGTGCTGGACCCGTTACCAGCAGCTGGCCGGCTACGGGCTAGAGGACTTCGCCGCGTTGGCCTTCCACTTGCCGTTCACCAAGATGGGCAAGAAGGCCCTGGAGACGGAATTAGGCGACCGGGACGACCAAGTGGCGACCCGCTTGCGGGCTAACTTGACGGCCGGCCAGGAGGCTTGCCGCCAGGTCGGCAACCTCTACACCGGCTCCTTATACCTGGGCTTAATGTCCTTGTTGACGGAAGGCGACGTTAAACCGGGCGAGCGGATCGGACTGTTTTCCTATGGTTCCGGAGCGGAAGGCGAGTTCTTCGCCGGGATCTTACAACCGGGTTACCAAGAAGGCCTGGGCGATTTAAACGATCAGTTAGCCGCCCGGACCCAGGTGAGCCTGGCCGAATATGAAGACCTCTTCAACCAACAGTTAGGTTTAAAGGAAGAAGACGTCACCTTTAAAACGCCGGCGGCTGGTCAACGCTTTGTTTTGGTGGGGCAAAAGGACCACCAGCGCCAGTACCGGGACCTAGCCGAGCGGGATTAATAAATAAAAATGCGGCTGGAAAGCGGGTTGCTTTCCAGCCGCATTTTGAGTTTGAAGTGGGGAATGAGGGCTCAACGGCCTGTCGAGAAGGTTGGGTCGCACTTCCATAACGTGCTCCCCAACCGCAAGCCTAGTGGCTAAGTACGGTCGGAGAACGATGCGTGCCGCATCAACCCCCGCCCTAGCTTAGCC
>PPYE01776993.1_pt1 | contig 12514 bp, 9 predicted proteins | sample 1559881 | NCBI WGS metagenome assembly PPYE01 (sample SAMN08240022, study PRJNA423297) | Human gut metagenome, whole genome shotgun sequencing project.
GATCCGAGCGATGTCGCGCTTACGGGCCGAGACGTCCTTGCCGCGCTCGAGCACGACGGGCCGCAACCCGCGCTCGATCAGCCGCAATGCGGCGAACAGCCCCGCCGGACCCGACCCGACCACCACCACGGGCGTCCGTCCCCCGACGAACGGATAGTCGAACCGCACCGGGTCGGGCTCCCGCTCATGGTCGACGTACACCTCGACGCCCAGATTGACCCGGACGGGACGGCGCCGCGCGTCGATCGAACGCCGCACGACGCGCACCAGCGAGACGCGCGACGAATCCACCCCCAGGTCGCGGGCGATCAGCGGAAGATAGTGCTTCACGTCCGAAGCCTGCTTCGGAGTGAGAACAAGAGAAAGGTCGAACGGCATATTTTTAATCGGATCACATACCAGATTTCGCCAAAATTAGTACATTTGTTTCAAAATACATCTGTTGGCTATGAGGAATCTGGTTATCATCCCGACCTACAACGAACTGGACAACATCCGTCCGATGATCGACAAGGTCTTCTCGCTTCCCGAAAAATTCGACCTGCTGGTTATCGACGACGGTTCGCCCGACGGCACGGCGGAGATCGTCAGGGAGCGGCAGAAAGCGTATCCCGAATCGCTGCACCTGATCGAGCGTCAGGGCAAGCTGGGGCTCGGAACCGCCTACCTAACCGGATTCCGCTGGGCGCTGGAGCACGGCTACGACTATGTCTTCGAGATGGACTGCGACTTCTCGCACAACCCGGACGACCTGATCCGGCTGTCGGCGGCCGCCGCCGAGAGAGCCGACCTGGTGATCGGCTCGCGCTACGTGACCGGCGTGAACGTCGTGAACTGGCCGATGAAGCGGGTTCTGATGTCGTACTACGCGTCGGCCTACGTCCGCGCGGTAACGGGCATGCCGGTCCGCGACGCGACGGCCGGATTCGTCTGCTATAGCGCGAAGCTGCTCCGCGCGATGGATATGGACGCCGTCGAGATGAAGGGCTACGGTTTTCAGGTCGAGATGAAATACACGGCATGGAAGCTCGGTTTCCGGATCAAGGAAGTGCCGATTATCTTCACCGAGCGGACGCAGGGCGCGTCGAAAATGAGCGGCGGCATCTTCCGCGAGGCGTTCTTCGGCGTACTGAAGCTGCGTTTCCGCACGATCAAACCGCGCGCATGATGAGCGGCTTGCTGATCCGGGGCGGGACGATCGTCAACGAGGGAGAGAGCTACCGGGGCTGGATCGTCGTCGAGGACGAACGCATCGCGCGGACCGGACGGGGCGACTATCCCCGTCCCGAGTTCGACGGCGAGACGATCGACGCGGAAGGAATGTACGTGCTGCCCGGCGTGATCGACGACCAAGTGCACTTCCGCGAGCCGGGTCTGACTTACAAGGGCGATCTGCACAGCGAATCGATCGCGGCGGCGGCGGGAGGAGTGACCTCCTACATGGACATGCCCAACGTCAAGCCGCCCACCGTAACGAACGCTTTGCTGGAAGAAAAGCTCGAGCGGGCGGCCGAAACCTCGGTGGTCAACTACTCGTTCTACCTCGGCGCGACGAACGACAATATCGAGCAGATCCGTCGCCTCGACCCGAAGCGGGTCTGCGGCGTCAAGCTCTTCATGGGCTCGTCGACCGGCAACATGCTCGTCGACGACGAGCGTGCGCTCCGCGCCCTGTTCGCCGAGTCGCCCGTGCCGATCGCCGCGCACTGCGAGGACGAGCCGACCGTACGGGCCGACATGGAACGTTTCAGAACTCTGTACGGCGAGTCGGGCCTGACTGTGGCGATGCATCCGCTGATCCGTTCGGCGGAAGCCTGCCTGCGAAGTTCCGAAAAGGCGGTTTCGCTGGCCGAGCGCTACGGAGGAAGGCTCCACGTGCTTCATCTGAGCACGGCCCGCGAGCTGAGCCTGTTCGACCGCGACAAGCCGCTCGAACAAAAGCGCATCACCTGCGAAGTCTGCGTACATCACCTTTGGTTCAGCGATGCCGACTATGCCCGAAAAGGTAACCTGATCAAATGGAATCCGGCCGTCAAGACCGCTGCCGACCGCGACGCGCTCCGGGCCGGATTGCTCGACGGAGCGGTCGACGTCGTAGCGACGGACCATGCGCCCCACACGCTCGAAGAGAAGGAACGCCCCTATGCGAGCGCTCCGTCGGGCGGTCCCCTCGTACAGCACTCGCTGCCCATGATGCTCGAGCTGAGCGCGCAGGGCGTATTGCCCGTAGAAACGGTCGTCGAGAAAATGTGCCACGCGCCGGCCCGGCTGTTCGGTGTCCGCGACCGGGGCTTCCTGCGAACGGGCCATTTCGCCGACATCGTGCTCGTCCGACCCGCAGATCCATGGACCGTATCGAAAGAAAACATCCTGTACAAGTGCGGCTGGTCGCCTCTGGAAGGTACCGCGTTCTCGCACCGCATCGTGCGGACGCTCGTCAACGGACGGACCGTCTATGCCGACGGACGGGTCGATACGGCGCACCGGGGAGCGGAGCTCGAGTTCGACAGGTAAAAGCGAACGCCGGAGTCCGGCAGAACCGCCGGGGCTCCGCAGCAGGGCAAAAGGAACGAGACAGCAGAGAGCGAGCCGCCGTCGTTCGACGCAGAACCTAATGGCGCGGGCAAGGGAACGAAAACGAATCGCCCGAACGGCGGATCGTCCGCTTCGGAGCGGACGGGAAGTCCCGTGACACCGAACGAAACCTATTTCCATGATACCGATAAGACGCATCTGCTCGATTTGCTTGTTCGCATGGCTCGCAGTACCGCTCGCCGCCGAGGCGGCCGGCCTCGGCGGTCACCCCTCGGGGAAGAAAACGGACCGGGCGCAGTACGCCCGGCTCTGCGAACGCTTCGAATCGGGCGATACGACGCTGACTTCCGACCAGTATGCGACCGTATACTACGGTTTCGCGGCACAAAGCCGGTACAACGGCAGTCTCGGTTACGGCGAGGTAGACGCTATGACCCTAATCGAACAGGACAAGCCGCAGGAAGCGTTCGCGCTGTGCGAGCGGATTCTGAGCAAAGCGCCCGTATCGCTTCAGGGGCATATGATGCTGCTGCTCGCCGCCGGCCGGGCGGCAATACCCCCGGAGCAGGCCTATCGGTATGCGATCCGGTTCGACGGGCTGTTGGACGCAGTTTTCAGAAGCGGCGACGGACACAGCATTCAGACGGCATTCCGAGTGCTGAGCGTGGCGGACGAATACGTCGTCATGCAGGCGTTGGGCGTCGAGAGCGTGCTTTCGCAAAGCCTCGTCGAAGAGCATTACGACCGGATCGAAATTTCGGGCGCAACGGGTTACAAGGGCGACGAAATCTATTTCGACGTAAGTCTGCCGATGAAACATCTTGACAAAGTTTTCGGAAAAAATAGCCGAACCGTTCGACATACCGCATAACACGACCGAAATGAGAAAACCGAATATCAGACTTTGGACCCGGCGGCTGACCCTGACCGCCCGGGAAGCCCCGGCCGAAATGCTGTTGGTGCTGTACTTTTTCGCGATTTACTCTTTGAACCGGGAACATGTGCTGAACGGCCCAACCGACTATCTGTTGCTGATGCCGATCTTTTTCGCGCTCTCGCTGCTGACGAACCGGTGGTGCCGCAGCCCGCGCAGCCGGATCGCCTACCGTCTTTCGCCGCTGGCCGCCGTCCCGTTCCTGTGGGCCGACGTCGGCGGCTGGGTCCACTCGGTCGCCTATCCGGTCACGCTGATCGTCAGCGCGCTCACGGTCTTTGCCGGCGGCTGGCAGCGCGACAACGCGCGCTTCGTCGAACGGGTCCTGCGCTACCTGTCCGACGCGATCGCGAGCGGGCTGATCGCGCTGGCGGCCTTTCTGGCCTCCTGCGCCATTTTCTTCTCGATCGTGTACATCTTCAACATACTGGACGACTGCTCGCGGGGATTCACCGAATACGCGGCTATGGCGTCGCTGCTCGTCGTCTGGCCCGTTCTGTTCCTGATCCTCGACCGGGACAGCGAGCGCGATCAGGGCAACGGCTTCGCCTCCGGCCCTTTTCTGGACGTGCTGTCGAACTATATTCTCACTCCCGCCCTGCTGATCTACACGGCCATACTGTATCTCTATTTCGCGAAGATCGCGATCGGCTGGTCGCTGCCCAAAGGGGGAATAGCCTATCTCGTATTCGGCTACACGATCACGGCGCTCGTCGTGCAGGCGAGCCAAACGCTGTTGCAGCGCCGCCGCTACGACTGGTACTATCGGCGCTTCGGACCGATCGCCCTGCCGGCGCTCGCGATGTTCTGGATCGGCGTGCTGTATCGCGTGCACCAGTACGGCTTCACCGAGGCGCGGGCCTATCTGGTCGTCTGCGGAGCTGTGATGACGCTGACCGTGCTGATGCAGTTCGACCGGCGCACGGCACGCTACCTGTACGCCACGGTTACGGGAGCCGCCCTGCTCGCCCTGTTCACCTACGTTCCCGGCATGACGGCCGCCGACATCGGCGTCCGCTCGCAGTCGGTCCGGGCCGACAGACTGATCGACAGGCTGGAGCTCGCCGACCCGACGGGCCGCTTGACCCTCGCCAGGCTCACCCATGCCGACAGTACGCAGAAAAAAGACCTCCGCAACCTGTACGAGTCGCTCGAATATCTGCGGGACGAACGAGGCGAAGAGTATTTGCGGGCCCGGTACGGAATCGGCACCGAACGCGCTCTGCTCGACGAGGTCGTGCCCGAACGGTTCCGAGAATATGTGGAGTACGGCTGGGAAGGGGAGGTCGATACGATCGCGGTCGACGGGGACGTCACTCTCGAGCGCGGCGCGGAAGCCGTCGATCTGTCCGGATATTCCAAGCTGTACCCTTTGCAAAATTACGGCGACAGCCGGCATACGTTCTATCGCACGAACGACGACACGCTGTATGTCGAGCAAGGCGACCGCATTCTGTTCCGGCTGAGCCTCCGCGATATGCTCGCCGGACAATTGGAAGACATGCCGTACAGCCCGCACGGAACGATTTCGGTCGACTCTCTGAGAAACGGGGCGGACCGGCTGCTCGAGTACCGGAGGGATTCGGTCCGACTGATCTTCAGCCGGATCGTTCTGGACCGGCAGGGCGACGGCGGGCTCCGGATACTCGATCTGGACATGGACTATTACCTGATCCGGTAACGCCGAAACCCATTCTCTCACGATGAAACGCTCAACGAAAAAAGCCCTCCGGATCGCAACCGCCGCAGTCGCCGGTTTCGGGCTGCTCATCGGATACCTCAGCTACCGGAATGCGCAGATCGCCCGGGAACTCGACAGCGAAGGCGTCACGACCTCGGCCGTCGTCATCGGGCGGCATACCGAAGAAAGAACTTTCCACAACCGGCGGCGGGCGCCGACCCAAAGGCAGATCACGCGCATCGAGTACGAGTTTACGGTCGACGGCAAGACTTATCGGAACGATGTGTCCGGGCTGTCCGGCAGCGGAGCGCTCCAGCGCGGCGACCGCGTGCAGATCGTCTATGCGCCGGACGACCCGCAGACGCACCGATTCGTCCGCAATCCGGACGGTACGATCCGTCGGCTTGCCCGGCCGAAGCACCGCCGTGAGGTCCGTCTCGGACATCCGGAAGACACCGCGAGAAAGCGCCTGCCGCAGGATTTGCCGACGAAAGGCCAGCCCGTCCGGTAGCAGGCAGCCCGCTCCGGCCGCACGAGCCTCCGCCGGGAAGAAGGAATCGGGGACGCTCCAGAAACCGGGTCCCCGCACGGTCCGCGAATGCGCGACAGAACGCCGGCCGTACCGTGCGAGAGCGGCTTCGGAGACCCTTCAGCTCAACGCCTGAATTTCACGGCAAGATTTGCAGCCTGATAAAAAAACAGCTATCTTTGCACAGCTTTTTTTGCGGATATGGCGTAATTGGTAGCCGCGCCAGACTTAGGATCTGGTGCCTTAACCGGCGTGGGGGTTCGAGTCCCTTTATCCGCACGGCCCGAAGCCTCCGGCGGGAAATCTCCGGAGGCATTCCGGCTTTTGATTCGGAAAACTTTAAAAGACCCTGTTAAATGAATATCGTCAGAGAAAACCTGGAAGACCTTACCACCCTGCTCAAGGTGACCGTCGGTGAGGCAGACTACAACGAAGCCGTGGACAAGTCCCTGCGCACGTACCGCCGCAAAGCCAATATCCCGGGCTTCCGTCCTGGCATGGTCCCGATGAGCATCATCAACAAGATGTACCGCAAGGGAGTCGTGGCCGAAGAGGCATACCGTACCGCATCGAAGGCCTGCTTCGACTACATCGAGACGGAAAAGCTCACGACGGTCGGCGACATGATTCCGAGCCAGAAACAGCAGCCGCTGGACTTCGACAACGATACCGAGTACGAATTCGTATTCGAAGTAGGCATTGCGCCGGAGGTACAGATCAGTCTGAGCAAGAAGGACAAAGTGACCAAATACACGATCCGGGTCGAGGAGAAGATGCGCGAAGGCTACCGCAGCAACTTCCTGCGCCGGTTCGGCAGGCTGGTCGATGTCGAGAAGGTCGAGAAGGAGGAGGCCCTCGACGTGACGCTCGAACAGGGCGACACGAAGATCGAGGAGGCCTACGTGGGCCTGATCGGCATGAGCGACGAGGACCGCGCGCCGTTCGTCGGCAAGAAGGTCGGCGACACGATGGATGTGGATATCGCGAAGCTCTATAAGACCCCGTCGCAGCGCGCGTCCGTGCTAGGCGTGAAGGAAGCCGAGCTCGAAGGCATGGACCCGAACTACCGTCTCACGATCACGAAGATCCGAAAGTTCGCCGAACCCGAGCTGAACGAGGAGTTTTTCAAGACGGCTTTCCCGGACGGCGGCGTGAAGACGGCCGAGGAGTTCGAGCAGTATGTCACGCGCCAAATCGAGGGCGACCTCGCACGCGAGAGCGGATTCCTCTTCTCGATCGACGTGCGCAAGTTCCTGCTCAAGAAGGCCGCGCTCGTGATGCCGGAGGCTTTCCTGAAGAACTGGCTCTACACGATCAACGAGGGCAAGTTCACGATGGAACAGATCGAGAAGGATTTCGCTCAGTTCGTCGACATGATGCGCTGGAACCTGATCCAGAAACATTTCGTGTCGGAAATGAAGCTCGAGGTGACTCCCGAGGAAGCCAAGAACGAGGCCAAAGCGATGGCCGCCCAGCAGTTCGCCTATTACGGCATGAACCAGGTGAACGACGAAACGCTCGAAAACTACGCGCAGAGCATTCTGGGCAACAAGGAGGAAAACCGCAAAATCTACGACAGGCTGTTCGAGCGCAAGGTCATCGACGCGGTGACTCCGCAGATCACCGTCGTCGAGAAGGAAATTTCCGCCGACGACTTCGGAAAGCTGGCTCAGGAAGCGCAGTAAGCGCCGGAGCATTCGTTAACCGCAAAAAAAGAGGAGTTTCACGTGAAGCTCCTCTTTTTCATTGATCCGCCATGGAATTCGTCCGGCGGGGCAGGATTCGGATTATTTTGCTAACTTCGTGACGGAACGAACCGTAAAACCACGACGACATGAAATCAGGGAGACTCTTTACCCGAACGTGCTGCCTGCTGGGCTTCTTACTGTCGACGGCGTGCGGGTCCCGGACGGAGAAGGCCAGCCCGGACTATCCCGAGTTCAAGATGATCGTGCGGCTGTGGCCCGATCATCACAAAGACAGCGCGCTCAGAGAAGAGCTGCTTCAGGCGCTGAAGAAGTATCCGGACTTTTGCGACGAAGTCTGGCTCTGCATGGAATTCGAGACTTTCTCGAAAGAAGCGCACAAAGAATCCGCGCGGGCCATGGCCGTAGCGGCCGAACGGCTGCGGAATGCGGGCATCGGCGTGTCGATACAGGGAATAACGCTCGGTCACGGGGACGATTTCGAATCGGGAGCGGCGCGGCCCCACCCGGAGCTCACATGGGGCAATATCGTCGACGCGCGGAATGTCCGGACCGTCACTTCGAGCTGTCCCCGCCAGCAGGCTTTCCACGACTACCTCGGAGAAACCTATGCCCTGTACGCCGGGCTATGCCGGCCGTCCTGCGTATGGCTGGACGACGACTTGCGCGTTACCTATCACGCTCCGGCGCGGCAGCTCTGTTTCTGCGATACCTGCCTCAGCCTGTTCAACCGGCAGCAGGGGGAGCGCTGGACCCGGGAAACGCTGGTCGAGGCGCTGGACAGGAACGAAGGGGAAGGCCGGCTGCGGCGGCAATGGATATCGTTCTGCCAGCAGAGCCTCGCCGAGGTAGCCCGGACTGTCGCGCGAGCCGTCCACGAGGTTTCGCCCGGCACCCGGATGGGCTTGCAGCATGCCAATTTTCACCGCGAACTCATGGAAGGACGGGACTGGAACCCGACGCTCGACGCGCTGGAGGAAGAGACCGGACTGGCCCCGGCTTCCCGGCCGGGAAACGGATTCTACGACGATCACGCCCCCAGAGGCATGCTGCTCAAGGGATACGACATGGCCCGCCAGATCCGCCGTCTGAAGCCGTCCGTGCGCGAAATAGCCGCCGAGGTGGAAGGATACAGACACCGCGCGACCGGCAAATCCCCTCACGGCCTGTGCGTGGAGTCTATGTTCTACCTGGCCATGGGAGCGACTCAGCTCTCGTACGCGATCATCTGCGCCGCTTCGGAGCCGATGCAGTGGTATGCGGACAACTATTTCAAGTCGCTGAGCGCCTGGCGCCCGTTCTACGAGCAATACGTCGCCTTCAACCGAGGGACGGAACCGGGCGGAATCGATCCTTATATCGGTCCCGACCATGCGTTGCGCGATACGGAGGCGGGCGAACCCTCCCTCGCATGGATCGCGACGGGAGCCGGAGACATGATTTACGATATGGCGACACTCGGCCTGCCCTTCTGCCCCGACGGGAACCATTCGTCGGCACTCATCATGGACGCTTCGGCCGTGCAGGGACTGGCCCGAGACGAGGCCGCCCGGCTTTTCGGCACCCGGGGCATCCTGCTCGACCGGGCGGCATGGGAACAGGCACGGCAGCGCAGACTCGATACGCTGCTTACGGACGTTCCGGTTCCCGACGGACTCGCCGGAGTCGAGTGCATGATCTCCGGGAACGGAGGCAGGACGGCAGTCGTTCCTTCGTTCAGCGCCGACGTCAACAATGCCGGAAGACTGAATCTGCTGCGCATCGCCGACTGGCTTTCGGACGGGAAGCTTCCGGCGATCATGGAGACGATGGCTCAGGCCGCCGTCGTGCCCCGGATCGACTCGGCGCAGAACCTGCGTTCCGTCATGCTGCTCAACTGCAGTATCTCGAAACAGGATTCGGTCCGGCTCCGCCTGCGCGGATGTCCGCCGGAGGCGAAACGCACTTTCGTCTGGAAAAGAGCGGGACAACCGGACGAAATCCTGCGTCCCCGGTACGAAGGCACGGATGCGGCCGTCCGGATTCCCGCTCTGGAAGGCTGGAATGTCGGCTGGCTGGCCGTCGAATAGCACCGCGGCCCCGGCCGAAGCGAATTATCGAGAAACCGAACCGATTTTCCGGCGAATTAGGCTATCTTTGCAGACGGTTTCTGCCGACTCAACATCCGGACGATGAAATACCTTCGAGAGATTCTGCTTTGCGTCGTACTGACGGCGGCATGTTCCGTGGCGACGCTTCACGGCGGGGACTCGCTGAGCCTGAAGATCATGACTTACAATCTTCGCTTCGGCGAGAAAGCTTCGCTGGAGGAGCTCGCCGAAGCGATCCGCGCGCAGCGGCCCGATCTGGTCGCTCTTCAGGAGATCGACTGCCGCACCCGGCGGCCGGGCGTCGAGCGCCAGCACGACAAAGACTTCGTGACGGAGTTGGGCCTGCGGACCGGCATGTTCCCGCTCTACGGGAAAACCATACCCCATGCCGGAGGATGGTACGGAATCGGCATACTGACCGCCGGACCGTACATAAGCGTGCAAAAGCTGATGCTGCCGCAGGCATCCGCGACCGAGGAACCCCGGGCGCTGCTGCTCGCCACGATCGAGGCAGGCGGAGACACGATCGTTTTCGCCTCGACCCATCTGTCGCTGAGCGCGCAGAGCCGTCGGATGCAAGCCGAGTTCATCGCCCGGGAAATCGGAAGTCTGCGCTTCCCCGCGCTCCTCGGCGGAGATTTCAACGCCGGACCGAACGCTCCGGAAATCGAGACGATGACCCGAACGGGAAAGATGCTGTGCGACCGGCAGCCCACCTTCCCGGCCGACGGGCCCGAAATCCGGCTCGACTACCTGTTCGGTTTCCCGGCTGGAAAATGGAGGCTGGAATCGACTCGGGTCGTTCCTTCGGAATTTTCCGACCATCGGGCGGTCGTTTCGGTCGTTACGCCGGTACGGTGAACGGGGAAAATCTCCCGGGACGCTTTTTGGTTCGGGGTTTGCTTTAGAAACTTGCCGTCACAGGCATTTGAATGTCAACAGAGTCGAAACAGTAAAAACGGAATAACTATGGGTAAAAGCGAATTCGAGAAATACGCCGCCGGCCACGCCGGGATCAGCAGCCTGAAGCTGCACCGGTTCAACACGATCACGCAGGAATACATTTCGCCGACGATCATCGAGGAGCGGCAGATGAACGTCGCGACGATGGACGTCTTCTCTCGGCTGATGATGGACCGCATCATCTTTCTGGGCGTACCGATCTACGACGACGCGGCGAATATCATCCAAGCGCAGCTGCTGTTCCTCGAGTCGACCGAGCCCGAGAAGGACATCCAGATCTACATCAACTCCCCGGGCGGCTCCGTATCGGCCGGACTGGGCATCTACGACACGATGCAGTTGATTTCGTCCGACGTGGCGACGATCTGCACGGGTTTGGCGGCCAGCATGGGAGCCGTCCTGCTCACAGCCGGAACGGCGGGCAAGCGCTCGGCCCTGCCCCACTCGCGCGTGATGATCCATCAGCCGCTGGGCGGCGTCGAGGGACAGGCGTCGGACATCGAAATCACGGCGCGGCAGATCCTGCGCACCAAGAAGGAATTGTACGAAATTCTGTCGGCCCACTCGGGCGTCAAGCTGTCGAAGATCGAGAAGGACGCCGACCGAGACTACTGGATGACGGCTCCCGAGGCCAAGGAGTACGGCCTGATCGACGAGGTGCTCGCCGGGCGCAAGAAGAAGTGACCGAACATCCGTTTTTGAAAACAAAGGGGACCTTTCGGGCCCGGCCCGGAAACGCCCCGCATAACGAATCCTATGGGGAAAAAGACTACTACGAAAGAAACCGATTGCTGCTCGTTCTGCGGGTCGCCCCGCAGCGAGGTCGGCGTTCTGTTCGCCGGCAGCGACGGTGCCTGCATCTGCGACCAGTGCATCGAGCACGGACACTCGCTGCTCGAGCAGAGCAAGGCCGCGCTCGACAGCAAAAAAGCCAAGCCGATCCGGCTCGAGGAACTGATGAAACCGGCGGACATCAAGGCCTTTCTGGACCAGTACGTTATCGGACAGGACGAGGCCAAGCGCCACATGGCCGTCGCCGTATACAACCACTACAAGAGGCTGATGCACGAGCAGAGCGGCGAAAAGCAGATCGAGATCGACAAGTCGAACATCCTGATGGTCGGTCCGACCGGTACGGGCAAGACGCTGATGGCCCGGACGATCGCCAAGCTGCTGAAAGTCCCGTTCACGATCGTCGACGCGACCGTACTGACCGAAGCGGGCTACGTGGGCGAAGACGTCGAGAGCATCCTCTCGCGGCTGCTTCAGGCGGCCGACTACGACGTAGCCTTGGCCGAACGGGGAATCGTCTTTATCGACGAGATCGACAAGATCGCCCGCAAGGGCGACAACCCGTCGATCACGCGCGACGTGTCGGGCGAGGGCGTACAGCAGGCCCTGCTCAAGATTCTCGAGGGAACGGTGGTCAACGTGCCGCCCCAAGGCGGACGCAAGCACCCCGACCAGAAATTCATCCAGGTCGACACGACGAACATCCTGTTCGTCTGCGGAGGCGCTTTCGACGGCATCGAGAAAAAGATCGCCCGGCGGCTCAACACACAGGCCGTCGGCTACGGCCAACTGCGCAAGGAACGCGTCGACACGGACGACATCATGCAGTACGTGCTGCCGCAGGACCTGAAGTCGTTCGGGCTGATTCCCGAGCTGATCGGCCGAATCCCGGTGCTCACCTACCTCGAACCGCTCGACCGCGCGGCCCTGCGCTCGATTCTCACCGAGCCGAAAAACGCTATCGTCCGCCAGTACGTCAAGCTGTTCGAAATGGACGGCATCGCGCTGTCGTTCGACGACGACGCGCTCGACTACATCGTCGACAAGGCGGTCGAATACCGTCTCGGCGCGCGCGGCCTGCGCTCGATCTGCGAGGCGGTGATGATGGACAGCATGTTCGAGCTGCCGAGCCGCAAGAACTCGAAAAAGAGCTTCACCGTCACGCTCGACTACGCCCGAAGCAAGATCGACAACGAGAAGTTCCGCCGGCTCAAGGCCGTAAGCTGACCCGACGCCGGCAGTCATCGGCATACGGACCGTACATGTCTCGAGACATATACGGTC
>PPYE01454500.1_pt1 | contig 12511 bp, 12 predicted proteins | sample 1559881 | NCBI WGS metagenome assembly PPYE01 (sample SAMN08240022, study PRJNA423297) | Human gut metagenome, whole genome shotgun sequencing project.
GTCCGTGATGTCTTCGACCGTATCCTGCTCGGAATACGCTTCCTCGGCAATGATGCCGGCCGCATCGATCAGGCGGCGCAGCTTGGCCTTGCCTGCCACGATATCGGCATGGCGGTCGACGGACTTCGGGGAGATGACATTCATGGGGAGTTCATTGATGTAAAGAACGCCGCCCACATCGTCGAGGCGCCCCATGCGCTTCAATTCTTCCGTGACCGTCAGGATATCCGCCGGCTCGCCCCTGTGGGACAAGTTCAGGATCGCCTTGAAAATGACGGCATCCGCCTCGCGGTAGAAATCCTCCGGCGTCAGCTTGTCCTCTGCCATAAGGATCGCATCCTTGTCGAGGAGCATAGCGCCCAGGACGGACTTCTCCGCATCCACATTCTGCGGCGGGACGCGGGACAGGATCATCGAGCTCGTGTCCGGCTTCGGTTCACGCCGAAAGTCTCCCTGGCCGCGTTTTTTTGTATCTGCCAAACCAATTCCTCCTTATACCGGCAAAGGCTCCTCGCCTGCCGTCTTGGGTGTCCTGACAAGCATCTTGTCGAGTACTTCCCGGATATTCTTCACCGGCGTGACGGTCAGGCCCAGGTGCCCTTCCTCGATATCCGAACGGTTTCCCTCCGGAATAAGGATGCCCTTCATGCCCGCCTGACGCGCGCCGAATGCTTTTTCATACACGCCGCCGACCGGCTTCACTTCGCCGGAGAGGGAAATTTCCCCTGTCACAGCATAGTCCTGCCGGAGCGGTATCTTTTCCACGGCTGAAATGATCGCCGCCGTGATGGCGCTGCCCGCCGAGGGGCCGTCTATATTTCCGCCGCCCACGATATTGACGTGGAGGTCGTAATCGGAAAGGACCTTGTCCGTGAGCTCGCGCACCACCGATGCCGCCGTTGCGACGGAATCCTTGGCCATGGAACCGGCCGTTTCATTGAAATGGATCGTCCCTTTTCCTTCTTCCCTTGCCGGGAATGCGGTCGCTTCGATTTCGACCGTGCTTCCCCAGTACCCTGCAACGCCAAGGCCGTAAATATGGCCGACCTTCGGCACGTCGCTTGCCACCTTGTCATACCACGGGGAGAGGCGGGATGCCATCGCTGTCTTCTTCATGAGATCGAGCGTGATGACAGGCGCATCGGCGCTCCCCTTCTCATAGACGGCAAGCCCGTAGGCATCCGCCAGAAGGGACACGGCCTTTCTGCCTTCCATCGTGTACTCGCTGATGAGGCGGGCGACGCCGTCGTCCAAGTGCACCTTCAGCTTCTCGGCTGCATGATTGACGATTTCAATGACATGCTCCGGCTGGAGCGGGTCGAAGAAAACTTCTGCGCAGCGCGAGCGGATCGCCGGATTGATTTCCGACGGGTCCCTTGTCGTAGCACCGATCAGGATGAAATCTGCCGGTGCGCCTTCCTTGAAAAGTTTCCTGATATATTCCGGGATGCCCGGCGCATCTTCATCATAGTAAGCCGATTCGAAATGAACCCTCTTGTCTTCGAGCACCTTGAGGAGCTTATTCAGCATCATCGGATCGAGTTCGCCGATTTCATCAATGAAAAGGACGCCGCCATGCGCATCCGTCACAAGGCCGGGCTTTGGTTCCGGGATGCCTTCATCCGCCAGATCCCTCTGCGCGCCCTGATAGATCGGATCATGGACAGAACCGATCAATGGGTTCGTCATGTCCCGGCTGTCCCAGCGGAGCGTTGTGCCGTCGCATTCGACAAATGGCGCATTCTCGCCAAAGGCCGTGAAAGGAAGCTTCTTCGCTTCGTCCAGGACCAGCCTTGCCGCCGTCGTCTTGCCGACACCCGGAGGCCCGTAAAGGATGAGGTGCTGCGGATACGGGGATGCGATGCGGGAAGCCAGCGCCTTCACGGCACGGTCCTGCCCCACGATTTCAGATAAGCTCTGCGGACGGACGACCTGCATGACCGTGGAAGTCAGCTTCACCTTGTCCATCGCCTCGAGCTTTTCCATCTTCTTCCTGTTCGCAGGAGACTCGCCCTCGCCCATTTCTTCTTCAATGATTTCCTGACGGATCTCATTCACATATTCCTGATGACGTTCGTCCAGACGATCAGCGATCTTTTCCTCGAGCTGCTTTTCCACCGCCTGGCGCGCCAGCATTTCTGCCAGCTTGTCCTCCAGTTTATCTAGGATGGCGGGGATCTCATCGTCAGCTGGCTGGTGCGTGTATTCGCGGCTCTCCAGGATGAGCCGCTCCATTCCGATCAGCCGGATTCGCGGATTCTCGTCATGAATATATTTCAAAGCGTTGAACCGGCTCGCCTGCACGATGATCTGTTCCGATCCGACAGCGTTGGCGTAAATGCTGTAAATCGCATTGATCTGGCGGTTCAGATCCTCATCGGAAATCCCGCTTCCATCGACGCGGTTCAAAAGCCGGCCCAGCAAATCTTTCACATCTTCCATCTTGGTATCCCCCCATTCTTTCAGCCGCATGCTGCGACCTCTTCCTACTATTTTACACCATAAGGGAGCATCTATGCATCTATTGTCAAATCTGCCCTCTTCCTATAAGATAAGGGAAACAAGGAGGCCTCATGGAACCACATTTCATAGACAACGAAGAAAGACAGCGCCTTCGCGCGAAAATAGAAAAGGAAGTCAGCGCCATGGGCTACCCGCCCGAATTCGGCACCGCCCTCGCCGCCGGACTTGGCACCGAACGCGCCATGGGAAAAATGCTCCACTACCTCACCCATGCCGACATGCCGAGCATGGAAGAAATCGCCGACGAAATGGTCGCCATCTGCGACGACCGCTCCTTCTGGCGCGAAAAGAAAGAAGCGGAATTCTATCAGAACAAGTACAACGAAATGCTCTGGCAGAGCAAATTCGAAGACGATGAAGATGAATAAGAAACAGGAAATAGAAAATAGGAAAGGACTGCGGGAATGATTGCTCATCCTGCAGTCCTTTTTGCTTGCCTTATTTCCCTATTTCCTTATGCATCATGGATGACGAGGAGGGATTTGATGGCTTCTCTTCTGTCCATGGCATCGTATGCTTCCTGGATCTGATCGAGGTTGAATCTCTTGGTGAAGACTTTTCCTGGATGGATGGTGCCGTTCAGGACGGCGGGGAGAAGGATGTTTCTTACATAGGTCGTGACTGGTGCGACGCCGCCTCTAAGTCCTACGTTCTTCCAGAAGAGGATGGAGGTATCGACGTCTTCTCCATGCGGTACGCCTACGCGTCCTACGATGGCTCCCGGGCGGCATACTTTGGCTGCTGTATCAAGCGAGAGCTGTGTGCCTACGCATTCAAGGGCAGCGTCGGCGCCGGATCCGTGGGTCATCGCCATGACTTTGGCGACAGCTTCATCGCCTCTTTCTGCGACGATGTCTGTTGCACCGAATTCAAGGGCGAGTTCCTGGCGGTCTACGTGGCGGCTCATGGCAATGATGCGCTTGGCTCCGCGCATTCTGGCGGCAATGACGCCGCAGAGGCCGACAGCGCCGTCACCCATGACGACGACGGTATACCCTTCCTTCACTTCAGCCGAAGCGGCGGCATGGTAGCCGGTCGCCATGACATCGGCCAGTGTCAGGAAGGAATTGAGGTCGGCATCGGTGTAGTCCGAAGCTTCGCCCGGTACTTTGATCAGGGCCCAGCCCGCATTCTTGAAGCGGACATATTCTGCCTGATACCCTGCATTCATTTCCTGCGGCGCATTGAGGCAGTTGCCGTCAAAGCCGGCCTGGCACGCAGCGCACCAGCCGCAGCCATGGGTGAATGAAGCGATGACGAAATCGCCTTTCTTGACCGTCGTGACAGCGCTTCCGACTTCTTCGACGACGCCGATGGCTTCATGACCCGTGAAGCTTCCATGCGGACGCGGATTGATGCCGCGGAACCACCAGAGGTCCGAACCTCAGACGCATGCACGCAGCACGCGGATCACGGCTTCATTCTCGCCTTCTACCTTCGGGATCGGCACTTCATTATTGACCTTGACACGTCCTGGTTCTACAAATACTCCTGCTTTCATGTCTATTCCCCCCTTACCGGCATTCCTGCCGTAACAAATGCATTCCTTCCTACCTTAAGTATAAAAAGAAAAGACAGCCGAATCAATTCAAATCCGGCCATCTTTCTATAAGAAAAACTTATGAAATTCTATATTCCTTCATCTTTCCGAATAGCAGCAAGGAGTCCTCTGCATCCGTCCAGAATATCCCGGTACGTTTCCTTGAAATCTCCCGTGTACCAGGGATCGGCAACCTCGCCGGGCCTGTCCGTGTAATCCATCAGGAGGTGCAGCTTTTCCTTCCGACCGCCCGTCAGAAGAAGCAGGTATCGCCAGTTCTCCTCATCCATCCCGATGATGATATCATTTTCCTCATAATCCGCCTTCGTCATGCGGCGGGCTTTCCTCTTCTCGAAAGGCACGCCCATTGCCGTCAGCATCCTCTTGGCCGGCGGGTACATATCATTTCCTATTTCCTCCGACGTCATAGCAGCTGAGGAAACGAAAATTTCCTGAGAAAGCCCTGCCTTCTCCACCAGATCCTTCATGATGAATTCCGCCATCGGCGAACGGCAGATATTGCCGTGGCAGATAAAAAGCACGCGGTACATAGTTCCTCCTTTTGGCGGATTTCCGCCTGACTTTTTTTCTTCCAATATACCACATTTATACTACATTTTTAGATAGTATAGTAAAGATGGTACAGTAATTGCCCATCTCCTTCGATTTATCCATAACTCCTATAATAATATTATATAGCACCAATTACATTTTTTATGGTATCCTTTAGTTGTTGATAGAGATATTTGAATTACCCGACATACCCCCGTATGCAGGTCCGGGACGTCTCTCTCCCGGCATAGACAATCCCCCATGCAGGAAATCCATTCGGTTTCCATCGGGTTCATCACGGCTGCATCTGGCCGGAGCTCTGGAGGGAGGAGGGATGAAAGAAAGGTTCCTTCCTCTGCCGGGGAGCCGTATCGAAAGAGACGGTACGGAAAATGTTTGAAAAATATCCATTCGGAAATACGGAGACGAGAATCCTGAGTGAGTGCTGCCTCCTCTCAGGTTCAGCGAGGCATCCGAATGATGAGGATTTGGCCAAGGTCGAAACTTTTGCAAGGGTCATGTACCAGCATCTCAAGGATCAGTAAAAAGGAGGGAGAAATGAATCGATTCTTCCTTCTGAAAATGAAAAGGATGTACAGCGGGAAATCCCATGTACATCCTTTTTTTGTGTCTCAATTATTTTCTTTTGCTTTTTCGATGGCCTTCAGGCGGAATGCCATGTTTTCTCCGAGGTTCTGCATGTTGGCCATGCCTTCTTTGTCTTTTTCGACTTCGCCCGGGAGTCTTCCGTAGGCCATGTTCCAGTAGGTCGATCCTGCCACGACCATTTCATGGTTCAGGAAGAAATGGTTCATGGTATCGATGGCCTGCAGGGGGCCAGCTCTTCTGGCAGCGGCGACGGCGGCGCCTACTTTGTGTTTCACGAGGCCCGGGTTCAGGTCGCAGACGACGGCCGCTCTTTCGAGGAATGCCTGCATGTTGGCGGATACATTGGCGGAATAGGACGGGGAGCCCAGAAGCACGCCGTCTGCTTCTTTTATTTTTTCGAAGACTTCGCGGAAGCAGTCGTTCTTATGGACGCAGTTTCCTCTTCCTGCGCATGCCCAGCACGCTTTGCACGGCTCTATGACGGTCCCGGCGAACTGGACGAGCTCGGTCTCGATGCCTTCCTTCTCAAGGGCTTCGAAGACCTTCCGCATCATGATTGCTGTGTTTCCGTTCTTTCTTGCGCTTGCACAGATGCCCAGTACTTTCATCATGCCATCTCCTTTTCCCATTCACGAAGCGTGGAAATGCCGGCTTTATCCGCCAGACTTTCCAGGCTGCTGATTTCATCTCCGGTCAGATGGATGTCCGCCATCTTTGCGGCTTCTTCTACCTGATAGACTTTCGTCACGCCGATAATCGGAAGTGTCCCTTTGGCAATCGCCCATGCGCCTGCGATCTGGGATGGCTTTGCTCCATGCGCCTTTCCGATTTCTCTCAATGCTTCGACGAGTTTCCCGATTTCCTTCCAGTACGAATTGTAGGAATTGCCGCGACCTGTTCCTTCAGGAAATGGATGTGCTTCGTCGTACCTTCCGGAGAGCGCGCCCTGCTCCAATACCATGTAGGAGAAGAATGTGATGCCATGCTCTTTGCAGTAATCCAGGATGCCTGCTTTTTCGGAGGAGCGGTGCAGGAGACTGTAATGGTTCTGGATGGCGGAAATGGAAAGTCCGCCTTCTGCCAGGATTTCCTGCGCTCTCTTGATTTCAGCAAGGTTATGATTGGAAACGCCGATTTTCCTGATCTTTCCGCTCTTGGCGAGAGGAATGAGGTCCTTCGTCCAGCGTTCGACGTCCATCGGGTTGTGGATCCAGTAGATATCCACGTAGTCCGTGTGAAGACGGGAGAGGCTTCCCTCCAGCATCTTTTCCATGGCGTCATCCCCGGGGCCTGCAATCTGCGGGGTGAATTTCGTGGAAATGAGGACATCTTCTCTTGGCACATCCTTCACGAAATTGCCCAGGATTCTTTCGGACGTTCCTTCTCCGTAGACGGCTGCTGTGTCCCAGAGGGTCAGTCCTTTTTCCATGGCTTTATCAAAAACGGGACGGAGGTCGTCCTCGAAGTAGTGATTTCCGAAAACCTGGTCTCCGCCAGCCATGCCGGTGCCCCAGGACCATGCGCCCAGTGCGAGGGGCGGTAATTTCTTTTCTGTCATGTCGTTCACCTTCCATATTTCACTTAGGACTTTATTCTACTCATTTCCGCGAGATATTTAAAATACTCTTTAATTATCCCTAGATATTCATATTTCAAATATCTCCTCTTTCCTGTACAATGAAGAAATAAGGAGGTGTTCCATGGAAATCCGTGTATTACGATACTTTCTGGAAGTGGTGAGGGAAGAGAATATCACAAAGGCGGCGGCTTTTCTCCACGTGTCGCAGCCGACGCTGTCCCGGCAGCTGAAGGAACTGGAGGAGGAACTGGGCCGGCCTCTTTTCGTCAGGAGCAGCCACCGCATCCATCTGACGGATGAAGGACAGCTTCTCCGGAAACGCGCGGAGGACATCCTCGACATGGTGGACAAGACGGCCTCTGAATTCAAATCGCTGGATGAAATCACCGGCGGCGACATCCGCATCGGGTGCGCGGAATCGTCCGGGCTGTCCTTTTTCATGCATGCGGCGCGCGCTGTGCAGAAGCGCTACCCGAATATCCATTTCCATTTCTACAGCAGTGGGACGGATACCGTGACGGAGCGCATCGACAAGGGTCTCCTCGACATGGCCGTCATCGTGCAGAGCGCCGATCTTTCCAAGTACAACTGCATCACTGTCCCCTACAAGGACCGCTGGGGAATCCTTGCCAGGGACGATGATCCGCTGGCCGGGAAATCCTGCATCACGCTCGATGAATTGAAAGACCTTCCTCTCATCGTCTCCCGTCAGGGCATACAGGAAGAACTGTTCTCCTGGTTCGGGGAAGAAACACCCCGCCTCCACATCGCGGCGACGTATGATCTTCTTTTCAATACGACGCTCATGGTGAAGGAGGGACTGGGCTACCCCATCGGTTTTGACAATCTTGTCCATACAGGAAAAGGAAGCGGTTTCGTCTTCATCCCGCTCTCCCCCGAGCTATCCTCGCCCATGCATGTCATATGGAAGAAATACCAGGCATTCACGCCGGCGTCAAAGATACTGCTGGAAGAGCTGGAGAAGGAGCTGAGGTGAGGGGGAGAAAAACCTTTGAGGATTGGAAAACCGTAAAACCAGCCTTCGGCTGTGGTAATCAACCCTTTTGAAAACCATAAAACCAAGGCTTTGCCTTGAGGAAATGCAACTCATCCGCCCCGTACACTAACTTATGAGACATTTGTGTTGCTACCGCTACTGTCAACTGGTATACGGCGCACCTTCCCTTCCAGGGCAAGGTCAAGGGCATTCTTCCCCGTCTGGGAAGGCGAGTATAGAAACCCATATAAAAAAGATGCACAGCGTTTTGTTGTGCATCTCTTTTTTGTTTCTTTTATCTTCTGCCTGGTTTTCTGAATCCGGATCTTGGGGGTCTCGGGCCTTTGGGGCCTTTGCCTTCCTGTGCTTTGGCGATGGCTTCCTGGGCTTCGCCGCCTTTGCCCAGACGGCCGGTCTGGACGGAGGTTTTCTTGGCTGTCATGTACCATACGTGGAGTTTGTCTGTCTTGCCTTCTTTGATGCCCTTGGCTGTGGGATCGTTCGGGTAGAGTTTCACGTAGTTGGACATGGATTTCTTCGCGTTTTTCTTGTCATCAGAGGAGACGAGTTCGATGTCCATCGCCAGTTTGATGAGGAATACGAGAAGAAGGAAGGGGTAGACGGCCAGGATGTAGATGTCCTCTACGTAGGCAAGGCCGATCATGACGAGAGCGCCTACGATGCTGAATACGCAGACGGCTGCTTTCAGCGTGAGGGATTTCCTGAACATCGGCTCCATAGCGGAGAGCCAGATGTTGCCGTTGGATTTGTAGTAGTGCAGGAATTCCTGGTTCTTGAAGTTTTTATCGCGGCTGTGGGCTGCGACGATCTGATCCACGATGTTCGTCACGTTCTTCTTCATCTGCAGCATGCGGTAGTTCAGAACGAAAAGGACGGTCGTGAGGATAATGACAAGGATGACTGTCAAATTCATGAATGGTGCTCCTTCTTTGGCTTTAGGTGTGAGAAATCCGCCCGCGTTGGCAGGCGGATCCTCATAAGCCTTCAGCTTTTTGATTAAAGTCCGAATCTGGCAAAGATTTCATCGACATGGACGAGCATCGGCTTGTAGTCGAAGCATGCCTTGATTTCTTCTTCGTTCAGATACTTTCTGACGTCTTCGTCTTTGCAGAGGTTTTCATAGAAGTCTTCACCCTGCAGCCAGCGTTTCATAGCGTTTCTCTGTACCCAGCGGTAAGCGGTGTCTCTGTAAGCGCCTTTGGCAACGAGGGCCAGGAGTACTCTCGGGCTGTAAATGAGGCCGCCGGTGAGGTTCAGGTCAGCCATCATCTTTTCCGGATAAACGAGGAGCTTGTCGATCAGGCTGGTCGTCTGGTCCAGGATGTAGTCAAGAGCGATGGTAGCATCCGGAATGATGACACGTTCTACGGAAGAGTGGGAAATATCTCTTTCATGCCAGAGCGGAATGTCTTCGAATGCCGGTACGCTGTAGCCTTGGATGACTCTTGCCATGCCGCAGATTCTTTCAGATTTGACCGGGTTTCTCTTATGTGGCATTGCGGAGGAGCCTTTCTGTTTCGGGCTGAAGTATTCTTCTGCTTCTCTGACTTCGGTTCTCTGCAGGTGGCGGACTTCCAGAGCGATCTGGGAAAGAACGCCTGCAATGACGCCGAGTGTGGAGATGTATTCAGCATGGTGATCGCGCTGAACGACCTGGGTAGCTACGACTTCAGGAGTGAGGCCGAGTTTCTGGCATACGTAGGTTTCTACGAATGGATCGATATCCGCATAGGTGCCAACGGCGCCGGAGAGTTTGCCGACTGCCATTTCTTCAGCAGCACGTTTCATTCTTTCGATGTTGCGGAGGGTTTCGGAGTACCAGAGCAGAATTTTCAGGCCGAAGGTGGTCGGTTCAGCATGGACACCGTGTGTTCTGCCGATGGTTGGTGTGTACTTGAATTCCACAGCTCTTCTCTTCAGAACTTCTGCGAGTTTTTCCAGATCGGCAATGAGGACCTGGGATGCCTGTTTGATCTGGACATTGAGTCCGGTATCCTTGACATCGGTGGAGGTCAGGCCCATGTGGATGTACTTGGCTTCATCGCCTACGTATTCGCCGACGTTTGTCAGGAAAGCAATGATGTCATGGTTGATTTCATGGTCGATTTCATGAATGCGGTCTACGTCGAAGTTTGCCTTTTCCTTGATGACCTTTACTGCTTCTTCAGGAATGCGGCCCAGTTTCGCGTTTGCTTCGCAGGCTGCGATCTCGACATCCAGCATTGTCTGCCATTCATTTCTTTCGTCCCAAATCTTGCCCATTTCAGGGCGTGTGTACCTTGGAATCATTTAAATATCCCCTTTCGGTTGACCAATGCGGGCGCAAATTTCACGACCCACGACTACGCCGGCTGCGGAGGCCTGTGCAAGACCCCTGGTGATGCCGGCTCCATCACCAATAGCAAAGAAATTAGGAATCACTGTTTCAAGCTTGTTTGACAGCTCGATCCGGGAGGAATAGAACTTCACTTCCACTCCATAGAGAAGCGTGTGGCGTGAATTGGCTCCCGGCGCTACCTTATCCAGCGCTTCGAACATCCCCATAATATCCTTTAAAAAACGATATGGCAAGACCAAAGATAAATCTCCCGGTGCAGCAGATAACATTGTCGGCTGGACAAGGCCTCTCCTGATGCGTTCCGGCGTCGAACGGCGTCCGTCGCGAAGGTCGCCCAGACGCTGTACGATCGGGCCGCCGCCCAGCATATTGGCAAGGGATGCGATGTACTTGCCGTATTCGATCGGTTCATGGAAAGGTTCGGTGAACTGCTTGGAAACAAGGATCGCAAAGTTTGTATTCTGGCTCTTCTTATTCGCATAAGAATGGCCATTGACCGTCATGAGGCCATTGTTATTTTCCGTGACGACGAAGCCGTACGGGTTCATGCAGAAGGTGCGGACGCGGTCGTCGAAGTCTTCGGAGAAATAAACGAGCTTGGACTCATAGCAGAGATCGGTGATCGGTTCATAAATTTCAGCCGGAGATTCTACGCGGACACCGATGTCGACAGCATTCGACTTCGTCTTGAGGCCCAGTCTCTTCGCCTCGCCGGCAAACCATTCAGCACCGTCACGGCCCGGAGCGGAAACGAGGTACTTGCAGTGGTACGTTTCTCCGCCAGCCACAACACCAAGGACGCTGCCGTCCTTATCCGCCAGAATCGTGTCGACCGGCGTCTTAGCGATGACAGTCACATTATTCGGCAGGCTGTCTCTCATATGGGAGAGGATTTCGCTGTTCACATCCGTCCCCAAATGACGGATGCGGGCAGGAATGAAAGCCAGGTCAGCCGCAGCTGCCTTTCTCTTCAGCGCATGGAGTTCCTCCAGATGCTCATCCCCGTAGACCTTCCTGTCTGCCCCGCCGAACTGGCAGTAAATGGAATCCACGTAGGAAATCAGGCGGGACAATTCGCCCTTATTCATGTAATCGTCCAGATTGCCGCCGTAATCCGTCGTCAGCGTCAGCTTCCCGTCAGAGAAAGCCCCCGCTCCGCCCCAGCCGGAGACAATATTTGCGCGCCTGTCGCTCGCCGGCGCCGTCCTGTTCTTGTTCAAAGCGATACGATCGCGGATATCCAGCCCTTTTTCAAGAATCAGCACAGAAAGGCCCGTATCTGCGATTTCCAGCGCAGTGAAAATCCCCGCAGGGCCTGCGCCAATAATAATCACATCATAATTCTTAGCCATGTAACGCACTTCCGATTTCATCAAATCCGGCGAAAAGCGCCGTTCCCGCCCGCCTCTGGGAAAACAGGCAACAAAAAAGCCCCGCATGGGGGCCGGATCATCTGTAAAAGATTATCCCTTTTTTTATTTTACAGAAGTGAAGAAAGAAATGCAAGAAAAAAGGAAATCTGAAATCGCTGAATGCAAAAAAGGATGGTGAAGGAAATCCTCCCTCATCATCCTCTTTTTATTTTTACTTCATTAGTCGTCGTCAACGAAAATCTGCTGTGCTGCCTTGTAGCTCAGGGAAATATCCCCGATCGGCGTGGAAAGAAGAATCGGACCTTCGTACGGTTCCTTCTCCTTCACAGTCACTTCCATGTCGATGCCGATATTCTTGCCCTGGACATAATCCATCAGCGTGTAATCTTCCATGACACGGCGGATGTGGCTCATCTCGCCCACTTCCAGATCGCTCAGGAGGCGGTGCGTAATGCCGGAACGGCTGCCGTCCTTTCTCGGGATCGGATCACCGCGCGGTGTGTGAACCGGATGATCCAGGAAATTGTCCAGTCTTTCAGACAATGGTTCCGTGGTCTGGTGTTCCAGACCCTCTGCGATTTCATGTGCCTCGCTCCAGGAGAAATCCAGTTTCTCTACGAGGAACACTTCCCACAGAGAATGATAACGCAGCAGGCGTCCAGCCTCGCGGCGGCCCTTTCTCGTCATCTTGCTGCCCTTGTATGCCGTATAGTCCACATACCCCTGCTTCTGCAGCTTCGTAATCATTTCACTAACAGACGGAGGCGATACATGGAGCATGTTTGACAGTTCCTTGTTCGTCACCAGCTCATGGGATTCGCTGATGAGATAAATCGCTTTCAGATAATCTTCCTTGCCGGATGTCATTTTCTTTATACCCTCTTTCTCTCATCATCACCGGGAAAAATAGTCATTCCCTAAATTTTTATACCGATACTCTTGTTTAATTTTATTATATGCCATCCAGTAATTTTTTTAC
>PPYE01131078.1_pt1 | contig 12510 bp, 6 predicted proteins | sample 1559881 | NCBI WGS metagenome assembly PPYE01 (sample SAMN08240022, study PRJNA423297) | Human gut metagenome, whole genome shotgun sequencing project.
GTCAGCGGGTCGAAGACGGGATCGAACGCCCGATTGGCGTGCATCGGCGCCTTCTGGTTGTGGGGACAGCAGCTCTGGCAGCGGTCGCAGCCGAAAATCCAGCCGTCGAGGTCGATTCCTCCGGACGGCTCCCGTTCGATGGTGTGGCACGAGATGCAGCGACCCGTGTCGATCACCTTCGGGACGACGATGGCGCCCGTGGGACAGCTCTCGATGCAGTTGCGGCAGCGGCCGCAGCGGGACCCTTCGAACGGGGCGTCGTAGGCGTCGGCTTCGTCGGTCAGGAGCAGCTCGCCCAGCAGGACATAGGTGCCGTGGCGGGGCGTGACGAGCAGCGACTGGCGGCCTATCCAGCCCAGTCCGGCCTCTACGGCGAGCTGTTTTTCGAGCAGCGGGGCCGTATCGACGAACGCCCGGCCGCCGAGTCCGGGATCGGCGGCTTTGAGATGTTCCAGCATGCCGTTCAGCATTCCCTTTATCGTCGTGTGGTAGTCCGCCGTGCAGGCATAGGAGGCGATTTTGGTGCGGTGTCCGGGGGGATACCCTTCGCCGATGCGGTTTTTGTAACTTACGGCGCAGACCACCGCCGTACGCGCCCCTTCGACGAGTTTGCGCGGATCGGCGCGTTTCTCGACATTGCGTTCCATGTAGGTCAGCGACGACTGATACCCCTTGCCCAGCCACGCCCGGAGCCACGCCTCGTTCTGAGCCATGTGGCCGCAGGGCGCAAGGCCGCAGAGATCGAATCCTGCGTCGGCGGCAAGTTTTTTGATGTGCTGATAGTCGAGCATAGTGATAAATTTGTCCCAAAAATAGTGTTTTTTAACCGGAAATTAGTAATTTCGCCCCAAACTTTCACGTTATTCGGACGTAGTTGAAAACGAAAAATTATGACCATCAATACACTTTACGAACTGGCTCGCAACAGCGTGGAAAAGTTCGCGTCGAAAGTCGCATTTTCGATGTTCGAAGGCGAAGACGTGACTTACGCCGAGGTGGACCGTCGTATTGCCAAGGTGCAGGAAATCCTTACGGGAGCCGGCCTGCAGGCCGGCGACAAGGTGGCCCTGCTGAGCAGCAACATGCCCAACTGGGGCGTCTGCTACTTTGCCGTCACTTCGGCCGGCATGATCGCCGTGCCGATTCTTCCGGACTTTTCGGGCGAAGAGCTGGACATGATCATCGAGCATTCGGAGGCCCGTGCGCTGCTCGTCTCCGACAAACTTTTCACCAAACTTTCGAAAGAGACCATCGGACGGCTCAACGTCGTGGTCCGCACCAAGAACCTCGGAGTCATCGCCCAGCAGGTCCATGCCCAAGGTTCGACGGCGGTGCCCAAACCCGATGATCTGGCGGTCATCATCTATACTTCGGGAACTACCTCCAAGCCCAAGGGCGTGATGCTGACCCATTCGGCGCTTTGCGCGCAGGTGGGCATTTCGTCGAGCATCTTCCCCGTGCAGCCCGACGACGTATTCCTTTCGGTGCTGCCGCTCTCCCATACGTACGAATGTTCGATCGGCATGATCTATCCCTTCTCGATGGGCGCGCAGGTCGTATATCTGGACCGTCCGCCCACGGCCTCGGCCCTGATGCCGGCGTTGCGCGCGGTGCGTCCCTCGGTGATGCTGATCGTGCCGCTGATCATCGAAAAAATCTACCGCTTGCAGGTGCTCGCCAAATTCAAGTCCACCGGATTCTGGCGCACGCTCTATAAGATCGGCTTCATGCGCCGTTACCTGCACCGCGTCGCGGGCAAGAAACTGCTCAAGCTCTTCGGCGGCCGCCTGCGTTTCCTCGGAATCGGCGGCGCGAAGCTCGACGGAGACGCCGAAAAATTCCTGCTGGAGGCCAAGGTGCCTTACGCCATCGGTTACGGACTTACCGAGACTGCGCCGCTGCTGGCCGGTGCCGCGCCCTCGCAGGTGCGGCTCGGTTCGACCGGTCCGCAGGCTCCGGGCGTCGAACTGCGGCTGGAGAATATCAATCCCGATACCCGTCAGGGCGAGATCGTGGCGCACTCGCCCAGCGTCATGCTCGGCTATTTCAAGAATCCCGAAGCCACGAAGGAGGTATTTACGGCCGACGGCTGGTTCCGGACGGGCGACCTCGGCGAATTCGACAAGGACGGATGGCTCTATATCAAGGGGCGTCTGAAAAACATGATCGTGGGGCCGGGCGGCGAAAATATCTATCCGGAGGACATCGAAACCGTCCTCAATTCGCATGTCTACATCGCCGATTCGATCGTCACCGAACAGCAGGGCCGTCTGGTGGCCCTCGTGCACTTCAACCGCGACGAGATCGAAAGCATGATCGACGACTGGCGCGAGGAGTGGACCTCCAAGAAAGAGGCGTTGGAGGCCAAGACCGAACAGCTTAAAAAAGAGATTCTGGATTTCGTGAATGCCAAGGTCAACCGTTTTTCGCGTATCTCGGAGGTCGTCGAGGAGAAGGACGACTTCGTCAAAACCCCGACGCACAAAATCAAGCGTTTCCTCTACAGCAAGAAGAAGGAGTCCGGAACTCCGGGGGAGCACCCTGCCGGACGGCCCGAAACCAAATAGGGGCTTCGGATATTGTGGAATAAGAAATACCGCACTTTTCGGAGTGCGGTATTTTTTTTCGCTTTCTCTGCAACCCTTTTTTGTCGGGCTGCGGTTTCCACGCTGCGGTCCTCGCCTGCCTGCTGCGGTCTCGCTATCGGCCGGTCGCTGCTGCGGCATCGACGGTCAGGAACGGGACGCTCTCCGCATCGGGAAGCACGGCGCGTTCGGTTCGAGTCTGCACGATCTCCTTATAGTGGGCCGAGAGGTCCAGTTCGGCGTTTTTGAGACCTTTGGTGCCCGGTCTCTGGCTTTTGAAAGCCGGCGGCCGTGAAGAGCAGGCAGAGCGCCGTGTTCAGGAGTTTGATTCGCATGGCTTCCGGGGTTTTACTGCATGATGACCGATTCGAGCTGCCGCATGTAGGCGGGATCGGTGGCGGTGAAGCGGAAGCGGCCGTTCCAGCCTCCCCATAACTGGCCTACCTTGAGCAGAACATGGTTCCAGCCCTTTTCGAGCGGAATGCCTTCGATGCGCTGCGGCAGGGCGGGGTTGTCCTGCCGTTTGACCGCGTTGTCGAGAAGGTTGCCGTTGACGTATACGGCCAGTTTGTCGTCCGCCGCGAATTCCAGATCGAGACGGGGCATGTTGGGTTCCAGCAGCAGGTTGACCAGCGACCGGGGGCTGAACAGCCAGAAACTCAGGTAAACGGCGCAGTCTTTCTGCTCGCCCTTGAGGTTCATCGTTTCGAAGTTCCAGAATCCCTCTTCGTTGCTGTCCATGGCGCCCCAATATCTTCCGGCGAGGTAGTCGCGGGCCATGACCTCGTCCATGCTTCCGCCGGCATAGGTGCCGCTCAGCAGGGCGTGTACGACCGTGCCGTTCCGGTCGAGCGCCGCCGGGATATGGCGCGGGCGGCCGTTGAACCGTGCGCCCAGATTGTGCAGCATTTCATGGATCAGCGCACTGCCCTTGTTGCCCAGCACGAAGGGGTCGATCGCCGAGAGCAGCAGCTCGCCCCGGCCGGCCTCGCTGCGGAGCACCTGCCCGGTTTTGATGTTCTCTTCCTGATAGTTCCATTTGCTCCAATCCGTGTTGCAGGGGTCGAGCAGGGTGGCGTAGGCGTCGCCGGAGGTCATCACGAAGCTGGAAACCGGCTCTTTGGTCCGTTCGTTGAAATAGAGCGTCGAAAGGTCCTGACCGTTGAGCAGCGAGTGTCTGCCGCGTATGATGTAGCTGGCGGCATTGCGCGGAGTGAGCGTCACGGCGTGGCCGCCGAGCTTTTCGACCAGCGGAAGCGCCGCGGGCGAGATGTTCCATACCAGCAGGGTGCTTCCGGCGCCGAGTGCGGCGCGGAGCCGTTCGACGAGGGCCGGATCTTCCGCCGGGCGGATGCCGTCGAGCAGGATGAGCTGGTTGCGTCGCGTGTCGAGCGGTCGGAATGCCACGGACAGCTCTTCGAACTGCCTTTCGGCCTTCGATTCCGGATCGGCGGAGATCCACACGACGTCGCGGGCGGCCGGAACCGGTTCGCTGATCCCGGTGTGTTTGCGTACGGCCCATTTGTTGGGCAGGGCGGCATAGGTGTCGCTGAATGCGGCTTTCACGCCCTCGAACAACGCCCACGGGCGGTACAGCGGAAGCCGGGGATCGTAACCGGGGTTGAATGTGGTGGTGTAGGGGCCGAGCCGTTCGGGCTGGACGCCCGGAACTCCTTCCCGGTAGGGGCCGAACCAGATGCCGTCCTCCGCTTCCACGGGACGGGTGATGTCGTCGAGTCCGATTTCGAGCGGCTGCACGCCGTACCACGCGAGGTTGGAAATCGAGGCGTAGCAGGCATCCAGACCGCGCTGCATGGAGATCGTTTCGAACGCTTCGCCCGCGAGTCCCTCCATGCGGCCTTCCTGCGATTCGAAGGCGCGGTCGCCGTTGACTACCGAGACGTGGGCCGGGGTTCCGGCGTAGCACATGCCCATCTCGCCGACGCCCCACGGTTTGCTCTTGCTCTTCCATTCGAGCATCAGCGGCATGTTGCAGTAATGACCGATGACGGTCGGCAGGTCGGTGTCGGTCTGGGTCTCGCCGTCGCCCGAAATCCAGTTGCGCGTATGGTCGCATTCACGGGTGATGCGCACCCATTCGTTGATCTCGGCGATGTTGCGTTCGACGATCGGTTCGGGGGCGTGGACTTCCAGCGGCCGTTCAGGCAGATTTCGTCCCGGCAGGGACGTTCGGGAGTCGCAACGAAACCCTCTTGGGGCGCAAACGGCCGGTCGAACCGGGTCTGCGACTGCGCGGAATTTTCCGCGCCGTACAGGCCGCCCAGCAGCAACAGTAGCGGTAGCAGTTTTTTAGTCATGGCGGATAATTGTTGATCGGTTGGTTATTTTAATGCGTGTTTTCTTGCAGGTAGTTTTTCAGCAGCAGGTAATTGTTCCATAGCCGCTGGTTGATCGAGGTCAGGATGCCCATTTCGCCGCGTGACCCGGTGCGCGAAACATAGGTGCGGATCAGCTCTTCGACGGGGGCGGATTCCAACTCGCGGAGCGCCGCGGCGCAGGCTTCGCGCGATGCGGGACGGTTCTCCGCAAGGGTTTTGTCGCGCAGCTCCCAGCCCGGAGCCATCGCCCGTACGACCTTGTCCAGCAGCAACTCGAACGAGAGCATGGCCCGGAAACTTTTCAGGTTGCGGCGCTGCTGCGGCGTCTGCTCTTTGTCCTGCACGGCGTCGATGGCGTCGATGATCCCCTGCCGCGAAGCGGCGTTCGCTTCGTCGAGCACTCCCCAGTCGGGGCGGAATGCGAAGTACTCCGGGGACTGCGGTCCCTCCCATGCGTTGGCCGTATCGACGGCGGCCATCAGGGGCGCGAGTGCGGCGGCGGCCTGCGCGCCGAAATCCTCTTCGAAATACTCCTTGTAGAGCGTTTCGACGGTCGCGTCGTCCGACGTGCGGGCGTAGCGGGCGAACGTGCGGAAGTTATAGCGGGTCTCCGCCGTGCGCCAATGAATGGCCGCCACGCCCTGAAGCCCCTGCTCGCGGGCCAGCTGTACGTGGTCTCGCATCTTGCCCACGCGCGGCTGCTGGTGCCACATCTGGTTGTCGCCTTCGAGCCACGGCACGGCCCAGACTTTGCGGTGGCGGGCGATGTCGGCGAGGAATCCGGGCTGTCGGGTGCGTCCCAGATCGGGGTTCAGACAGCTGAAGACAACCTCTTCGGGCAGCGCCCGGTCCAGTCCGCGCAGGATGCCCGGCAGTTGGCCACCGCCGCCCCAGCCGCCGATGATCAGCTTGGCGCGGGAGCCTTTCTGCCGGAGATGGTCGAGCGTGCGGCGGATGTATTCGAGCGACCACACGCCCACGAAACGTTCGCTGTCGCTCTGCGCCTCTTCAAAATGGCCCGATTCCCGGCGGAACACCTCCGCGAAGGCGGGGTCGCCCAGCGCCTGTTCGACGACCACGCCCAGAAACGAATGTTCGTTGAGCCAGAGCCACACATAGTCGATGTCGGGATAGTTTTCCAGCAGGTCGTCGAGCGCCGCCCGGTGCAGTTCGACCGAGGTCGGATGGCACGGATTGGGGACCATGTTGCCTGCGCCGAGCCAGAAGAAACAGCTGCCTGCGGCGTAGAGCGAGAAATATTCGGGCGGCACGACGCCGAATTCGAAGCCCATGGCCATTTCGATATCCCGGTCGTGGGCCATGCGCAGTACGTCGCGCATCAGCCGCTGCGTGTTGCGGTAGTGTTCGTCGGGTGTTTTCGAAATCAGGGAGCAGTCGCTGCCGAAGGCTTCGGCGCCGCGCGGTACGTCGAGCGCCCGCTGCGAGCCGAACGCAAACTCCTTGAGCCGGAGCGGCAGTGCGCCCCAGCGGCAGCTGAGCGAGTTGTCGAGCATGGCCTGCGGCACGATGCCCCGGTCGGAGATGCGCACCATCGGTTCGACGTAGGTGGCGTAGCGTTCGCCGCCGCCCGTGTAGTTGTGAAAACCGATGAAGTTGATGCCTTCGGCTTCGCAGTTGTCGAGGTAAACCTCGTAATCGGCTTTGTTCCAAGCCGTCGGGCCGCAGAGGAAGTTGTGCCACGGCAGCACGCCGCGGATTTCGAACGGCTCGGCCGCGAATCCGGCGGACGCCAGACAGCAGCATGCCGCGATGAAAAGGTGTTTCATGGCCTGTTGCGGTTAGAGTTCGACGGTGATCGTGCGTTTGTCGCCTTTGATGCCGCGGACCCAGATCCACGAGGCGTTTCCGATCAGTTCGGTTTCGTAACCCTTCGGGTTGTTCAGCAGACGGGGGAACGGGCCGAAACGGATGTCCGTGCCTTCGAACCTGCCGATGCCTTCCAGCTCGACCGTGCAGCGGCGCAGCCAGCGTTCGTGGCGGACGGTGAAGCGGATGCGGTGCGTCCGCCCGTCGGCGTCGGTGACAGGCCAGTCCACGCACTCCATCGTGTCCCACAACCACGGCAGGCGGGGCATGAGCGTCAGCCTGCGGCCTTCGCAGCGGACGCCCGCGACGATCGAGAATGCTTTGAGAATCTCGGCTTCCTGCACGAGATTGCCCTCGTCGCCGGGGTTTTCCATGATCTCGCGCCGGCCTTCGGAGTGGACTCCGACGGTGATCCGCCGCGATCCGAAGGATTTCGTCCTCACGGCAGGCGGCGATGCGGAGTATCTTGCTGCCGTGCGCGGGCTTTACGGCAAAGGGAAGCAGGCCGGGACGCTCGAATTCAAAAACCATTTCTACCTCGAACGGGGACCTTACGAGATCGTGGCTGTCGTCGATGAAAATGCGGATACGGAGCCTTTCGTGCTGGAAGGGAAATTCATCGACCTGTTCGATCCGGCGCTTCCGGTACTGACGCGCCGTGCGGTGCTGCCCGGTACGCAGGCGCTGCTTTACAATCTGGACAAGGTCGCCGATCCCGGCCGGCCGCAGGTATTGGCGTGCGCCGCCTGCGTCGAGACCGAGCGGGTGGGGCGGAACGGCTACTCGTTCATGGTCAAGGGGCCGGCTCAGACGACCAACGTCATGCGGGTGCTGCTGCCCCGGAAGCCGGTTGCGACGGACGTGACCCGAAGCGACGGAACGCCCGTGGCCGATCCCGGTTTCGAGTGGGACGAGGAGTCGCACACCTGCCTGCTGCGGTTCGAGAATGCGCCTGAGGGGGTGAACGTCGCACTCGGATTCTGAGGCGGAAGCTTCGGCGCGCTGTCTGTCCGCTTTCGGACGGCCTGCGGAAAAAACGCACACGCCCGGCAACTGCATTGCCGGGCGTGTGCGTTTCCGCTATTGCGGGTCTTTATTCGTTCATGCCTTTGGGAATCAGCGTCGTGTCGGCCTGACGGGGCTTGTCGCCGACGTCCACGAGGTTGTCTTCCGAGACTCCGAACGAACGGTAGTAGGTGTTCAGCTCCGCGACGACTTCCTTGCGTCCGGCGTAGGTCGCCAGATAGTAGATGTCGCCCAGCTGGTCGAGTTTCTCGTCGAGGATCGGCGATACCATGTCGCCCTGCGTTCCCTCGAAGCGTAGGTAGTACTCGATGTATTCGATCAGCGTTTGGGCATACTCGCGCAGCAGGGCGTCGCCCTTGGCGGCGGCCTCTTCGACGCCCATCGCCGATGCGGCGTAATAGGCTTCGAGGAAGGGGTAGGTATTGGTGTCGGTGAAACGGATCTGCCACGTAGGCATCCTTTCGAGTCCGAGGTCGAGCAGCTCGACCGCCTCCTGCGCCCGATCCTGCCGCAGCAGCTCCTTGGCGACCCGTGCGAAGGAGTCGCGTGCATGCGATGCGCTCAGGTTATACTGAATGAAGTAGTCGGCGTATACCCTCGGATCGGAGAGGTTGCCGTATCTGAAGGTGTCGCGCAGCAGCGGCGCCGCATAATCGGCGTCCACGCGCCCGATCTCCCACGGATTCTGCACCGGGGTGAGGATCGGCACGAAACGGTAGGCGTAGCCGTCGAACTGGAGGTAATCCATCAGTCCGAAATCCTGCAGGATGTAGACCTGCGTCATGTAGATAGGCCGTTTCCAGTCGAAGTTGGCCAGCATGTCGAGAATCATCAGCTGGTTCTTGTCGATCGAATTCTTGCGCAGGTTGATGTAAACCGTGTCCACCATCTTGTCGCGGTCCTTTTCGGCGACGATGCCCGATGCGATGGCGTTCTCCTTGTTCACCGGCAGTGCGATGCGCTTGGTCGGGATGTAGTCCACCATCGAACCGTCGGCCATCTTGATTTTGGAGTCCGGATGGTCGGTGCGGATGAAGTCCATCACCTCCTTGATATCGACGCTGCGGTTGACGCGGTCGTAGACCGGCACCCAGTCGTTTACGAAGGTGTATTTGCTCTTCGGCAGCGAGAAGGGCACGCCCGGCGCGTCGTTGGCCTTGGTCTTCATCTCGTCGATGTACCATTCGCCGCCCAGATAGGAGGTGTTCATGATGCGCACGTCGGGACGTACGCCGTAAACCTCCTGATTGTTCCACAGCGGGAAGGTGTCGTTGTCGCCGTAATTGAGGATGATCGAGTTGGGCAGCGTGGACATCAGGTAGTTCCAGCCGATGTCGCGCGCCATGTAGCGGTGCGAACGGTCGTGGTCGTCCCAGTTCTGCGCCGCGAGGATCGTCGGGACGACCATGCAGACCGCCGTCGCGGCAACTGCCGCGGTGACGTTTTTACGCTTGGTGAGCCATGCGACGAGGTCGCGGATCGCCAGCACGCCGAAGCCGATCCAGATCGAGAACGCATAGAACGAACCCGCGTAGACGTAGTCGCGTTCGCGCGGTTCGCCCGGCGAGGTGTTGAAATAGAACACCAGCGCGATGCCCGTCATGATGAAGAGCCAAAGGACGATCGAGAAGTTGCGTTCGTCGCGGTTCAGCTGGTAGATCAGTCCGATCAGTCCCAGCAGGAAGGGCAGGAAATAGTAGGTGTTGCGGCCCTTGTTTTCGGCGATTTCGCGGGGCAGGTCGTCCTGCGGGCCGAGGAATTTCTCGTCGATCCATTTGATGCCCGACAGCCAGTTGCCGTCGGTGATTTGCGTGCGTGTGGGCTGTATGTCGCTCTGGCGTCCCACGAAATTCCAGAGGAAGTAACGCCAGTACATGTACGACAGCTGGTAGTTGAAGAAGAAGTTGAGGTTCTCGGCGAACGTCGGCTCGACGATCGTGCGGTCCTCGTAACCGTCGTTGTAGAGTTTCTTGCGGCCGAAATCGACTACCTCGCCCCGTACGGGACGGCCCTGTTCGTCGCGGAGGATTTCACCCTTGTCGTCGCGCATGACGTCGGTCCGGGTGCGGTAGGCGCCCCACTGCTTGTACTCCTTCTCGCCTTTGCGGGCATCCCACATGCGGGGGAAGAAGTGTACGAATTCGGGGGAGTGGGTGTAACCCGTGATGACCGAAGCGGGTTTGTATTTGCCGTCCTCGTCGAGGTAGTAGAACGATTTTTCCTTGTAGCCTTCGGGCGGTGCGGAGTAATAGGCGCCCAGCAGCAGCGGACGGTCGCCGTACTGGTCGCGGTTGAGCATCGACAGCAGTGCGTGCGGGTTGTTGGGGTTGTTGCTGTTCATCGGCGGATTGGCCGCGGCGCGGATCGTCACCGACGCGTACGACGAGAAGCCGACGAGCACCATCGTCGTCGAGAGCAGGATGATGTTCCAGACGACCTTGCCTTTGCGGTGGGTGTACCATGCGGCCCAGCCGCAGCCCAGAATCAGCGCCAGCGCGAAGAGCACGATGCCCGAATTGACGGGCAGGCCGAGCGTATTGACGAAGAAGAGATCGACCATCGCGCCGACATAGACCGTGTAGGGGATGATGATGTTGTTGATGAAGAGCAGGATGGCGCCCGCGATCAGCGTGGCGTAGACCATGCCTTTGACGGTCACCTTCTCCGTCTTACGGAAATAGTAGATGAATACCAGCGCCGGAATGGTCAGCAGGTTGAGGATGTGCACGCCGATCGAAAGGCCCATCATGTAGGCGATCAGCACGATCCAGCGCGACGAATGGGGTTCGTCGGCCTCCTCTTCCCATTTGAGCATCAGCCACACCACGAGCGCCGTGAACATCGACGAGAGGGCGTATACCTCGCCCTCGATGGCCGAGAACCAGAACGTGTCGGTGAAGGTGTAGGCCAGCGCGCCGACGATGCCTGCGCCGAGGACGGCCAGCGTGTTGGCCTGCGTCAGCTCACCGCCGCCGCGAGTCACCAGACGCCGTGCCAGATGGGTGATGGCCCAGAACAGGAACAGGATGCAGAACGCGCTGGCGATGGAGTTCATGGCGTTTACGGCCACTCCCACGTAGTCGGGATTGCCGAAGGCGAACAGGGTCGCCAGCCGGGCCAGCATCATGAACAGCGGTGCACCGGGAGGGTGTCCGACTTCGAGTTTGTAGGAAGTTGCAATGAATTCCGAGCAGTCCCAGAGGCTCGAAACGGGTTCCATCGTCATCAGGTAGACCGCGGCGGCGATGGCGAAGACCGCCCAGCCGACGATGTTGTTCCAGCGTTTGAAGAATGTCATATTGTTTTCGGTATGTTCGCTTTGTTTCGTGCAAAAGTAATCATTTAACGGCGAAATCCAATCAATATTACCCGCCGAGGCGGAAAGTTTTTATTTTTAGGGCTTTTCGGCGGCCGGGCCGCGGGAGCTTCTGTTTCAGGCTCTCTGCCGGAGGCGGCAGGTGCTGCGCGGGCGGACGCCGGTCGTCATTCCCCGGTCGCGGCAGGGCCGCCGTGCGGCGAATGCGGCCGGTTGTTTTTGCCGCCTGATTTTTCGTTATGTTTCCGATTTTGTTTAATTTTAACGAATAATTGTCCTTCCATGAAAAAAACGCTCTCCGTTTTTCTGCTCTTCGCGGCCGCATGCGGCCGCGTCGAAGCTCCCGCGCCGCTTTTTCCGGTGCCGAATGCCCGCCAGCTCGCTTGGCAGCAGCTGGAAACCTACGCCTTCGTCCATTACGGGCTTAATACGTTCAACGACATGGAATGGGGGTACGGCGATACTCCGGCTTCGACGTTCGACCCTGCGGATCTGGATTGCGACCAGTGGGTGCGGACGTTCCGGGCCGCCGGGATGAAAGGCGTGATGCTCACGGCCAAGCACCACGACGGGTTCTGTCTCTGGCCTTCGGCCTATACCGAGTACAGCGTGAAGAACTCCCCATGGCGCGGCGGCAAGGGGGATTTGGTGCGGGAGCTGTCCGATGCCTGCCGCAGGCACGGACTCAAGTTCGGCATCTATCTTTCGCCTTGGGACCGCAACCATCTGGAATACGGGCGGGAGGAGTATGTCGCTTATTTCCACAACCAGATGCGCGAACTGCTCACCGGTTACGGGCCGCTTTTCGAATACTGGTTCGACGGTGCGAACGGCGGCGACGGCTGGTACGGCGGTGCGGACGAGAAGCGCAGCATCGACGCCAAGACCTATTACGGCTACGAACGGGCGCGCCGGACGATCAACGAACTGCAGCCCGAAGCGGTGATTTTCGGCGGCACGTGCGCCGACATCCGCTGGATAGGCAACGAAGAGGGCCGGGCCGGACAGACGAATTGGAGCATGGTAAAGGGCCGCGGCGATGAACGGCTCAATGATTTCACCTGCGGCGAGTCCGACGGCGATACATGGCTGCCGGGCGAGTGCGACGTCTCGATACGTCCGGGCTGGTTCTATCATCCGCGGGAAGACCACCAGCTCAAAAGTCTCTCGCGGCTGATCGACATCTATTATGAAAGCGTGGGGCGCAACGCCAATCTGCTGCTCAATTTTCCGGTCGATCGCTCCGGCCGCATCGCCCCTGCGGATTCCGCGCGTATCATGGAGTGGCGCCGTGTGCTCGATGCGGAGTTCGCGCACGACCTTTTCGGCGAAGCCCAAGCGACGGCCGACAACGTGCGGGGCGGGGCGCGCCGGTTCTCCGCGGCGAAGGCCGTCGACGGCAGGGCCGATACTTACT
>PPYE01683123.1_pt1 | contig 12507 bp, 13 predicted proteins | sample 1559881 | NCBI WGS metagenome assembly PPYE01 (sample SAMN08240022, study PRJNA423297) | Human gut metagenome, whole genome shotgun sequencing project.
CCACAGGTCATTTCCCTCTCTGGAACGCTCTCCGACGCCGGTAAAAATGGAATATCCGCCATGCTCTGTCGCAATGTTGCGGATCAGCTCCTGAATCAATACCGTCTTACCGACTCCGGCACCTCCGAAGAGACCGATCTTACCGCCCTTTGCATACGGTGCCAAAAGATCGATGACCTTAATACCGGTCTCAAGCACCTCAACGACCGGGCTCTGGTCTTCAAAAGATGGCGGATCTCTGTGAATCACCCAGTGTTCCTCACCGTCAAGGCTTTCGCCTCCGTCGAGTGTATCTCCGAGCACGTTAAACAGTCTGCCCAGGGTCTTATTTCCAACCGGAACCTTGATACCGCCGCCCTCGGCAATAACCTCCATATCCTTGCATAAGCCCTCGCTTGCCGCGAGCATGATGCAGCGGACGGTATTATTGCCGATGTGCTGTGCAACCTCCATCACGCAGCGCTTTCCGTTGTTGTCCACTTCAAGCGCATCTTTAATATATGGAAGGTCATTATCTTCAAATTCTACGTCAACGACAGGTCCCATGACCTGTGCAATTTTCCCTTTCTTCATACAAGCTCCCTTCCGCTTTATTTCTTTTTCTTGTTCTTCTGCGCTTTCGCACCGCCGCTCACCTCTGTGATCTGCTGTGTGATCGCCGCCTGCCGTACCCGGTTGTACTCGATCGACAGTGTCTGTATCATGTCCTTTGCGCTGTCCGTTGCCGCCTGCATTGCCATCATTCTGGAATTATGCTCGCTGGCAAACGACTCTACCAGCGCACAGTAGATATATCCTGTGACATAGTTCGGTACTACATGCTCCAGAATCGCCTCCATGGATGACTCCACCCGGATCTCCTCCTGGTAGATATCCGCCGGGGCAGGATGCAGGAAGTCTTCCTTTACAAGCGGAAGAAGTTTCATCTTCTCCGCATTCATAGAAAAAGAGTTTTCCATCTTTGTGTAGATGATATATACCTCATCAAGCTCATTTTCCGCGTACAGATCCATGACGTGATCCGCAATGACACGCGCGCGGTGAAGCGACGGGTTCTGCACGGTATACTTGAACTCCGCATCCACCGCGAGACCCTCTTTCGCAAAATACTGGCGTCCGAGCTCGCCGACGACAAACAGCTTATTGTTCTCGCCCTGCGTGAAAAGCTCATGCGCCATCTTGATGACGTTGTGGTTGTATGCTCCTGCCAGACCCTTATCCGCAGTGATCACGATATATCCACGCCGCTTTTCTTCCTCCGGGATCTCCTTCTTCTGGTCAAAATAGCGGTTCTGCACCTCCGGAATGTGGCGCAGGAATCTGGAAATGGAACCCTGAAGTGCATAGAAATAAGGTTCCGTCTGCTCAAGCTTCTGCTTGGCACTGCGCAGTTTGGCAGAGGATATCATATACATGGCGCTTGTAATCTTCATGGTATCCCGGATACTTTTCATTCGCTTTTGAATTTCCTTGGTATTTGCCATGCTCTATCACCTGCTCTTATATTCTTTAACCGCCTCTACAATCTGCTCCGTAATCGCATCATCCAGCACTTTTTCCTCGTTGATCTTCGTCACAAGCTCCGCGTGCTGTACATGGATGTAATCTAACATACCCAGCTGGAATTCTTTCGTCTTTGCCGTGTCTACGTCCAGCATCAGACGCTTGTTGGCAGCGACCAGCGTGATGACCTGATCCGCCAGGCTCATCGGATGGCAGAGCGGCTGCTTTAACAGCTCCATCAGGCATTTTCCGTGCTGTAACTGCTCTTTTGTCATGTCGTCCAGATCGGATGCAAACTGTGTGAACACTTCCATCTCACGATATTGCGCCAGATCAATACGGATCGTACCGGACGCTTTCTTCATCGCCTTGGTCTGCGCCGCACCGCCGACACGGGATACGGAGAGACCGACGTTGACTGCCGGACGCATACCTGAGAAAAACAGATCACCCTCCAAAAAGATCTGACCGTCTGTGATGGAGATCACGTTGGTCGGAATGTATGCGGATACATCACCCGCCTGCGTCTCAATGATCGGCAGCGCCGTGATGGAACCTCCGCCCAGCTCATCGGAAAGCTTGCTGGAACGCTCCAGCAGTCTGGAATGCAGATAAAATACGTCTCCCGGATAAGCCTCACGTCCCGGAGAACGCTCCAGCAAAAGGGACAGTGCACGATATGCCACTGCGTGCTTGGAGAGGTCATCATATACGATGAGGACATCCTTGCCCTGATGCATGAAATACTCTGCCATAGCGGTTCCCGCATACGGTGCAATGTACTGTAACGATGCCGACTCGCTGGCTGTCGATGATAAAATGATGGAGTAGTCCATCGCATCATTCTTCGTCAATGTATTCACAAGCTTTGCTACGGTCGATGCCTTCTGACCGATCGCCACATAAATACAGATCACATCTTTTCCCTTCTGGTTCAAGATGGTATCTACTGCGATCGACGTCTTACCGGTCTGTCTGTCGCCGATAATCAGCTCCCGCTGCCCGCGTCCGATCGGGAACATGGCGTCAATCGCCAGAATACCGGTCTCGAGCGGCTGCTTGACCGACTGACGGTCAACAATGCCCGGCGCTTCCTGCTCGATCGGGCGGTAATCGTCCGCCGGAATATCTCCCTTGCCGTCGATCGGCGCTCCCAGTGCATTTACAATTCTTCCAAGATAGGCATTTCCGACCGGAACACCCGCCTTCTTCTTCGTGCGTGTGACCTTTGTGCCCTCTTTGATGCCGGTGTCTTTTCCGAGAATGATACAGCCGATCTGATCGCGCTTGATATCCTGCACCATACCTCTGACGCCATTCTCGAAGATCACGATCTCACCATACATGGCATGCTCAATGCCATAGATGGTCGCAATTCCGTCTCCTACCCAGATGACAGAGCCGACTTCCTGCTCACCGGTCACCATATCATAATTTTCTATCTCTGTTTTCAGTATGGAGATAATCTCCTCTGAATTTATGGAACCCACGTCATCACCTCCATGTCAATTTTTGTTCTAAATTCTTGATCCGCCCCCGGACGCTGTAATCTTCCACCAGATCTCCCGTCTCCAGCACAAATCCGCCGATCAGTTCCGGCTGTGTGCAGATGGTAAGCTCCACCGTCTCTCTGTGGTGCTTTGCGGCGAGATATGCTTTGATCTGTGCAAGCTGCTCCTCATCCGGTGTACCCGCGCAGTACATAACGGTCTTTAAAATTCCATTTGCCTCATCGTAGCAGCGCGTATACGCTTTAAAGACATCCTCCATCTCCGATACGTTTCCGTGGTCGCACATTTCTTTTAAGAAATTCCAGACCTCTTTCGGAAACAGCTGCTCAATCAGCCTGTGCTTTTCCCTGCCGGATACCACCGGACAGTCCAGCACGCGCGGCAATTCGCCAGTCAGTGAGAAAATCCGCTTCATCTCTTCCACAGTCTCTTTCTCCACGCCCAGCTCAAAAAGAACCGTTCCGTAATTATTTGCTGTTTGTGTCATTTAAACCACCCGTTTTCGCCAAAAACTGTTCATACATAAGCTTGTTCTGCGCTGCCTGATCCGTGTCGCCCAATACCTTGGCGGTTGCCGCCATGGCAAGTCCCGCAATCTGCGACTGCAGCTCCTGCACGGTTTTCTCACGCTCAAGGTCAATCGACTTGTGTGCGTTGGCGATAATTTTCTGCGCCTCTGCATCCGCTGCATCCATACGGCTCTCATACTCCGCCTGTGCGCTCTTTCTCGCTTTTTCAACGATCTGCGCCGATTCCTCATGCGCCTGCTTTAAGGCGTCCTCATACTGCGCTTTCAGCTCATTTGCCTGCTCATTTACATGGCGTGCGTCCGCCATCTGCCCTTCGATCAGCTGCTTGCGCTGATCCATCACTTTCGTGACCGGTCCGATCAAAAATTTGCGGAGCCCCAGATATAATACGATCAGATTGACGATGGTAAAGATGACATTCCAGTCGATTCTAAGTAACTGCATACTCTACCATAACCTTTCCTTAGCCTAAGAATAAGATGATTAAGATTGCTACTACCATACCGAAAATTGCAGTACCCTCTGCCAGTGCACATCCAAGTAACAGTGCCTTTGTGATCTTTCCGTCAGCCTCCGGCTGTCTTGCGATAGCGTCTGTTGCCTTGGAAGTTGCAAGTCCGATACCGATACCTGCTCCAATACCTGTAAGTGCTGCGATTCCTGCTCCGATTGCGATTAAAGATGTCATAATAATGTTCTCCTTTTCTTTTTCGATTTGATTACTCGATGGTTTCCTTAATAAAAAGTGATGTTAAAAATACAAATACATATGCCTGAATGAATCCGTCAAACAGGTCAAAGTAGAGGCTGAGCGGTACCGGCACAAGTAACGGTGCCACGATCTTGATCAGCTCCATGATAACGAATGCGCCTAAGATATTACCGAAAAGTCGCATACACAGTGATAACGGCCGGATAAATATTTCCAGAATATTCATCGGCAGCATAAGCGGAATCGGTTCCGCAAAGCTTTTTAGAAAGCCTTTGACGCCTTTTTTATGTACGCCCGAAAATTCAATCAGGACGATACTCATCAGTGCAAGAGCACCAGTGACGCCCACATCCTTGGTTGGAGACTTGAGACCGAACAGACCGATCATATTGGCCACGCCGATATACAGCCCTACGGTCATCAGATATGGGATATACCCCTTTCCATCCTCCCCCAGGAGATCATAAAAGAAGTTGTATAAGCCTCCCACTACCGTTTCCAGTACAACCTGTTTCTTGCCGACATTCTCTACTTTCAGGTTGCGCACAAGAATGATCGAGCCGAGCAGCAGCACTGCCATGATGACCCATGTGACCACGACCGACTCTGCCACAGGGATCCCGCCAAAAACAGGGATCGTGAACGCAGATACATTCAGTCAAAAATGTCTTCCAATGTTTGTAAAAAATATCGGTTTCCATAGATAGAACTTTCTATCTATTTGAACGGACTTCCTACCTATTTTGACCTTTCCTTAACAAATACGCCCAAAAAGGGGCAGTCGCCCCTTTTCATGAAGCTGGATTTTGATAAGTAGCATTATAAGAAACTCGCACTTTGCGGTTTCCGTTGGAAATGCAGATGGAAATTCGGTCAAAAAATATGGCATTTCTAACCAGTCAGATGTTTGCATCTTCGATGATCCGTGTCTTTCCAAGTTTGGAACAATCCGCGGGTCAGGTCCGCACCCCGTGAGACAATTTGTAGGGTTTTCGTGCTGCACTTACCTGCACTCCCGCAGTAAAACATAACCGCGCGAAGCAGATGTTTGAGTTGCCATCTGCCCGGACTTTCATAGCAGGTGGCAACGAGTTTCTGTTCGCGCGGTTTTATGATGTCTACGAGGGAGTACAGTTAGTGCAGCTAGAAAGCCCGCCCATTGTCTCCGGTGTGCCGGACATGCACCCGTCGGATAGTCAAAACGTGGAAGAGACACGGAATCTGATGCAAACATCCAACTGGTAGAAATGCTCACATTTTTCTCCAACGAATATTCCATCTGCATTTCCAACGGAAATCTGCATATGTGCTTCTTATAATGCTGCTTATCACATCAACTGCACGAAAAAGGGGCTGCACGCTTAATGTGCAGCCCCTTAACAAGCCTATATTATTTTCTTCTGGACTCAAGTTCTTTTACGTTTGCCTCTACCTTCGCCTTGGAAAGCGGATATATAAGTAACAGTGCCAGTCCGCATAATGCATAGATGATTGCCGGGAAGAAGGTGGACAGATTGTAGATTCCATTTGCAACTTCCTGCGTCTGGCTTGTTGCCAGCTCATCATAACCGATCCAGCCAAGTGCCCAGCCGGAAAGTCCGCCCGCAATTGCCTGACCGATCTTTCTTGCAAAAGAGTACATACCGTATACGGTACCATCATCTCTGGTGTGATTCTTCACTTCCATGTCATCGATAACGTCCGTTACCAGTGCCCAGCACTGCATCTGGAAGAAATACATACCGATCATGGCAAGGAATGCCAGTCCGACGAACAGCCATACATTCTTTACATGCAGTACGCCAATAATAAAATATAATCCTGCGGAGATAAACATTCCGATAAGACTGCACTCTTTCTTTCCGTACTTCACGGCAAGCTTTGTGGACACTGCGGAAAGTACAAGCACGCACGGAAGCATCAGCAGCGAATATACGGATAATGCTGCAGTGTTCTTAAAGTAATCTGCAAACAGATACTGGTTGATGCCCTGGGACATTAAAGATGCCAACAACAACAGCACTGCCGAGAGAATCAGGCCCATCAGCGATCTGCTGGAAAACAGTGCGGAAACCGTCTGTCCGAACGTCTTCTTCTGGACATCCGGCTTCGGTACATACGCGACACGTTCTGTTGTCAGCATATAGCATAACAGATAGCAGATAACGGCAAGTACGGAAAAGATTCCTGCGATCATGGAAATTTTGGACGCGGATACGACCTTGTTTCCTGCCTCATCGGTGTAATATACCACCATCGGTGCAAGCATACCGATCAGGATACCTGCCAGCGTACCGCCCAGAGAACGGAACACAGATAAGGAGCTTCGGTCCTTCGGCTCGCTGGAAATAACAGATGCCATGGATCCATATGGAATATTTACGGATGTATAGAAAATGGATCCCCATAAAATGTAAGTGATGAACATGTAAGCAACTTTTGCCGCATACGGTGCATCTACCAGAAATGACTGGTACATCATAAACGATGCCAGTGCAACAAATGCGCACATACGCAGAATCCACGGACGGATGCGTCCGTTCTTGGTCGGCTTGCTGTTATCAACAATGCGTCCCATTCCGATGTCGGTAAATGCATCCAGACATCTTGCAAGCAGGAACATGGTACCTACCATACCGGCAGAGACTCCCATGACCTTTGTGTAAAATACCATTACATAGCTGCTGGCGAAAATGAATGTAAAATCATTCGCAATATCACCGCACATGTAACCGATTTTGTCCTTTACGCCAAACGGCTTGGTGTTTGTGTTTCCCATAATGCGCCTCCTGTAGCAGACCGCCCCATGCGGTCTCTTTGATGGTTTCCATTATAGCAACTTTCCTTTTCCTGTACCTTGCCTTTTTTTGTTTGACGTGGATTATTTTTGTGTTATATTTATTTTGTACTAAAATTTTTTCACGTTGTTATTTGCAGCTAACAGTTTCCGGATCAAGCAAGGAGGATTCTTATGGCATTGCCCTATATTTCCGTGGAGGACTGTTTTCCGGTCATCCGCCAGACCATCTTAGACACCTACAAAGTCGACTCTTTTCTGATGCATTATCCCTACTCCGATCTGGAGCGGCTGGACATGGGGCTTAGGAAGATGGTCTGGGGAACCTACTCCACAAATTCTGCCATCTTCTCCCTGTCTCCCGAGCAGGATGCCTGGCAGATTATCGTGTTAAAAAGTGTTCTGGGCTTTTACAATCTGATTATCACAGTTACAAACGAGGAGCATCCCGATATGTTTGGCTTCATGCCGTTCCGTACCGAACCTGCAACTCCGGCTGTCATCAACCGCATCATGAAGGAGAACGGCATTCCGCCACAGTATACATCCAGCATGCAGCAGGTCTACTACAATCTTCCCGTCGTGGAAATGCAGAGTCTGATCACCACACTGCAGCATCTGATCACTACATTTATCCCCGGGTTTGCAGCCAATCACGTCGAGTATATCAATTATACCTCCGAACAGCACGAAGTTGACTTTAACGAGGAACGGATTCACAAATTTACTTCCGATTATATGGCAAACCTCGCCGAACACATAAAATCCTGTGGCGATGCTGTCATCACCGGTGATCAGACAGCCTCCTCCGAAAGCATGAAATCCCTGTTGAATTTTGCGGTTTCTTTTTCCGAGACACCACTCTCCCAGTTAAAGGAATATCTCTCCTACATCAACACTTTTCTGTCTGCCAAAATGATGGACACACAGGTGCATCCCGCCTATATCTTTAAGCAGATGCATACCTTTCAGCTTAAAATTAACGAGACCGTGCAGGCGCAGGAACTGCAGCATCTTCCTTATGAAATGGTACGCAAATACTGCCTGCTCGTGAAAAACTTTACCTATGACAATTATTCCTATCTGATACGAAGCGTGGTCAATTATATCAACCAGCACCTGTCCTCGGAATTATCGCTCGCCACGCTTGCTTCGGAATTTGGCAAAAATGCTTCTTACCTCTCCAGCGAATTTAAAAAGGAAGTCGGCGACACACTCACAACTTATATCAACAAGCACCGCATTCTCGCCTCGCTGCGTTACTTTAACACCACGGACATGAGCGTTGCGGAAGTATCCAACGCCGTCGGCTACACCGATATGGGCTATTTTTCACGCCTCTTCCGGAAATATGTAGGACAGAGTCCTCGCGAATATAAAAAGATGCTGGATAAATGACATTTTATGCCCCACTATCTGCGCTCTTCCAGATACCACTCCGCCTCCCGCACCGTATCCACCAGAACCTCCATCGCCTCCAGCGGATATTCTCCTGCAGCGGTCTCGCCCGTCAGCATCACAGATGCCGCGCCCTGCTGCACCGCGCGGAATATATCGGACACTTCCGCCCGCGTCGGCACCGCCCGATACTCCATGGAAGCGAGCATCTGCGTGACGACCATAAACGCGCGCCCGTGCTTTCTACACTGAGCCGCAATCTCCTCCTGCGCGCACGGAAGCTTTGCCAGAGGCATCGCATTCCCCAGATCTCCTCTGGCGATCACGATCTCATCGCAGTGTGGCAACAGCTCCCCCAGATGCTCCATTCCCTGCAGATTCTCAATCTTTGCGAAAATGCGGATGTCCCCGACATCCTCATTTATTAAAGCTTGTTTTAAGTTCTTTAAGTCTTCTTGATTTCTCACGAATGGAAGCATGACCCCTGTGATCCTGCACTGCTTTACTCTGGCAAGATTCCTGTAATCACGCTCCGTCAGCGTCGGTGTCTGTATCTCCACACCGGGCGCCGCGATACTTTTCCCGCTTTTTAAGACGCCGCCCCGCACAACGGTACATTCCACCGCGACAGACGATCCGCAGCGGAATTGTTCTTCTACTTTTAATGCAATCCTGCCGTCGTCCAGCAAAATCTCCTGTCCGGGCGCAAGCGCCACAAGCAGCGTTCCCGGCACCGGAATCTCCGTCGGATCAAACAGATTGTTTTGTCCGTCCGCCACAAGGCTCAGACCGTCTCCCTCTTTTAAAAGACGCTCTGCCCCAAGCGTACCGATGCGGAGCTCCGGTCCCCGCAAGTCAATCAGAATCTCTGGCGTTCCGTCATGCAGCCGGCTCCATGCGCTGTGGATGCCGGAGATCCACGCATCCGCTTCTTCCAGATCCGCATGGGACAGATTGATTCTGATTCCTGTCATTCCTTTTTCAAACAAATGAACCAGCATCTCTGTATCACAGCATGCTGGTCCGATGGTTCCGTAAATTTTTGTCTTCATTATACTCTTCTCTCCGCGCAGCTGCTCTGCTGCGCCACCCATGATTCGATCGTGCGGCAGATTCTCCCGCCGCTTGTTCTATAGCATCTTTTTCTTACGCAGTATCAGCATCGTGATAATGCAGATCAACAGAGTCAGCACACAGATCAGCAAAAATCCGTGCGGCGTATTAGCGAACGGCATCCACCGCTCATCCACGTTCATTCCATAGATACCGGAAATGACCGTCGGAATCGCCATAACAATCGTGATTGAGGTCAGATACTTCATGACGTTATTCAGGCGGTTGTCGATCACGGAGGACATCAGTTCTCTGGTACCGTTGATGATGTCACGGTAGATGGAAGTCATCTCGATCGCCTGCTGGTTCTCGACTATAACATCCCCCAGAAGCTCCGTATCCTCCGGGTACTGCTCCAGTCTCTTATAGCGCGTCAGCCGGTCTAACACCACGCCGTTTGCACGCAGGGATGTGGCAAAATAGACCAGCGTGGACTCCAGTTCGTGCAGATCAATCAGATCCACGTCCTCGGTGTGTTGTCCGATCCGCTCCTCAATCTCCGTACGGCGCTTATCAATGATGCGCAGATTGGTCTGGTAGATCGTCGCGGTGCGGTACAGAATCTGGTACACAAAGCGCAGGCGCTTTTTCGTGCTGAACTCCTTCACGCGGTTGATCACAAAATTCTTGAGCACCGGCGTATCCTCCGTGCACACCGTCACGATCACATCCTGCGTTAAGATAATGCCGAGAGGGATTGTCGTGTAGGACTGCTTATCGTGCCGGATCTCTGTCGTCGGAACGTCCACCAGAATCAGCGTATATCCGTCCTGCAGCTCGATACGGGAGCTTTCCTCCTCATCGAGTGCTGCCTTGATATCGTCGATATCCACATTCAGCACATCGGCAATCTCCTCACATTCCTCCTGCGTGGGACTGATCATCCGCACCCACACGCCGTCCTGCAGCTTCTCCTCCTCATGTATCACCTGATTATCGGTCATAAAATATTTCATCATAGCTTTTGCCCTATATCCTCTCTACCTGTCATATAGAATCTGATATGCATTCAGACTGAGTTTTCTTCCAAACTTTGTCCCTGCATTTTTAATCTGACCGCAATACTCAAATCCATACGCCTCATGCAGATGAATGCTCGCCGCATTCTCACTGGTGATTAAAGAGATGACCGTGTCAATCTCCTCACACTCCGCCGCATAGGCAAGCACTTTCTCCATCAGGCTGCGGCCGATGCCACGCCCTCGATAATCCTTGTGTACATAAATCGATATCTCCACCGCCGGGTCAAATGCCTTACGGTCCCTGTAACGGGAAAGCGACGCATATCCCGCCACCTTGCCGTCCTCCACATCAACATAAATGACATAGCGCCCGTTATGCTCCGCAAACCATGCCTTCCGGTTCTCCATGTCTTTGACTTCCGTATCAAACGTTGCCGTCGTGTGAAGAATCGCTTCATTATATATATCCATCAATGCAGGAATATCCTGCAGTACCGCTCTGCGTATCATTCTCTTACCAGCTTTCGTGTCCTAAAATGTCTCTGTAACAGAAAACGCCTTCGGAATCCGAAGGCGTTTTCCCTTTTTTATCATATCACAGTTTTTCTGGCACTTCTACGCTAAATTTGCAAAATCACAGGAAATCACGCGCCACGTTTCCGCTCCGGAAGCTGCGCCAGAATGATTGCAGCAAACATCAGCACACAGCCGGAAAGCTCACGTACCGAGAGCGCCTGCCCTAATATTACCCAGCCTGCAATCAATGAAATTACCGACTCCAGGCTGAGGATTAAGGACGCCACCGTTGGGTTCATGCCACGCTGTCCGACAATCTGGAGTGTGTACGCCACGCCACAGGAAAAAACACCTGCGTACAGCACCGGAATCCATGCCTGCAGAACCGCTCCCATATCCGGTTTCTCAAACAGCCACATGCAGACCGCCGACAGCAGTGCACACACAAAAAACTGGATACACGACATTTTTACACCGTCCGCCAGCGGCGCAAAATGATCAATAACAAGAATGTGCGCCGAAAATGCAAATGCCGACAGCAGAACGAACAGATCTCCCTTCTGCAGGGAAAAGCTGCCATCTGTCATACATAAAATGTATAACCCTGCGACAGCCAGCGCCACAGCGGCCCAGATTTTGATTCCCGCCTTTTTTCCTAAAAAAATACTTAATATCGGCACCAGCACAATGTACATCGCTGTGATAAATCCCGCCTTGCCTACTGTTGTATACTGTATTCCGATCTGTTGCAGATTGCCTGCCACAAAAAGCATGACCCCGCAGCAGATTCCGCCAAGCAGCAGATTTTTCCGGCTTCCCGGTGTCTTTCCGGCATCCTCTTCCTTTGCACCTGTTCTATGAAACACTGCAATACATGGGATCAGCACTAACCCGCCAATCACATTCCGCACTACGTTAAAGGTAAACGGTCCGATATAATCCATTCCAACACTCTGCGCCACAAACGCAACGCCCCAGATCGTTGCCGTCAAAAGCAGCAGCAAAGATTGTCTCATCACAAATTTATTCATCACTCTACTACAGAACGCTCCGCAGGAACTGTCTTGCCTCTGGCGTCTTCGGATTGGAAAAAATCTCCTCCGGCTTTCCTTCCTCAAGAATTCTTCCATCCGCCATAAAGACAACCTTGTCCGCAAGTCCGGCTTTTCCGATCCGTTCTTTTGCAAGAGCCTCTGCCCTTCCTTTCTCCATCTTTTTTACATGAACAGGCGCCAGCATTACATTCTCAAGTACAGTCTTGTGTGGGAACAGATTGAATCTCCCGCACATAGCAGTCCGCCAGGCCGGCAATCGCCTCCTGATCATTTCTGCTCGTCTCATCGTAAAACCCCACCGTATAAAACCCGGCTGCCTTTGCCGTCTTAATCGCATAGAGCGCATCCTCGAACACCCAGGTGTCCGCCGGGTGCGTACCAAGTGCCTTTGCCGCTGCCGGATAGATGTC
>PPYE01208342.1_pt1 | contig 12504 bp, 6 predicted proteins | sample 1559881 | NCBI WGS metagenome assembly PPYE01 (sample SAMN08240022, study PRJNA423297) | Human gut metagenome, whole genome shotgun sequencing project.
CTGTTAAACTTTAAAAGGATATACATTTTTAACAAGTAATACAATCATAACATAATCTTAATAAATTTTAAATATTTTCTGTAAAAGTAAATTTACTTTTTGGTTATATTAAAGATGCAGAAAAAGTTAAAAAAGGTATTGACACACGTGGAAAAGTGTGATATTTTAATACAGAACGCTGCCGAAGACAGTAGGTGCCGAAAGGCATAAGGATTAAAACGCCTACCGAGGACTAAGTATTCTATTTAAGATTACAGAGACCTTACTGTCATGCAGTAAGGCTTTTTTTATGTTTTGACGCGGCGGTATATCAAAATCTATAAGGAGGTGTACCATTTATGGCAAAAGTAGAACTGAAACAACCAATCGTAGATGAAATCGCAAACAGCATTAAAGACGCACAGGCAGTAGTACTTGTTAACTACAGTGGTCTTACAGTTGAACAGGATACAATTCTGCGTAAGGAGTTAAGAGAAGCTGGTGTTCAGTATAAAGTATACAAAAATACTATGATGAACCGTGCTTTTGCAGGAACAGCATGTGAAAGCCTTTGCCCACATCTGGAAGGAACAAACGCTCTGGCTATTTCCGCAACAGATGCTACAGCACCGGCAAGAATCCTTGCTAAATATGCAAAACAGTTCCCAGCTCTTGAGCTGATCGCAGGTGTAGTTGAAGGTAACTACAACGATCAGGCTGGAATCCAGGCACTGTCCCAGGTTCCGTCCAGAGAAGAACTTCTTGGAAAACTTCTTGGAAGTATCCAGTCTCCTATCACAAACTTCGCTCGTGTGCTTAATCAGATCGCAGAGGCACAGGGTGGCGCTGATACAGAGGCAGCCGCTGAGTAAATCCCAGCATTATTAAAACAAATCTTAAAAAATGGAGGAAAATTAAAATGGCAAAATTAACAACAGAAGAATTTATTGCAGCAATCAAAGAATTATCTGTATTAGAATTAAATGAACTCGTAAAAGCTTGCGAAGAAGAATTCGGTGTATCCGCAGCAGCAGGTGTTGTAGTAGCAGCAGCTGGAGCAGCTGGAGAAGCAGCTGAAGAAAAAGATGAGTTCGATGTAGAACTTACAGAAGTTGGACCGAACAAAGTAAAAGTTATCAAAGTTGTTCGTGAAGTTACCGGTCTTGGACTGAAAGAAGCTAAAGCAGTAGTTGACGGTGCTCCGAAAGCTCTTAAAGAAGGCGCATCCAAAGCAGAAGCTGAAGACATCAAAACAAAACTTGAAGCAGAAGGCGCTAAGGTTACACTTAAATAATTCTGTTAAAGATGAGAATTGGATGGAGACACCCTGCGGTGTCTCCATATTTTTTTGGATAAATTTACAAAAAACTGGTTGACAGGCAGAGACCGCTATGCTATAGTGAAGAATGCTATATTATGGCAAGGATATGCCTGTTTATCTCAAACCGTAAACAGGAGCATGTTGTAAAATAAATAAAAAAACAGGGGTGAAACGTCAATGGAAAAAAACAGAATTCGTTCTGTAAAAACTGGAAAAAGCATGCGCATGAGCTACCAGAGACAAAAAGAAGTTCTGGAAATGCCGAATTTGATTGAAGTCCAGAAAGATTCCTATAAGTGGTTTCTCGATGAGGGCCTCAAAGAAGTGTTTGATGATATTTCTCCGATCGCGGATTATGGCGGAAAGTTTAGCCTGGAATTCATCGATTTCACGTATGACGCTAAAGATGCAAAATATACCATCGCACAGTGTAAAGAACGTGACGTAACTTACGCGGCACCTTTGAAGGTTCGCGTGCGACTGATCAATAAAGAAACAGAGGAAATCAACGAACACGAGATCTTCATGGGAGATCTTCCGTTAATGACAGAAACAGGTACTTTTGTTATTAATGGTGCTGAGCGTGTTATCGTCAGCCAGTTGGTACGTTCCCCTGGAATTTATTACGCAATTGCACATGATAAACTTGGTAAGAGACTGTTTTCCAGTACTGTTATTCCGAACAGAGGTGCATGGCTGGAATATGAAACAGATTCCAATGATGTATTCTATGTACGTGTGGACAGAACCCGTAAGGTTCCGATCACTGTGCTGATTCGTGCCCTTGGTATCGGCACCAATGCAGAAATCGTAGAATTATTCGGTGAAGAGCCGAAGATCCTTGCAAGTTTTACCAAGGATACATCTACCAATTATCAGGAAGGTCTTCTTGAACTGTATAAGAAGATCCGTCCGGGTGAGCCTCTTGCAGTAGAGAGTGCAGAGAGTCTTATCATGGCTATGTTCTTCGATCCGAGAAGATATGACCTTGCCAAGGTCGGCCGTTATAAATTTAATAAGAAACTTCATTTTAATAAACGTATTGTAGGACATAAGCTCGGAGAAGCTGTTGTTGATCCGTCTACAGGAGAAATCCTTGCAGAGGAAGGCACAAACGTAACAATCGAGCTTGCAGACAAGATTCAGAATGCAGCAGTACCATTTGTATGGATTCAGGGTGAAGAACGTAAGATCAAAGTTCTTTCCAGCATGATGGTTGATATTACAGCTCATGTAGATCTTGACTGTGATCCAAAAGAACTGGGTGTTACAGAATTAGTATACTATCCGGTGCTTGAAAAAATCCTGGAAGAAAATGATAATCTCGAAGACATCAAAGCCGCTATTAAGAGAGATATCCATGATCTTATTCCGAAGCATATTACCAAAGAAGATATTTTGGCTTCCATTAACTACAATATGCATCTGGAATATGGCATCGGAAATGATGACGATATCGACCATCTGGGTAACCGTCGTATCCGTTCTGTTGGTGAACTCCTTCAGAATCAGTATCGTATCGGTCTTTCCAGACTGGAAAGAGTTGTACGTGAACGTATGACAACTCAGGACACAGAGAGTATTTCTCCACAGTCCCTGATCAATATCAAACCGGTAACAGCAGCAGTTAAGGAGTTCTTTGGTTCATCTCAGCTGTCACAGTTCATGGATCAGAATAACCCTCTTGGTGAGCTGACACATAAGAGACGTCTTTCTGCACTGGGACCTGGCGGTCTGTCACGAGACAGAGCCGGATTCGAGGTACGAGATGTCCACTATTCTCATTATGGACGTATGTGCCCTGTTGAGACTCCTGAAGGTCCTAACATCGGTCTGATCAACTCCCTTGCATCTTATGCAAGAATCAATGAGTATGGATTTATTGAGGCTCCTTATCGTAAAATCGATAAAACAGATCCGTCAAATCCGATCGTAACAGATGATGTTGTATATATGACAGCTGATGAGGAAGATAACTATCATGTAGCTCAGGCAAATGAGCCATTGGATGAAGAGGGACATTTTCTCCACAAAAACGTATCCGGTCGATTCCGTGAAGAGACTCAGGAATATGAGAAACGTATGTTTGATTACATGGACGTATCACCTAAGATGGTATTTTCTGTAGCGACAGCGCTGATTCCTTTCCTTCAGAACGATGATGCTAACCGTGCGCTGATGGGATCCAACATGCAGCGTCAGGCAGTACCGCTTCTTACAACAGAAGCTCCTGTAGTAGGAACTGGTATGGAAACAAAAGCGGCTGTTGACTCAGGTGTATGCGTTCTGGCTAAGAAGTCCGGTACCGTTCTTCGTTCCACATCTACAGATATCAGTATCAAGAATGATGATGGAACAAAAGATGATTATCATCTTACAAAATTCCTCCGCAGTAACCAGAGTAACTGCTACAACCAGAAGCCGATCGTATTCCAGGGTGAACATGTAGAAGCAGGACAGGTTATCGCAGATGGTCCGTCTACTGCAAATGGTGAGCTTGCTCTTGGTAAGAACCCGCTGATCGGATTCATGACATGGGAAGGTTACAACTATGAGGATGCTGTTCTGTTAAGTGAGAGACTGGTACAGAACGATGTCTATACTTCTGTTCATATTGAAGAATATGAAGCAGAAGCACGTGATACAAAACTTGGACCGGAAGAGATCACAAGAGATGTTCCGGGTGTCGGTGATGACGCACTGAAAGATCTGGATGAGCGTGGTATTATCCGTATCGGTGCAGAGGTTCGTGCCGGCGATATTCTTGTTGGTAAAGTTACTCCTAAGGGAGAAACAGAGCTGACAGCAGAAGAACGTCTTCTGCGTGCAATCTTTGGTGAGAAAGCAAGAGAAGTTCGTGATACTTCCCTTAAAGTTCCTCACGGAGAATATGGTATTATCGTAGATGCCAAAGTATTTACAAGAGAGAATGGCGATGAGCTGTCTCCTGGAGTAAATCAGGCAGTACGTATTTATATTGCTCAGAAACGTAAGATTTCTGTTGGTGACAAGATGGCTGGTCGTCATGGTAACAAGGGTGTTGTTTCCCGTGTACTTCCTGTTGAGGATATGCCATTCCTGCCGAACGGACGTCCACTGGATATCGTACTGAACCCACTGGGTGTACCTTCACGTATGAATATCGGTCAGGTCCTTGAAATCCACTTAAGTCTTGCTGCCAAAGCACTTGGATTCAACGTTTCCACACCGGTATTTGATGGTGCGAGTGAAATTGATATCCAGGATACTCTGGAACTGGCAAATGATTATGTAAATATTGAAGATTTTGAAGAATTCCGTGCAAAATATCAGGATACACTTGCACCTGATGTTATGGAATATCTGGATGAACACAAAGATCACAGAGAATTGTGGAAAGGTGTTCCGATTTCCAGAGATGGTAAAGTACAGCTCCGTGACGGACGTACAGGTGAATACTTCGACGGTCGTGTAACAATCGGACACATGCATTACCTGAAACTGCATCATCTGGTTGATGATAAGATCCATGCGCGTTCTACAGGTCCTTACTCACTTGTTACACAGCAGCCTCTGGGTGGTAAAGCTCAGTTTGGTGGACAGCGTTTCGGTGAGATGGAGGTTTGGGCTCTGGAGGCATATGGTGCTTCGTATACACTGCAGGAAATCCTGACAGTTAAGTCCGATGACGTTGTTGGACGTGTTAAGACTTATGAAGCAATCATCAAGGGCGACAATATTCCTGAACCAGGTATCCCTGAGTCCTTCAAAGTTCTTCTGAAAGAACTTCAGTCTCTGGGTCTGGATGTCAAAGTCCTCAGAGATGACAATACAGAAGTACATCTGCTGGAAACAGTAGATTATGGTGATACAGACCTTCGTTCTGTAATCGAAGGTGACAGCAGACATCACAGAGAAGAAGAGTCCTTCGGAAAACATGGTTACACCAAACAGGAATTCGAAGGTGAAGAACTTGTAGATGTTGAAGAGGATGAGGAAGACGATGATGATTTCATTGACTTCGACGAGTCCTACGATGATGAAGACAACGAGTAGAAAGGGGAAAGAATACATGGCAGAATCAACCACATCAAATGAAACATATCAGCCAATGACTTTCGATGCCATCAAGATCGGACTGGCGTCCCCTGAGAAGATCAGAGAGTGGTCCAGAGGTGAGGTAACGAAACCGGAAACCATCAACTACCGTACTCTGAAACCGGAGAAGGACGGACTTTTCTGTGAAAGAATTTTCGGGCCAAGTAAGGACTGGGAGTGCCATTGTGGTAAATATAAAAAAATCCGTTATAAAGGTGTTGTCTGCGACCGATGCGGTGTAGAAGTTACAAAAGCATCTGTCAGAAGAGAACGTATGGGACATATCGAGCTTGCTGCTCCGGTATCCCATATCTGGTATTTCAAGGGTATTCCGTCCCGTATGGGACTGATCCTTGATCTGTCGCCGAGAACATTGGAAAAAGTTTTATACTTTGCTAACTATATCGTACTGGATCCGGCTGATTCCGGACTTCAGTACAAGCAGGTACTTACAGAGAAAGAGTATCAGGATGCTCGTGAAGCATATGGATATAATTTCCGTGTAGGTATGGGAGCAGAATCCATTATGGAACTGCTCAAAGCAATTGATCTTGAAAAAGACGCTGCTGAACTGAAAGCTGAACTTGTTGATGCAACCGGACAGAAACGTGCCAGAATCATCAAGAGACTGGAAGTTGTAGAGTCTTTCCGCGAATCAGGAAACCGACCTGAGTGGATGATCATGACTGCAATTCCGGTTATTCCGCCGGATCTGCGTCCTATGGTACAGCTGGATGGTGGACGTTTTGCAACATCTGACCTGAATGATCTGTACAGAAGAATTATCAACCGTAACAATCGTCTGAAACGTCTTCTGGAGCTGGGTGCGCCGGACATCATCGTCCGCAATGAGAAACGTATGCTTCAGGAAGCTGTAGATGCTCTGATTGATAACGGCCGTCGTGGCCGTCCGGTAACAGGCCCTGGAAACAGAGCCCTGAAATCCCTTTCCGACATGTTGAAAGGTAAATCCGGACGTTTCCGTCAGAACCTGCTCGGTAAACGAGTTGACTACTCCGGACGTTCTGTTATCGTCGTTGGACCGGAACTGAAAATCTATCAGTGTGGTCTTCCGAAAGAAATGGCAATCGAACTGTTCAAACCTTTCGTAATGAAAGAGCTGGTTGCAAACGGAACTTCTCATAACATCAAGAATGCTAAGAAGATGGTCGAAAAACTTCAGCCGGAAGTCTGGGATGTCCTCGAAGATGTTATCAAAGAACATCCGGTTATGCTGAACCGTGCACCTACACTGCATCGTCTGGGTATCCAGGCGTTTGAGCCGATTCTTGTAGAAGGTAAAGCTATCAAGCTTCATCCACTTGTTTGTACTGCGTTCAACGCTGACTTCGATGGTGACCAGATGGCTGTTCATCTTCCACTTTCTCAGGAAGCTCAGGCAGAGTGCCGTTTCCTTCTGCTCTCACCGAACAACCTTCTGAAACCTTCAGATGGTGGACCGGTAGCCGTTCCTTCACAGGATATGGTCCTTGGTATCTACTACCTGACACAGGAGAGACCTGGAAATCCGGGAGAAGGTAAGTTCTTCAAGAGCGTTAATGAAGCAATTCTTGCTTATGAAAATAAGGTTATTACTCTTCAGTCCAGAATTAAGGTTCGTATCACAAAGACAATGCCTGATGGAACAGAAATGACTGGTATTGTAGAGTCTACACTTGGACGTTTCCTGTTTAATGAAATCCTTCCTCAGGATCTTGGATTCGTAGACAGAAGCATTCCGGGTAATGAACTTCTTCTGGAAGTTGATTTCCTGGTTGGTAAGAAACAGCTGAAGAAAATTCTGGAAAAAGTTATTAATACACACGGAGCTACCAAGACAGCAGAAGTTCTTGATTCTATCAAGGCTACAGGTTACAAGTACTCTACACGTGCAGCGATGACCGTATCCATTTCTGATATGACTGTGCCGCCTCAGAAACCTGAGATGATCCAGAATGCGCAGAATATCGTAGACAAAATCACAAAGAACTATAAGCGTGGTCTTATTACTGAAGAAGAGCGTTACAAAGAAGTCGTTGAAACATGGAAGAAGACTGATGATGAGCTTACAAAAGCACTTCTGGATGGTCTTGATAAATATAACAATATCTTTATGATGGCTGACTCCGGTGCCCGTGGTTCTGATAAACAGATCAAACAGCTTGCAGGTATGCGTGGTCTGATGGCCGATACAACTGGTCATACGATCGAGCTTCCTATCAAGTCAAACTTCCGTGAAGGTCTTGAAGTACTGGAATACTTCATGTCTGCACATGGTGCTCGTAAAGGTATGTCCGATACAGCACTTCGTACAGCCGACTCTGGATACCTGACCAGACGAATGGTTGATGTATCTCAGGAACTGATCGTTCGTGAGACAGACTGCTGCGAAAACAGACCGGAAATCTCTGGTATGTATGTCAAAGGCTTCATGGATGGAAAAGAAGAAATCGAAAACCTTCAGGAACGTATCACAGGTCGTTTTGCATGTGAGACTATCACAAATAAAGATGGTGAAGTTCTTGTTAAGGCAAACCATATGATCACCCCAAGACGTGCTGCACGTATCATGAGTGAAGGTGTAAGCAAAACTGGTGGACCGATCGAAGAAGTCAAGATCCGTACAATTCTGACCTGTAAGTGTAAGGTTGGTGTCTGCGCAAAATGTTATGGTGCAAACATGGCAACTGGTGAAGCTGTTCAGGTTGGTGAGGCTGTTGGTATTATTGCTGCGCAGTCTATCGGTGAGCCTGGTACACAGCTGACTATGCGTACATTCCATAGTGGTGGTGTAGCCGGTGGAGATATCACTCAGGGTCTTCCTCGAGTTGAGGAGCTTTTTGAGGCAAGAAAACCGAAAGGTCTTGCTATTATCACAGAAATTCCTGGTGTTGCTGTCATCAACGACACAAAGAAAAAACGTGAGATCATTGTAACAAATCCGGAGAACGGAGATTCCAAGACATATCTGATCCCTTATGGATCTCGTATCAAGATTGCAGACGGACAGGTTCTTGAAGCTGGTGATGAACTTACAGAAGGTAGTGTAAATCCACATGATATCCTGAGAATTAAAGGTGTTCGTGCTGTTCAGGATTACATGATCCGTGAAGTTCAGAGAGTATATCGTCTCCAGGGTGTAGAAATCAGTGATAAGCATATCGAGGTTCTGGTTCGTCAGATGCTGAAGAAGATTCGTATCGAAGACAATGGAGATACAGAATTCCTTCCGGGAACACTTGTAGATGTTCTTGAATTTGAGGAAGTTAATGAAAACCTTGAGAAAGAAGGAAAGAAACCGGCAGAAGGAAAGCAGGTAATGCTTGGTATTACCAAAGCTTCTCTGGCAACAGATTCCTTCCTGTCAGCGGCATCCTTCCAGGAAACAACAAAAGTCCTGACAGAGGCTGCAATCAAAGGTAAGGTTGACCACCTGGTTGGTCTGAAGGAAAACGTTATCATTGGTAAACTGATTCCAGCAGGTACAGGTCTGAAACGTTACAGAGATATCCAGTTGGATACAGGCATGCCGGAAGAGGCACCGACAGTGGATGAAGAAACTGCAGAAAGCCTTCCGGAAGACGGAGAAACGATCACACTGGAAGAACCTGTTGATGCTGCAGATGATGAAATCATCAATGCAGAAGAAAACACTGACGATACAGAGGAATAATTAATTATTGTTCACAGACATCCCCTGACCATTTTGGTGGTCGGGGGATTTTTATATGGAAAAATATAAATATTGTATGAAAAAAACTGGAAGAATATCGAAAATTACAGACATGGATTTATTTGCATGCTATAATGAAGCTAATTAATATTTAAAATAAATAAAAAACTCTGAAATATAGGAGATTACCGGGAAAGGAGGGGGAAGATGGATAAGCAACTGCCGGTTTCTGTATGGCCGGAATGGAAGATTACAGAAAAGATTGGAGAAGGATCTTTCGGTAAAGTTTATAAAGCTTGTCGAAGTGAGCAGGGAACGACATTTTATTCTGCGATTAAAGTTATCACGATTCCCTCAAATCCCGGGGAATTAAGCAGCGTTCGTTCTGAAAGCCCGAATGAACAGTCAGTGAAAGAATATTTTCAGGGACTTGTTGATGAATGTATTCAGGAAGTCAGTACCATGGAATATTTCAGAGGAAATTCTCATGTGGTTTCTGTTGAAGATTATAAAGTAGTAGAATATCTGGATGACATTGGATGGGATATTTATATCCGGATGGAATATCTGACCAGCTTTATGGAATATTGTGCAGGACGCGCACTTTCGGAAGATGATGTGATCCGCCTTGGTATTGATCTGTGTAAAGCATTGGAATACTGTCAATGTCAGAATATTATTCACAGAGATATCAAACCTGAAAATATTTTTGTATCCAGGTTTGGAGAATTTAAACTTGGAGACTTTGGTATTGCCCGTGAACTGGAACGCACTATGAGCGGACTTTCAAAGAAGGGTACCTATTCTTATATGGCTCCGGAAATGTATAAAGGTGAAGCTTATGATTCAAGAGTAGACATTTATTCGCTTGGAATTGTTTTATACAAACTTCGGAATCACAACAGACTTCCGTTTATCAGCCTGGAAAAACAGCTGATTACATACAGAGATAAAGAAAATGCTTTGAATAAACGTATGGCCGGGGAGAAACTCCCTAGACCGGCAGAAGCAGGCGATGCGTTTGCGGAGGTGATTCTCAAAGCATGTGCGTTTGACCGGGAAGAACGTTATGCTAATGCAGAGGAATTTCGTGAAGCATTGGAGAGAGTAAAAACAGGAAGTTCATCTGCAAAAACAGTGCATGTACGTAAAACGCAGGAGCTTGAACATGCACCGGGGAAAATAAATCCACAGAAGGTGCAGCACAAATCTCAGCAAAGAACACCACAGAAAGACCGAAAACAAGCAATCCAGCAGTCCCAAATGAAAGCAGAGACAGAAGGGACAGTGATTGTACGCAAAAACAATCAGGAAAGGCCGTTATCAGCAAAAAAAGCCAAAAAGAGAGCAAAAAAGAAATTTGAGCCACTGGTTGCTGCGGTTATTATCATGTTTGCTGCAGTCTGTGTGATCGTGGGTGTATTTATCTGGCTTTTGAGGGAAAATGCGGAACTGCAGCGTTTGAAACAGTCTGTAACGGAAACTGTTCAGACTGCAGAAAGTAAGCAGTTGCAGGAGACACTGGAAAAAATACAGACACAGGCAACAGAGATCAGTGATAATCTGAATGATTACAGCTGGATCGGTTCAGAAGAGGATGGAAAGATCAGCTACCTGAAACAGCTGGATGATGGCAGCTGGCAGGTAAGGAAGATCCTTATCTATCCATCCCTTTCGAAGGATAATCAGTATGAAGAATACTATTACTGGAAGAATGAACTGTTTTTTGCATATATTTGGTCAGACAGCAGTACATCCGGAGATATAAAAGAAGGACAGCAGAAAATAGACCGTTATTATTATGATGATGGAAAGCTTGTCCGATGGATTGATGAAAATAACCGTTGTCATGACAATGAGACAAATAATGATGAATACGTCAGCAGAGGCGAAAAGTATCTGAATCGTGCAGAGGAATATAAGAATGAACTGAATCTTTCTTCAGACAGCAGCTCAGAAAATTCAGCATCATAAGAAAGGACGGAATATGGCCTATCAGATTGAATATGCATATACATGCCATATAGGAAAAATCCGCAATAATAATGAAGATAATTTCTGGTGCTGCGGTGATAGTCTGGAGGCTCAGAATCAGGGAATGAGCCATATTCGAAGCGGATATATGAAACAATCGGAATATCCGCTGCTTGCTGTTTTTGATGGCATGGGAGGTGAGAGCTGTGGCGAGATGGCTGCTTTTCTTGCGGCAGAAGCCTGTGGCGAACATTTTAAAACTGCAAAAGATGGAATACGGAATGATCCGGAAGAATTCCTGAATGAAATCTGTGAAAGCATGAATCAGGCTATCTGCGATTACGGCAGGACAAATAAGATCAACAGCATGGGAACAACGGCAGCATTACTTGCCTTTGCAGAAGATGCTGTTTATAGCTGCAATCTTGGAGACAGCCGGATCTATAAATCAGACCGCGAGAAATTTTATCAGATTTCACAAGACCACGTCCTGGGGCGCAGTTTGTTTGGAAAGGCACCATTAACACAGTATCTTGGGATGGAAGAAGAAAATCTGCAGCTGGAACCGTCGATCAGCAGGCAGGAAATTAAAATAGGGGATCGCTTCCTGCTTTGTTCTGATGGAATCACAGATATGCTTTCAGACGGAGAAATCGCGGATATACTCAGCAGGGATATTCCAGTGGCAAAAACCGTAGAGATTCTCGTGGACAGAGCTCTGAAAAAGGGTGGAAGAGATAATATTACAGTTGTTTTATGTGAGATCATGGAGCAGCCACGCAATATGTTCAGACGAGTGTTAAATTGGTTTCACAGGCAGAATGAGGGTGATATATAATGAAAAACAGAATGCAGGATCTTGATTTTGAGCAGACAGTGGCATTTGATTCTGTAAAAGACTTTGAATTTACGAGAAAAGCTGCACAGAGATTTCGTCAGGTTGTCAGTCTGGATGGCTTTGAGGATGAGGATGCAGATGTTATTTTTCATTATTTATATAAAGAAATGGAACTCGTGTCTTTTGGAGATCATCTGAAACGTTATATTTATGAACGTGCAGGATTGGAAGAACCTTATAACGAAGTCACACAGGATATTTACAGAGATATTGTGATCGAATCATTTCATGAGACTTGTACACCGAAATCTATGAATCCAACTTCGACAAAACTGACATCGTTGGTAAATAACTGGCTGACACAGGCTTCGGTAAAAAGAGAAACTGTTTTTTTATTGGGTTTTGGATTGCGCATGAGTGCAGAAGATGTATCCGATTTTCTGACAAGGGTTTTGCGGGAACAGGATTTTGATTTCCATAATCCGGATGAGGTAATCTACTGGTACTGTTATTCGCAGCAGCTTGGTTATCATAGGGCAGAAGAACTTAAGAAACGCTATGAAGAGCTGGAACCAGATGAGAGTTATACAGAAGCTCCACAGGTTTATTCGGGAAAAATCTGTCTTGATACAGAGGATAAAC
>PPYE01741044.1_pt1 | contig 12499 bp, 3 predicted proteins | sample 1559881 | NCBI WGS metagenome assembly PPYE01 (sample SAMN08240022, study PRJNA423297) | Human gut metagenome, whole genome shotgun sequencing project.
CATTTTGGCAACGCAGATGCCGTGCCGCAGCCGCCGAAGCGGTGCTTAAGCCGTAAGGCGGGAATTGTGCGGTGTTGCCATAAGGCTGCGGAACGGTCAATCCCGTTCCCTACAGCATTTTTTCAGCATGTGGCTAATGATACAGTGCCCTATCGTGCTTTTCATCCGCGGATGGATTTCAAAGTTTTATTTTACAACTTCACAAGTATCTCCCCCGCACCGGAATCCGATTGCCCTTCTCCCCTATCCCGCAACCGTGCGTACCGTTCATCTTCATCCGCTCCCCCACCCCAAAACAAAAGGCATGTGCCCCCTTATCTCTATCATAAGGTGGGCACATGCCGTTACATTATCATGATTTTATCACGCCAAAGTCATCAGGCAATGCAGCCATCGGCAAAGCTGTTGCGCTTGGCTTTCTCTTTCTGCTGGTTGCGCTTGGCGATGATTTCTTTGCTCAGGCCAATACGGTTGGTCTTGAAGTGGAAGAACGGGCGTTCCGGTACGGTGAAAATCTCCACCGGACGCATGTAACGTTCCGGCAGGCAGGCATTGATCTTATCGCGCACATCGTCCAAGGTGTAGCCATCTTTGAGCTGGACGTACAGGTACGGCAGGAAGCAGCCCTCGTGCTCATCATCCGGCACGATAACAAAGAACTCGTCCTTGATGCCCTTGATGTCGGCATCGGCCACGATGTTCTCCAGCGGCTGCACCATCAGGTCGCCGCCGCCAAAGCGCGGGGATGCGCCGCGGGTCATCGTGTAGAGCACACCGTCCTCGGACATATAGCCAATATCGCCGGTGTGCAGCCAGGTCTTGCCGTCTGCGTGGACCTGCAGTGCCTTGGCGGTTGCTTCGGGGCGGTCATAGCCCAGCATCACGCCGGGGCCCGTCATGCAGATCTCACCGGGGGTATTGTAGGTCAGCTCTTCCTGGGTGCCGGGCTTGAAGATGCTGATGACGCTGTGGATCATCGGAACACCAACGTTGCCGTCACGCACCGGGAACGGAGCCATGGGCAGAGTGGCGTTGGAGCCGGCCTCGCTGCTGCCGTAGCCGGCAGTAAAGCGCAGGTTGCAGTTATGCTGCTTGAGGAACTCCTCAACATTGCGCAGCTGCTTGTTGTTGAATGCCTCGCAGCCGGCGCCAATGGCCAGCATGTGGGACATATCATAGTCAGCCGGAAGACGCTTGCTGCGGCGGATAACCTCCACAAACATGGGGATCAGGGGCCAGTTGTTGGGGCGGTAGCGCATCATTTCCAGGTCAACATCGTACACATCCACAAACGGATCCAGAATGAGCAGCATACCGCCGGCCAGGGGCAGCAGCATCATGGAAACCACAACAGCGATCAGAGCCGGGGGCAGGATGGTCAGCAGCCAGGTGGGGCGGAATTTATCCGAAGCGCCATAAAAGTTCATCTGGGCCAGCACGCCGATGATGCTGTGTGCAGAATGGATGACCTGCTTGGAAGGGCCGGTGGAACCGCTGGTGTAGGCGCGCAGCAGCGGGCGGTCAATGTTGACAGGAGCGGGCACAAAGCCGCGAAAACGCTGGCCCATGTTACAGAAATCAGCCCACATCATGGTATCAGAGCCACGGGCGGGAACATCCGGATACAGGGCATCCAGGGAATGCTGCAGGTAAACCGGCATAGCGGCGCGGTCGCCGCTTTCCAGAGCGGGAACGATAACATAGGTATTCACGTTGGTCTGCTCACGGTAAGCTTCGATTTCGGCCTTGGAGAAGAAGTCGTGAACAAAAATCACCTTGGCATTGGCTTTCTGAACAGCTTCAATGTTTTCTTCCAGGGTGTTGTCACGGCACAGCAGCGAAGCGCCGATGCGCTCGGCTGCCAGCAGCAGATAAATGAATTCCGGCACAGAACGCAGGAACACGGGGATCTGGTCCCCCTGCTTGACGCCAAGCACCTGCAGAGCGCGGGCGGTGGCGTCCACCTTACGGAACACGGTACCCCAGGTGATATCCACGCCATAGTAGTGCATGGCAACCACGTTAGGGTCTGCAGCGCGCACGGAGAGGTACTGCTCCACGGTGCAGGCCGGAACCTGGATACCGCGCAGAACATCCGGATAGAACTTCATCCAGGGGCGGTCAATGCTGGGCTTGCCAGTCAACATCGCGTTTTCATTCATTGCAATTTCCTCCAAATGTCTTTCCCTTATAGTTGCAGGGAATTAAATTATCCAAATCAAATCACGCCAAACCTTTATGGCGCTTTCCCCTGCTGTGCACATCGTTGCACAGCGTCGCCGAACCATAATGCTATAATTATCTTCGGTGCTGAACATAGTATACCATTCCTGTTTACGGAAAGCACGAGAATCCCATGGCACAAATTTCCAGAAATTGATTCCGCGTGATTCACTTTTTTCACATGGATTTTCACGCTTTGGCATGGAGTTTTCTTGCAATTTCATTTTCCTCGGTGCAACAAAAGCCCCAGCTACCGCAGCAGCCAGGGCTTTATGTTTATGCGTATGTATGTTGTATTTTTAGATTTTGTTCATCCAGTTCTCTTGCAGTTCTTCCATTTCATCACTTTTGGCGCGGGTAATCAGATGGATTCCCTGCAGGACATGATGGATGTGCTCCGCAATGGCGTTGCGCTCTTTTGTCACGTTCTGGTCATCCAAATTCCAGACCTGATCAAAATATTCACTCAGGCGGTCTTCCATCACACTGTTGTTGACCATTGCAATCCGGTTGATGGGGCAGTTGTTATCCAGCCGAAGATACGATGCAGCGCCAGAAAGAAACACATTGGGGTCTGCCACATACTGGAAATCGTTCACAATGCGGCCGCTGATCAAGCGGAATTCAAGTTTTTCACGCTGCTTGCAAAGCTGCAGCACATAGCTGATGCACCGGCTGCGCTGATCCGGGGTAAGGCTGACCTTGTAACTGAAAAAGTCCAGCTCGCCGGAAACCGCCATGGAGGAAAATGCAGCTTCATAAATCAGGATGCGGATGTTTGTTTCCTCCACCACACCTTTGGCAAGGTTGTGTACGCTACGCAGCTCCGCAGGGGTAGCACCCAAAAAATCTTTCAGCTCGGCCTCGTGGGCGGTCAGGATCTCTTCAAACAAGTCATCCGGCAGCAGAAGCTCATTCAGGTGGCCGAACATCCACCGCAGATTGGAGGCCAGCAGCGTGTGCATATAGTCGTACTGGCTGATCAGCTGGCGCATGCTGGTATCGCGGAAAAGCTGGTCATCCCGCACGCAGAGCTTGGAGAAGTTATCATACAGGCTTTCGCAGTTCTGCGGGTCCTCGGTGGCGGTAACGGCGGCGCAGCGGCTGTGGCTGACCAGCAGGCCGGTAATGGCAAAATCGCCCTTGACCACAAACACCGCGCGCCCGGCAGCCGCGGTGCTGCCAAACAGCTTGAAATGAATATGGCTGAAGTTGGTCAGCACGTTGATAATGAGCGCGGCATCATAGATAGGGTCCCATTTTTCGCGGCTGATATCGATCATCAGCTTGAAATAGACGTTATCATAGCTGCGCTGGTCCACCAGCTGGCCGTTTTGCAGGTTGGCAACTTTCAGGCGGTATTCGCGCGCCATTTCCATCAGGTCCATCACAGCCACAATGTCCAGCTGGCTGACGCGGCGCAGCACGGGGTGCGCCATTTTGGTCAGGTATTGCAGCATGTTCAGCTCCCCATTTGCTGATATAGGAAACATCGTATTGCAGGCGCTTGGCCAGGGTATAGTTCTTGACTTCCGCAACTTCCAGCAAATGCTCCAGCAGAATGCTGAATCTATTTTTATCTTCCATTGCACCAAATCCTCTTCGCCCATTTAGTTTGCACTTTTCTTTTATTCTATTATACAAGTTCCATATTTCGATTGCAAATTCAAATGATAACAGGTAAGGAGGAAACGAAGAAAATATATTAAAATCTTTCACAATTCGCGGCCGCATTCTTTGGCATCCATGCCAGTTTATTGTTTTTTTGTTGTTTGAACTGACAAAGTTTGTTTGTTCTGCTTGTGATATCCTCCAAAAATTATACTTCGCGCGCCATATTTGCCAAATTTAGCCGCAGCTTTTTAGTAGGTTTTGCCCTTGCACCGGCCTGATGTGCTCGCCATGTTTTTGTGTGTTGCCTTTATTATGCGGGTAAGGTAAATTGCGATTTTTTAATCGTGTACTATTTCTAGCTTTCGGCGGGGTGGGGTCCCCCGCCCTACTGGCCTGGCAAATATTTCACCGAACCTATGCCCACAAATACAAAAATGCCGCAGCAGACTGTTACATCTGCTGCGGCATTTCTATTTAGGGGTTAATGGGCTGGGTTACAGCTCATTGTTCAGGCTGTGGGATTACTGCAGAACGCCGGTGTTCTTATCAAAGTGATAAGTACGGCCGTCGATGACTGCATCGCCCTTAGCCATGGTGCCATAAATCGGGTCGAAGTAGTAACGCTTGTCAGCGCTCCAGCCCTTAATCATGTGGCCCTGTGCATCGTAACGGACCCACTTGCCGGTGCCATCGGCGCGGTCAGCCCACTGGCCAGCTTCGGATTCCTGATAGACATCCTTGCTGGTGGCTTTCTTGCCCTGGTCAACGGCATCCAGCCAGTACCAAGCGTCGGAAGCCGGGTCATAGATTTCCTTGCCGCGGCCATCCAGGCCCTGGCGAACGCCCTTTTCGTACCAGAAGTCAGCGCCTTTGATGGTCAGCCACTGGCCGTCCAGAGCGATACCGGTGTACTCGTCAAATGCGCAAGGTACACCGTCAATATCGCCTGCGCCCTTAGCCATAGCGCCGGTGATCAGGTCAAAGTAGTAGGTGCCCTTATCGGTCGTCTGCCAGCCCTTGACCATATGGCCGTTCTCATCGTAACGGACCCACTTGCCGGTGCCATCGGGCTTATCAGCCCACTGGCCGGCGGCGGATTCCTGGTAAACGTCCTTGTTGACGGTCATTGCGCCGCCCTGGACAGCATCCAGCCAGTACCAAGCGTCGGAATCGGGATCATAGATCTCTTTGCCGCGGCCGGTGGTACCCTGCTTCACGCCCTTTTCGTACCAGTACTTCTTGCCGTTTTCTTCAACCCAGCCGTTCTTCTCGCCGTACTTGGCGGTGTAGTCCTTGCCGTTGAAGTTGACAGCAGCGGTGGTAACGCCGCTGGTCTGCTTTACCGTTGCATCCACGAACTGAGCGCTTGCGCAGTTCTTATCGGTGCAGGTAAAGACAGCCATTGCGGTAATGGTGGTCTTTTCAGCGGCACCATGAACGGTGCGTTCCTCGGCTTCAATAGCCTGAGGTTCTTCGCTGGGGTTGGTGGGTTCAGTGGTTTCAATCTTCTTGAATTCTGCAATGATTTCAAAGTTACAATCGCTCATGACAACTGTATACGTACCACCATCTTTGACTTTATCCGTGATACTGGTCTGACCATGGCGAGCCAGCTCCAGTTCATAGCCCGTATTCGGCGTAACCGTTACAGCCATTTCTGCATCCTTCGGTGCACGTTTCAATTCAGATTTGCCATTAACTGTAACAGTAATCGTGCCACCTTCAGCCGGGTCTGCCGTAGTTACAATGCTGTACTCAACAGTCGTAAACTGTACGCTGACATTTACATTGCCGTCCGGCATTGTGAAAGTATAGGTATTTTCATCTACCTTTGTGGTGGAGACCTCAACTTTGCCAGATGTAACCGTTACACCTGCCAGCTTAGTCAGCAAAGTATCCGTATCTATCGGGTCAATCTTCAGTGTAACAGGATCACCAGACTTCAGACCCTCAAGCTTTTCAGTTTCCTGTCCATTGACCGTAACTTTGCCGTCGCCGCCCTTGTCAACAGTTACTGTGTAAGTCTCGGTCGCAATTTTCTCAAACGCAGCGCTAACGGTAACATCGGCAGCGGGCATCTCGAAGGTGTAGGTGTTTTCCTTACCGTCTACTGCCTTAAAGTCGTTAATTTCTTTCTTCGTTCCGCCATCCGTATAAGTAGCTTTCAGGCTGCCGTCCGTGTACTTAAAGTTGGTATTCGGGGTAACGGTAACAGTAACAACATCCTTCGCAGCTGCGGTTTTCGGCTCTACGCCCACAGTGCCGTTTTCAACAGTACCCGCCACAGTAACGTTATACTTCTTAACCTCTTCAAACGCTGCGCTGACAGTTGCATCGCCAGCGGGCATTGCAAAGGTGTAAGTGTTGGCCTTTTCTGTGTCAGGAGTTGCTTTCAGGGTCTGATTGTCGCCGTAAGTAACCACCACACCGTCAGCCGTCAGGGTATAGCCATCCTTCGGGGTAGCCACAACGGTAATGGTAGTGCCCGCAGTGACCTTATCCAGGTCAGCTTCGGGGCTGGTGATCTTCAACGTATCCTTGTTAGCATCGGCCACCTTGACCGCATAGGTCTTGGCGTCTTTGGTAACGCTGATGGTCACATCGCCGTCCGGCATGGTGAAGGTGTAAACCGTCTTAGCCTTTTCGGTGGTAGCCTGGGCTGCGGCTTCGTCCTGCGCTGCTTCCTGAACTTCAGTCAGGGCAACATCGGTATCGCCGTTCTTTGCGGTAACGGTAACGATATCGGTGCCTTCCTTTTCTACGGTCAGGGTAACGGTATCGTCCTTGATGTAGGTGTTGCTGGTGGTGCCCAGGGTCAGGGTAACGCCTTCAACTGGATCGGGCAGGGTAACGGTGTGGGGGGTGCTTTCGGTTGCGGTATGGCAATCAGAGCACAGGTACACATTGTTGCCAACGGACTTGGTTTCCAGCTCGTCCAGAGCCCAGGTATGGCCCTTGGGCAGTGCGCCGTCAGCGTACTTCTTTTCACCCTTGGTCAGGCCGTACTTGGTGGTGCGGTCCTGGGTGTAAGCGGGGGTATCGCACCATGCTTCAACGGAAACATTGGTGGTTGCGCCGCTGCTCAGGTCGCTGACCATGTCGGACATCGGCATGGTTTCAACCAGGTTAGCGCACCACATGAACTCTTCGTTCTTGTTCTTCTCGTCAGAGCTGCCCATGTTCTGGTTGTAACTCGGGTTGTAGTTCCAGGACTCGGTCTTGTAGCTCTTACGGTTTGCATAAGAAGTGCCGGAGGCATCGGTCTTGACTTCTGCCTTGCCGTCCACCAGTTCCTTATAGGTGTTGGACAGGTTGGTGCCGACAGAAACGACCAGCTGATCCTTGGTGGTGTTGATGCCGGTGATCACAGTCTGGCCCTGCTGGGTGGTGGTAGCAAAGCTGTAGCTGTCACGCAGGGTCAGGCCCGCCAGAGGATGGTTCATGAAGGTGCCCAGATACTTCACACTGCTGGTATCCTGGGCGCTATCCATGATAACCATGCTCATGCCGGGAAAGTGGGTATCGGGAACCATGTTGCCGTCCTTATCCTTGGTCAGCTTAATGCCGCCATAGACGGTGTTGTATTCCTTCACTTCTTCCACTGCGCCGGTGGTCGGGTCCATACGGTAGATGGCGTTGTTGACGTTGAAGTACAGCTTGCCATCATACAGTGCGGTAGAGTGTACCAGTGCGGGGTAGATCCGCTTTGCAGCAGCGTCTGCCAGGCACTCGGTGTTCAGGTTGTTTTCAACCTTGGTATGCTTATCTTTTGCACTGGTATCGATCTTATAGATGGTGCCAGCTTCGGCCAGAACCTTGGCATTGCTGTCGTCATCATTGAAGTTGCTGCTGGTTTCCTTCAGATCGTTGTAGTACATCAGGATGATATCAAACGGGTCATCCGTCTTGGTAAAGCTGCTCATGCTGAAGCCGCCGGGTCTGCTGCTGGAATCCTCTTTGCGGATATAGTAGTTCGCATTACGCGGACGTGCTTCCAGAGTATCGGGGCCCTGGTTCTGCATCTTCTTCATGAACTGCTGCATCTGGGAGTTGTTACCAGAGCTGCCGGAACCAGAGTTGCCGTTGTTGCCGTTCTCGGACTGCTGGCGGCGCATGTTGTTGTACAGGTTCTGGTTGGTCGTGGTATCAACGTAATAGAAGTAATTATTGTCGAAGTAGATGGGGCTGCAGATAGAGGTGAACCAGGTATCCTCGTAGCAGGTATCGGTGTAACGGGTCTCGTTCTTGTTCTCCGCCTTGGTGTAAGAGTAATGCGGCTTGCCGTTGTTCAACACAACATTGCCGGCATCATCCTTATCGGGTTCCTTGTTTTTGGTGTAGGTGTAGCCATCGTACAGCGAGTCAATGTAATCATAGTACTTGCTGTAACGGCCTTCCAGACCGGAGGGAGAAACCAGGAAGTTGACATGGCGCATGTCGCCTGCGTTCTCAACGCGGGTCTGGGCCATGCACTCGGTGTTCACGTCGTCATAGCAGACGTCAACATAGTACCAGTTCTTGTTGGCTTCGCCGGTGGTCATCGTAGCAGAGTTGCTGTCGCCCTGCAGCTTGTTGACCTTGACTGCGTTGAAGTAGTGGACGTTGTTGAACATGCCGCCGCCGAACGCATTACCGGCAATACTGGTATCAGCAGTATCGCAGTAATACAGGATCTGGGCAAAGTCAACAACAGCGTTATCGCCTACTTCATCGGGGGTCTTCCAGGTGCCGTCTTCATTCTTATAGATGCTCTTGTTGTCAGGCAAATTCTGGACCATGTAGTTAAATGCAGATGCATAGCCCAGGCAGATGCAGCCATACTCAACGCCGGAAGCGCCGATCCCGCCGCCCAGCAGGGCACCGAAAGCAGTCATCTGGATGGGGTCGTTGTTACCGCCGCCGGTGATATCGCCCATGGAGCCCATATCGAATTCTGCAACCTGGGAGATCCAGTCGTGCAGGACCAGCAGCTTGGTGACATAGTCAGCGCTGTCACCCAGCTTGGCAACCTGTGCCAGGCCTGCATCACGGATGGCTTTCAGAGCTTCGCCATAGGTCATAACGTAAGACATAAAGCCCTGCGGAAGGAACTGCAGCATAAATGCCATGGTGGTCGGCGGGACATCATCGTTCGGATCAATGCTGCACAATACCTTGATTGCGCCCATGGTGCCGGTGATGCTGCCATCCTCGCCCTGCTTCTGAACGCCCTTGGAGGTCCAGAACGGAGCAGCCACGCCGAAGTACTCTGCTTCGTCCTGGTTGAACTGCGACAGCTGGAAGTAGTAGTAGTTCATCTGCGCAGTCGAGACATCGTAAGTATTGGTGACCTGGTTGCCCTGGTCGTCCACATACACGGCAGTCTTCTGGCTGTCGTACAGCAGCAGGCTGTTCTTGCCCTTGTTGTCGCCGCTCTGATAGGTGAAGTTCACCTTGCTTGCGTCAACCGGGTTGTTCTGCATATCGTACCAGTTGCCGCCATCCATTGCGGACACCAGGGTAACGCCGACGCCGCCGGAGGTGGTATCCAGGGTCGGGGTGCCGCCCACGTTGATGTAGACGGAATTGTTATTCTGGTCTACCACAACGCTGACCGGCATGGTCATTACCGGCTTGGTGCTGATTTCTTCGCCGCAGGCAGCACACTTGAAGGTGATGCCGGTGCATTCCCAGTCAATGGTAACGGGAGCGCCGGCAGAAATTTGTTTGGTTTCGCTGTCATAGAACAGCTGGGCGTTGCTGTAGTCAGCTTCCAGCTTGCCCTCGACCTTCTTCATTTCCCAGTTGAAGGTAGCAACAAAGTTGCCATCTGCATCCTTGGGCACGGCATGGCTCTGGCAGGGCAGGGCGGCAATGTCGTCGGTACGGGTGGTGGGTTCCTTGTATTCCTTCTTAACCGGGCTCTTGTCAGCGGGCACGCTGGCAGAGTAAACGGTCTTGCCGGCAACGCCGGGCTTTGCATCGGTGGTATCCTTGGTTACGGTGCCTTCTACCTTCTGGTAGGCATCGTCCTTTTCACAGGTATACACAGCGGTGTAAGCCCAGCCGTCATCGGTCTTGGTCCAGTAGCCGTCGGGGGTCTCTTTCCACTTATGGGTGTGGCCATCCTCCGGGTTGGTGTCATTCCAGTACCATTTCGGCTCGCCATAGGTATGGCCGTCTGCAGCGGCGCTGGCCGCAAAGGTATCGGAGTTTTCAGCAACGTAAGCCTGTGCGTAGCTGTCAGCCTGCTGCGCAATCACTTCATCATCGCTGTTGGTCATGGACTCCATCGCAGAGGTCATGCCGGAGCTGCCGGTAAAGGTAACGGCGGTCACAACGCCTGCGGCGTTCGTCTCATAGCCCAGGTCGGTAACGGCGCTGGACAGATGATACGTTTTGATGGTGGCAGCCATCACCGATGCCATCTCGTCCTTGTTCAGGCCATAGGCTTCGGTGTTGATCTTGCCGGCTGCGGCGTTGGCGTACATGGCATCGGCCAGTGCATTTTCCAACGCTGCAAGGCTCATGCCCGCCTTGCTCTGTGCAGTCGCTTCCAGCTTGGCATCGTCCTGCTCCAGTTCATGCACTTCGCCCTGGGCAGCCAGCGTTTGGGCTGTCTGCTTGATCAGGTCTGCGGTGCTGGTGAACTTGGGCAGGGACTGCACAGCGCTGGCCGCGCTTGCTGCGCTAGCTGCAACAGACTGCGCTACCGAAGAATCAATCTTGGTAGTTTCGGCTGCTGCGGGAAGCGCCACGCTCTGGGCAACCATGGCTGCTGCCAGCACGGATGCACCAAAACGCTGAAGGTTTTTCTTCATAGTTTTATCCTCCCTTAAGTGTTACTACTTTCCCCTTTTGTGTGAAAAGTGGTACGGCAGATGTGCGGCACTTTGCAGGTGTTGATTGCAAAACGCCTGGTTGTGCTCCCCTCGGTCTGGCGATCCCCTGCCGGGCTGCGGCCTGCTTTTGGGGCTTTTGGCCCCGGCACAGCGGCTGACAAAACGTTGTACCGGCTGCATGCCTTGATCCCGCAAATGATAACCATTCCGACACATCTAGGTATATACATTATATCACAGTTGCCAGAATTTGCATAGTTCATTAGAGCGGTTTCTAGGTAAATTTTTGTCCTTGAATCAACTGAAACCTGTTTTTCGCACATTATTTGCGTTGCGGTGCGGTGACCCTTTGGCGGTATTTATTAACATTTTTGAATGGTTTATTCCTGATTTTATCAAATGATTAAACATTTACCCCGATAATGTTCTTTGCAATCTCTTAATCCATTCACCCGGTATTGTGATCGCGCATTTTTTGCCATTTCGGTTTGGCTTGTTGTTGAGAGATTTGGCAGAGATTGGAGGAAACTTGAAGAGAAAATTGGAGGTTGAGAATTGCCCATTATAAATTGTACTGTAGAGAGCGTTCCTGACCGTTCCGAAAACTTAGGGATAGATCAACCCTTGCCCCTTAACCGCGACCTGAAATACACCTTCCCAAGGTAGGGCGGTGTGAGTGCCCCCTCCTGCTCCACTTTTTCAAAGTTCCGAATGGTGTCCTCTCCCCTATCTACAATTCCTGATGTTTTCATGATGCCTTCCTTGGTCTTCCACACCCGGCCTTTGCCCCCTCCCCGTCCCATAAGTCGTACACAACAAAAAGGCCCCTGCCTTAACAGCAGGAGCCTTGAAAGCTATATCACAAGCCGAAAATTACTTCTCGATCTTGGAAACAACGCCGGAACCAACAGTGTGGCCGCCTTCGCGGATAGCGAAACGCATGCCTTCTTCCATGGCAACCGGGGTGATCAGCTCAACGTGCATATCAACGTTGTCGCCGGGCATGCACATCTCAGTGCCTTCGGGCAGGGTGATGATGCCGGTAACGTCGGTGGTACGGAAGTAGAACTGAGGACGATAGTTGTTGAAGAACGGGGTATGACGGCCGCCTTCTTCCTTCTTCAGGACGTAAACATGGCCATCGAAAGTGGTGTGGGGATGAACAGAGCCGGGAACAGCCAGAACCTGGCCACGCTCGATCTGGTCACGGTCAATACCACGCAGCAGAGCGCCGATGTTGTCGCCAGCCTGAGCGAACTCGAGGCTCTTGCGGAACATTTCCAGACCAGTGATGGTGGTGGTCAGCTTATCTTCCTTCAGACCAACGATTTCCATCTGATCGCCGACATGAGCAGTACCACGCTCAACACGACCGGTAGCAACGGTGCCACGGCCGGAGATGGTCATAACGTCCTCAACGGGCATCAGGAACGGCTTATCAGCAGCACGGTCCGGGGTCGGGATGTAGCTGTCAACAGCGTCCATCAGCTCCCAAATGCACTTGTATTCCGGAGCATCGGGATCCTTGGAAGTGCTCTCCAGAGCCTTCAGAGCGGAACCACGGATGATCGGGGTGTTGTCGCCGTCGAAATCCTGGCTGTCCAGCAGTTCGCGAACTTCCATTTCGACCAGGTCGAGCAGCTCTTCGTCGTCAACCATATCGCACTTGTTCAGGAACACAACGATCTTGGGCACGCCAACCTGACGAGCCAGCAGGATGTGCTCACGGGTCTGCGGCATCGGGCCATCGGTTGCAGCAACAACCAGGATAGCGCCGTCCATCTGAGCAGCACCGGTGATCATGTTCTTGATGTAGTCAGCATGGCCCGGGCAGTCAACGT
>PPYE01233774.1_pt1 | contig 12498 bp, 9 predicted proteins | sample 1559881 | NCBI WGS metagenome assembly PPYE01 (sample SAMN08240022, study PRJNA423297) | Human gut metagenome, whole genome shotgun sequencing project.
GCCGTTTCACCTTCACGCCGTTCCAGTCACTGGAATTAGGCGCATCACGTATTATGCAGTGGGGTGGGGAAGGGCGTCCCCAATCTTTGAGTAGTTTCTGGGACGGGTTCACCGGACAGGATAATACAGGGACAGATAACGAACCGGGGAACCAACTGGCCGGGTTTGACTTCAAGTTTAAACTGGAACCGACCCTTGGTTGGCCGGTGAGTTTTTACGGACAGATGATCGGCGAGGATGAGGCTGGTTTTCTTCCTTCAGCAAATACATTCCTTGGTGGGGTGGAAGGGCACCACGGCTGGGGTAAGGATGCGGTAAACTGGTACGTTGAGGCCCACGATACAAGATCTAATATGAGCCGTACTGACTACATTTACACGCATCATATTTACAAGGATGGTTACTACCAGCAGGGATATCCGTTGGGGGATGCGATGGGCGGGGATGGTCAACTCATTGCCGGTAGGGTTGAACTTATTACAGAAGATAATCAGCGCTGGAGTACGCGCCTGGTTTACGCCAAAGTAAACCCGGAGAATCAGTCGATCAACAAAGCATTCCCTCATGCGGATACTCTTAAAGGTGTACAGCTAGGCTGGAGCGGGGATGTTTATCAGTCGGTTCGTTTGAATACTTCACTGTGGTACACCAACGCTAATAACAGCGACAGCGACGACGTTGGGGCCAGCGCAGGGATAGAGATACCGTTTAGTTTATAAGGCTGAATGCTGAAAATAGGGGAGAGAGGGTGGTAGCGCTGCAGGAGGCAGTCAGCTTTATCTCTCCACAAGCCGGCAGGGAAGCAACGGCAATGACAGCTGCTCAGGAATTGGCAAATTTTGATTTACTGATGATGTGACATTATGAAGAAAAAACTTGTTAGATTTTCGCCCACAGCTTGATAATTTACTGCGCAGTTACGAATATCGCATCGGTGTAGGCGATGTACTGATGGTCACTGTTTGGGATCACCCGGAGTTGACTACACCTGCAGGCCAATACCGTAGCGCAAGTGATACCGGTAACTGGGTTAATTCAGATGGCACTATTTTCTATCCTTATATCGGTAAAGTGCAGGTGGCCGGCAAAACTTTGAGCCAGGTTCGCCAGGACATAGCAAGCCGTTTGACTACTTATATTGAAAGTCCGCAAGTGGATGTTAGCGTGGCTGCATTTAGATCTCAAAAAGTATATGTGACAGGCGAAGTTTCGAAATCAGGTCAACAACCGATTACGAATATACCTTTAACGGTTATGGATGCAATCAATGCTGCGGGAGGATTGGCACCTGATGCGGATTGGCGAAATGTAGTGTTAACGCATAATGGAAAAGATACCAAAATTTCTCTTTATGCGCTGATGCAAAAAGGTGATCTTACCCAAAATCATATGCTTTACCCAGGTGATATTTTATTTGTACCACGAAATGATGATCTTAAAGTTTTCGTGATGGGGGAGGTTGGTAAACAATCAACCATGAAAATGGATCGAAGTGGTATGACCTTGGCCGAAGCTTTAGGTAATGCTGAAGGTATTTCACAGGATATGAGCGATGCAACTGGCGTATTCATTATACGACAGTTAAAAAATGATAAGAGTGGTAAGATTGCTAATATCTATCAGTTAAATGCTCAAGATGCCTCAGCAATGGTACTTGGAACGGAGTTTCAATTACAGCCTTATGACATAGTATATGTTACCACTGCTCCAATAGTTCGTTGGAACAGAGTGATATCTCAGTTAGTTCCGACTATATCTGGCGTTCACGATATGACTGAAACTGTAAGATATATTAACAACTGGAATTAAGAATGTTTGAATCAATTTTAATTATTTGTACTGGTAATATTTGTCGTTCACCGATTGCTGAGCGAATTTTACGAAGTAAGATTACCAATAGAAAGATAGATTCAGCAGGAACAGGAGCTTTAGTTGGTTTTCCTGCTGATCATTCCGCAATAAAAGTATCGGAAAAAAATGGTATTTCCTTAGAGGGCCATAAAGCGACCCAATTCTCATCTAAGCTAGGGAGACAATATGATTTATTACTTGTCATGGAAAAAAATCATATAGAACAAATAAGTAATATTGCACCAGAAGCACGTGGAAAAACAATGCTTCTAGGTCACTGGATAGGTATGAAGGAGATACCAGATCCATACAGGAAAAGCGATGAGGCTTTTGAATCTGTATATCAATTAATTGAAGAAAGTTGTCAGTGCTGGGCTGATAAACTGGGTAGATAAATTCAGGAAATTATCGTATGACATCAGTGATAAATAATAAAATGGCTCCGCAAGATGGCAATGAAATAGATTTTGGTCGATTAGTTGGAGAAGTCATTGACCATCGAAAATTGATAGTAGCAATAACAACAGGCTTTACAGTAATTGCAGTCCTCTATTCATTACTTGCAACTCCCATCTATCAAGCAAATGCTTTAATTCAAGTAGAACAGAAACAAGGGAATGCAATTTTAAGTAGTTTAAGCCAAATACTTCCTGATGGGCAACCACAATCTGCACCAGAAATATCGCTATTACAATCAAGAATGATATTAGGGAAGACCGTTGATGAGCTAGCGCTACAAGCTCAAATAACTCCTAAATATTTCCCATTGATTGGGAAAGGCTTAGCTAGGATTATGGGTAAAAAAACAGGAGAGATCGCTTTATCCCAGATAAATATAGCCAATGTAAATTCGAATGAAGCTACAAAATTCATTCTAACGGTTAAAGACGAGAAAAATTATACAATTGAGGGCGATGGTTTTAAATTAAATGGCACTGTCGGGACTCCGTTATATGGTCAGGGTATATCATTATTAGTAAGTAAAATAGATGCCGAAAAGGGAAGTCAATTTGAAATAGAGTATATTAGCAAGTTGAAAGCAATTACCTTGCTTCAGGATTCCTTAAGTGTTGTTGACCAAGGCAAAGATACGGGAATGCTAAGTATTACTTTTACCGATGAAAATCCAGCCTTAGCAGAACGAATCATCGATAGCATAAGTCAAAATTATTTAACACAAAATATAGCTAGACAAGCCGCACAAGATGCTAAAAGTCTCGAGTTTTTGAATCAACAACTACCAATTGTACGTAATGATTTAGATAACGCTGAAGATAAATTAAATGCATATCGTAAGCAAAGAGATTCTGTTGATTTAACAATGGAAGCAAAAACAGTACTAGATCAGATAGTAAATGTTGATAACCAATTAAATGAATTAACTTTTCGCGAGGCCGAGATTTCTCAATTATACACTAAAGAACATCCTACCTATAAGGCTTTGATGGAAAAAAGACAAACTTTACAAGAAGAAAAAAATAAGCTTAGCAAACGAGTAAGCAGTATGCCAGCTACCCAACAGGAAGTTTTACGTCTCAGCCGGGATGTTGAGTCTGGTAGAGCTGTTTATCTTCAGTTACTTAATCGTCAGCAAGAATTAAATATCGCTAAATCGAGCGCGATTGGAAATGTTCGGATAATTGATCAGGCTGTAACTATACCTAAACCAGTTAAGCCTAAGAAAATCATTATTATTGCTGTCGGATTTATCCTTGGCCTCTTATGCTCAATTGGATTAATTATTTTACGCGTTTTTCTTCGTAGAGGTATCGAGTCGCCAGAAGAGTTGGAAGAGATGGGAATTAATGTTTATGCAAGTATTCCTGTCTCCGAGTGGTTAATGAAAAGAACAACAAAAACCAACAAAAATCAATCAGATACTTTGTTGGCTGTAGAAAATCCGGCTGATCTTGCTATTGAGGCTATTCGTGGTTTAAGAACTAGTTTGCATTTTGCGATGATGGAAGCAAAGAATAATGTCTTAATGATATCAGGTGCGAGTCCAAATGCAGGTAAGACTTTTTTAAGCACAAACTTAGCGGCAATTATTTCATCTGGTGATAAAAAGGTATTGTTCATCGATGCTGATATGCGTAAAGGTTATGTTCATAAAATGCTCGGTAGTAAAAATGAAAAAGGACTATCTGAGTTATTATCAGGCTTAGTAACGATTGAGAATGTTGTTGAGAAAGTAACTCTAGGCGGTTTTGATTATATAGGCAGAGGGCAAGTACCACCAAACCCTGCGGAGCTACTGATGCATCCTAGATTTGAAAACTTAATCGAATGGTCTGCTAAACACTATGACTTAGTAATTGTTGACACACCACCAATCCTTGCAGTAACTGATGCAGCAATTATAGGTAAGTATGCGGGTACTACCTTGTTAGTTGCTAGATTCGAGACAAACACTGCAAAAGAAATATATGTTAGTACCAAACGTTTTGAACAAAGTGGAGTCATGGTGAAAGGATGTATTTTAAATGGTGTCGTTAGAAAAGCTAGTAGCTATTACGGATATGGATATAATCATTACGGTTATTCCTATGACGACATAAAAAAATAGAATATTCGCTACTTTGATTCTTGATCTTTCAAATAGAAGCGAGAGGGGACTCTCGCTCTTAGTGTAAAAAGTTTTGTTATATATAATTCTTAAGCACTTTAACTTAAAATTGTAAAATAGCAGAACAATAATTATATAACAATTTCTAACAGGTGATTTGGGTATGAGTAATCTAAAGTCACGTTTCAGAACAAAGACTAATGCGTCGATAATCTCTATTTTTCAAAGATTTTCAGACATATCTATCATGATAATTACATTATATAGTCTTTGCGTAATTAACCACTTAGAGTTTAGCTATAAATATGTGTTTATATTTTTAGCTGTTTTAGTAATTTTTCAAATGATTGGCGGTATAACAGATTTCTATCGTTCATGGCGTGGTGTAAAACTATCAGCTGAAATGGCACTGGTTATTAAAAATTGGACTCTTAGTATTTTACTTACTATGGGCATTGTTTCATTTACCCCAGAAATAATAATTCCCTTTAATATCATGCTGTGGTGGTATATATCATCGTTTTTGGGAATTCTATTATGTCGCACTTTAATAAGATATGGGGCTCGCTGGGTAAGATTATTAGGTTATAATACTCGCAAGGTCGCTATTGCTGGAAGTATGCCTGTAGGAATAAGTTTAGCTAAGAGTTTTATCGAAGAGCCATGGTTAGGATTTGTTGTTAATGGATATTATGATGATGTCAATAAGAATGAGTCGGCTATTCCATATATTGGCAATTACGATATTTTATTGAATGATGCTAAGGCTGGTAAAATAGATCGAATTTATATTGCGATGAGTATGGACGACCATGAGAAGATAAAAAATTTAATAAAACAATTAACTGATACAACCTGTTCAGTTATGTTAATACCCGATATTTTTACTTTCAATATATTGCAATCTAGAACGGAAGAAGTAAATGGAGTACCGGTAGTTCCTCTTTTCGATACTCCACTAAATGGAATAAATATGGTTTTAAAGAGAGTAGAAGATATATTCGTCTCAAGTTGTATTTTATTGTTAATTTCTCCTTTGTTAATATTAATTTCTATTGTTATTAAATTAACATCTGCAGGGCCAGTGATTTTTAAACAAACAAGATATGGTATAGATGGTAAACCAATAAAAGTTTGGAAATTTCGGTCAATGAATGTTATGGAAAATGATAGTGTTGTCACTCAAGCAAAAAAGAACGATTCAAGGATCACTCCATTTGGTAGTTTTTTACGAAAAACATCGTTAGATGAGTTACCTCAATTTATCAATGTTTTAGTCGGTAATATGTCTATTGTTGGGCCTCGGCCTCATGCTGTCGCTCATAATGAACAATATAGGTCACTGATTGAAGGCTATATGTTACGGCATAAGGTGAAACCAGGAATTACTGGACTGGCACAAGTAAAAGGCTGGCGCGGTGAAACGGATACATTAGAGAAAATGCAAAAGCGAGTTGAATATGATTTAGAGTACATTCGAGAATGGAGTATTTGGCTCGATATTAAAATTATATTACTTACAATTTTCAAGGGTTTTGTAAATAAATCCGCGTATTAACTTACAAAAGTTAATATGATAAATTTTATGAACCTTGTGGAAATTTTATTATATGCTCCAGACAAAAAACACAAACGCATGTGAAAAATTCACCTGTTATGCTCTACTTTTACTCGGTGTCTTAGGGGCCCTACACATTGCTGCCTTTTTGCCCATCTCAGAAACAGCAATTCTTGAGTTGATATTTTTAATTACATCACTCATAGCTTTATTTAATTATGGGATTAATAAAAATGCATTAATAATTGGCTTTTTATCCTTAGTTTATTTAATATACTCATGGGTTTACTCTGCTCTATTTACTAATACAAATATTCTCGATCTTATATTAGCCTATAAATCTTATTACTATATGATATTTATTGGCTTTTTCTATAAAAAAAATATTTTTTCCAATGAAAAAATAGAGTATTTATTTAAGTGTTTTTTAATATTATTTTTGTTTAAATACACTCTTGACAGGTTTGCATTGGGAATTGAAAGACCTCAGTTGCTGGTGGAAAATAACTATGAGTTAATATTATTAATTCTGTTATACTATTACGTTAACATTACGCATAAAAAAATAGTTATACTTAATACTATTTTACTTTGTTATCTCTGCTTTATTTCAGGTTCTCGTTCGTCATTAGTTGCCATGGTTATTGCGTTTTTCTTTTCTATAGAGAAAAAAATATCAATCAAAACACTGTTGATTTATATCATATCTCCAATTATGGTAATTGCTGTATTGATTCTTTTTCAAGATAGAATCGCAACTATTGATGGCGGTATTGAACAAATAGATAGGGTCAAATTTTTTAATGAATTTCTCTATTCAACAGCAGATTGGCCTTGGTGGCAGTTCTTTACTGGTGCAAAAGCACTTACCCCTCTCTTACCAGCTTCTTGTGCTGATCTGTCATATTATCAAACTTTATTTAGTTATGCTGGCGATGGAAGATGCTATTCGGTGATTCTTCATTCTTTTATCATGCGAGTAATCTATGATCACGGCATAATAGGTTTTGCTTTCCTCATTTTTTGTTTATTCATTTATCTTGATAAATATTCAATTAAGGAAAAAATAGCTATTCTATTAGTGTTAATTGCTACTGGACTATCGGTATCATCTCTCAATAATGTGTATGTATCTTTAGCGCTTGTTATTTTTGTTGGGGCAAATTATAGTAGGAGAAGGTTGAATGAATAATTTCGAGCACCCCCTTTTTACAGTAGTGATACCTAATTACAAACGAGTTGAAGAGCTTAAAAGAGCTTTACAAAGCATAATAGATCAAAAAAACTTTGAGGAGTTGGTTGATAAAATTATTATTGTTGACGATAAAAGTGAAAACGTAAAATTAATAGATGATACTATAAGCTTACTTAATAATAATAAAATATTGCACATAAAAAATAATTTCAAATCAAATGCTGCTTATACTCGTAACCAAGGTGCTAAATGTGCAAAAACTGAATGGGTATGTTTTTTAGATTCTGATGATTCATTTGCAGCCGATAAATTAATAAAACTTGCACATGAAATAGTCGAGAATAATCATTCTAATAAGACGGTATTTATCAATCAAGCTGTGGTATATTTCAATAAGGAAATTGAAGATATAGTTCCTCACCGTGCAATAGGAGAAAAAGAGCATATAAGCGATTATCTTTTTGTTTCTGATGAATATATGCAGACTTCTACTTTAACTATTCATAGCTCATTCTTTGAAAGATTTGGGTTTAATGAAGAGTATGTAAGGCATCAAGATTATGATTTATGCCTGACTTTATACGAAAATGGTTACACGTTTAAACAACTTGATTTTGTAGGGACTAATATTTACTGGGGTACACATGAACGACCTATAAGTAAGGGGGAATCTGTAAATTACTCGTTGAAATGGATAACTGAAAACAAAGGAAGGGTAACAGAATGTGCCTATAATAATTTTATGTTTAAATTTGTGGTGATGAAATGCCTACGGGGTGGGGGGAAGTTACATTCATTACAATATATTTCACAGGTGAAATTGAATTATATTTCATATAAATACAAAATGTATTTCTTGATACTTTTTTTCACCCCTGGTTTTTTATATTTCTATTTGTATAATTCTTTTAAGAAAAGGAAAATAAATGCGCGAAAAAAAAATAAATCCCTTATCGTTGCTAATAGCGAAAACAACTACTAAATTAGTCAAAGAGGATAGCATTAAAAATGGTTCATACACTTTTTTGAATTTTTATTCTTATTTTATTTACCGAAAGCAACCATCAAACTACACTTTTTTTAAGCATATCTATTGTGATGGTATTCTACTGCAAAAATGCCTAAATTTGTTGGGCGTCAGTTGTCAACGCCAGAGCTTTGACATGACCTCTGTTGCACCTAAAGTATTTGAATATTGTTTATTAAAAAAAGCAAAGGTTTATATTATTGGTAGCAAAGAGGAATATATAAATACTTTTATTCACAAAATTAATCAAAAATATCCTATTGATTGCGTAGGCTACCGCAATGGTTATTTTAAAGATGAACAAGACAAAGAAACAGCTTTGAAAGAAATTTGTATACTCAAACCAGATGTGCTTATCGTGGGTATGGGAACACCTGCTCAAGATATTTTCCTAAAAGAGTTGAATGAATTAGGTTGGGACGGGATTGCTTTTACATGTGGTGGTTTTATTCATCAGGTGGCCTCTGGTAAGTTAAATTATTATCCAGAAATAATAAATAAATTAAATCTTAGATGGTTATATCGGATATATGATGAACCAAAACTTTTTAAAAGATACTTCTGTTATTATCCATTGTCAATGTTGTTAATTTTATATGATTATTTGAACATGAGATTACCACATGAGAAATATTGATTTTAAAAAGCGCACATTCTTAAAATATGCAATTTATGGGTTCCCGATTTTACCAGTATTGTTCAAAGCAAAAGTGGCTGTTGGTAGCGAGAGTTTTCCTTCAAATGATGGCTTTATAAGTATCAGACCTTTCTTAGATCCTAAAGATTGGCTTGATTGTAATTCAAAAAAACCATTAAAGGATCACTCGTATGCATTAATTAATGCCCTCAAAGAAAGTAATAAAATTTATTTGCCTCCTGTTAAAGGGTATTATCTTTTTCAAAATGTAGTTCTCCCAAAAGGGACTATTCTTAAAGGTGAATCAGAGCTACCCTATGTAGCAAATGATATTAAAGATATAATTGGTAATGGGTCTGCTGTTTCAAATTTTGATTCTAAATGTCCTATATTTAAATTTAACAATCATGTGTCGCTTAAGGGACTTGCTCTTTATGGTAATAAAAATATTGATGGCCTGATTTCTGCGACAGGTTCTAAAGTTTCAAATATTCGACTTTCTAAATGTGGTTTTTATAATTTCAGAATCGGTATAGGAAGTTTATCAAATTATATAAAAGTTGATGTAGAAGATTGCAATGTTTCTTCAAATAACATTGGGATTGCAAACGTTGTTGATTCAAAGCTTACCTTATCCACGATAAACGCAAATGTAATGTATGGTATTAAGTTAAGTGATGGTGCAAATGACAATATCTTTTCAGCTCTCAAGATTGAGTGGAATGGCGAAAACAATCTTTATGTAAAAAATGCTGTCAATAATGTTATTTCCACATCCATACTTGATCGATCCGGTAAGGCTGGTATCTATCTCGAAAACTCCGAAATTATTTTAAATGAAATCATAATAAGGCGAAGCGGTGGAAGTTCAAATATACCGAAAGAATCAACCCATATTTATATCAAAGGTGGTAATGCAATTATTAACAATATTATAACCAAGTCTGGGCGTAATGATGACGGTAAAGGAAAATTATCTCCAGATTTTAGTATTTATGCTGAAAATGACGCTAGTTTAATAATCTCTGATTCTGATCTAACTGGTCGTAGTGTAGATTCAGTATATGAAATGAGTGGAAATGATATGAAAATTCGCAATTCAAAAAAATAAAGTATATATATAATTCTAAATAAATCAATTCTATAATAGGTGAGTCTCATGCCAGGCGTGAATTATTCTTGGTTAGATACTATAATCTTAAAATTAATAAATGTTCTATTTTTTATTGACAAGGTTATTTCCAAATTATTTAATTTTAAACCCTTTTCAAAAATTAATTATTTGAACTGTAAAAAAGAAAGTATTATTTTTTCTAAACTTGATGAATCTTATAAAAAAGTTGCTGCATACGATCCCAAAAATAATGTTAATCCAAATGTAATTTGGACAGCTTGGTTTCAAGGAATTGATGCTGCTCCATCTTTAGTAAAAATTTGCATTGAGTCATTTTCAAAACTTAAAGGATATGATGTAATTATTATCACTCTCAAAAATTATAATCAATATGTTACGTTACCTCAAGAAATCATTGATAAATTTAATAATGGAATTATTGGATATACTGCTTTTTCTGAGATAATCAGAATAGAACTACTATCTATCTATGGCGGTATATGGATGGATTCGACTGTATATATCCATAAAGCTATTGAAGAAACTTTATTGGAAAAAGAATTTTTAACATTAAAAGGTGTTGAAAAATTAAGGCCTGGAAAACATCTTGGACTTATTCCTGTATATTTTATTGGCTGTGAATCTAATTATCCCCCTATACTAAAAGTTAGGGATTATTTATTGTCTTACTGGATTCATAATGACAAACAAATTGATTATTTCCTTATTGATTATTGTTTTAAGTTAGTAGTTTGCAATGATGCTGATTTTTCACGTTATATGAATGCTCATCCGTTAAATGGGATTGATAGATTTAAATTAATAGAGCTTATGAATACTCCTTATAATGAAATTATTAAAAATGAAATCGATAAATGTAATTGTGGGGCATTTAAATTATCGAACAAATATAAGTTAAAAACAAGAAGTTCAAAAGGTAAAGATACCTTTTGGGGGCATATATTAAAGCATCGAGCATTGTAATATGAAAAATATTAAAAACTTTCTTCATGTTTTATTATTGCAGGGAGGGAACTACTTATTCCCATTAGTTACAATACCTATTGCTTCACGGGTGTTTGGACCAGACTTAATTGGGACTTTTAATTATTATACTTACATTGTTTCCTTTTATTGTATGATTGTGGAATTCGGATTCGGTTATTCTGGTGTTCGTCTTTTAACAAGAAACCCAGAAAATAAATCAAAGATATTTAATGAAATTCTTACAGCCAAGTTTTTAATACTTTTTTTAGTTTCGTTGTTTGCTCTTTTCTATTCTTATAAATTTATTAGTCAAAGTGACTTTATTCTTTTCGGAACTTGTTATCTTCTTGTTTTATCATCATTATGTAATGTTAACTGGTTTTTTCAAGCTACCGGTGATTTTAGCTTAATAACAAAGGTTTCACTGTTTACAAAATTTATTAGTATTCTTTTAATAGTTTTCTTTGTTAAGAATAAAGACGATTTATTATTATACTCTTTAATAGTAAATATACCAATGGTATTAAGTTCTCTTTTTTCTCTTTGGTATTGTAGGATAAAGTATAAAATTAGATTAAATCTTCCAAATTTGAAAGATACATTAATATTAATTAAGTCTGAAATGTGGATTTTTTTATCAAAGATATCATCTTTTCTATATACAACAATGGGAGTTGTTTTCTTGGGGTTTCTTGCCACGTCTTATGATGTGGGGATATATACTTCGGCTCAAAAAATAGTTATGCTATTCATTAGTGCGATCATTACGCCTTTATCTTTCATTGTTTTCCCCGCATTATCTAAAAGATTTGGTGTCAGTGTTGAACATGGTTTGAATTCTTTCAGAAAGTTCATGCCTCTATTATGTATGTGCTGCTTTGGTTCATTTTTATTTATTTTTTTCTTTGGTGGAAAAGTCATACTCATCATGATGGGTGCACAATTTAAGGATAGCATTAACGTTCTGAATGTGTTGTCTTTTGGATATGTTTTTGTTTTCTGGGGGGCAGTAATTGGCGGGCAAATAGTTTTAAACTTAAAATATGACAAACAATTTGTTCAAATGCAATGGTTTGTAGCTTTTTTAAGTTTTATATTCAATGTTCTTTTCTTAAAAAAATATGGTGCAATGGGCTTGGCATACATTTGGACCATATCTGAGTTTATTATGACTTTTATGCAATGTGTTTTTATTAAATACAAAGGCATACGGATAATTGACTGGGAACAATTTAAAATAAAAAATATGATAACTAACTTTAAAGATTTGTTACGACACTAATTTTTACTAGTGTGTATGTTTTACTCTCTAGAGTTTCTTTTTTTTATATACGTCTTATCATCATTGAGTTAAACTAATAGTTGTTTCGATAAAAATAGTCACCTGACAGGAGTATGTAATGTCCAAGCAACAGATCGGGGTTGTCGGTATGGCTGTGATGGGGCGTAACCTTGCGCTTAACATCGAAAGCCGTGGTTATACCGTCTCCGTTTTCAACCGCTCCCGTGAAAAGACCGAAGAAGTGATTGCCGAAAACCCAGGCAAGAAACTGGTTCCTTACT
>PPYE01275918.1_pt1 | contig 12496 bp, 12 predicted proteins | sample 1559881 | NCBI WGS metagenome assembly PPYE01 (sample SAMN08240022, study PRJNA423297) | Human gut metagenome, whole genome shotgun sequencing project.
GCTCCTCTACCTCGCGCTCGACGGCTGGGGCTCGCTCATCGTACTCGCGCAAATGCGTGCGCCGCATGGAGAAACGTCTTCTAGCGACGCGGCGGCGCTGCACGGGCGGAAGACGCTCGCCGTGTTCGGCGCGCTCGGCATCGTTGCGGGCGCGCTGGGGACGGTTCCCGTCGTCGCCGCCCCTGAGTCAGCCGTCGGGCAGTCGCTTGGCGGCTCGCGCCGCATGAGCTGGTTCACTGCGCTTTTTCTTACGGGGCTGCTCTTTCTCGCGCCGACGGCGCGGGAGCTCGCAAGCTTCCCCGCCCTGTTCGTGCCGGCGCTCTTCGGGGCCGGGATCCTGCTCCTGCAGCGCGTCCAGCGCGTCCTTTCGGGCGACTTCGCCGAGCGGGCTGCGGCGGGGGCGCTCTTCCTGCTCGCGCCGTTGACGAAGAGCCTTGCGCTCTCGATCGGCACGGCATTTTTCCTACTCGTTTTTCTGAAGTGCATGGCAGGCCGCATGGCGGAGGTTCGCCTTCCCGCGCGCGTGCTTGCCGTTTGCTTTTTGCTTTATTGGTACTTTGGCTATTGGCCTACTTTTTAAGGAGTGTTTGATTCGTGTCACGAAAATGGAGTTTCGATGGTCGTATTGGCCGCGCCTTGGCAGCGGGTACGGTGCTCGGCGCATTCCTCTTCGCCGCGCCGCATGCAGGGCAGGCAAAGCGCCTGCATGATCCAAAAGTGGAGACGAAGGTTTCCGTGCATCAGACGATTCGTCAAGGTGAGACGCACAATCTCACGAGCATGCAGGCGGTGGGAGCGGAGGATTTCCGCGCGCGCGTACAGACGATTTTGAATCCGCCGAAGGAAGAGCCGGCTTCCGTGGAGGCGCCTGCGCGCGACGATGTGCCGATGACGGAATCCGCCTACGACGATTCGATCCTCGGCACGCCGCTCGCCAGTCCCGAGCAGTGCGTGCGCTACCTGCTGAGCCAGAACCCAGCACCCGCGATCTCGGTCTCGCCGGAAAAGCTCGTATCGTACTACTTTGAGGAAGGCCGCCGCGAGGGCATCCGCCCCGACGTCGCGTTTGCGCAGGCGCTCAAAGAGACGGGCTTCTTCCGCTATGGCGGCACGGTCACAGCCGATCAGAACAATTACTGCGGACTCGGCACGACGAGCGCTGCCATCAAGGGGGCGTACTTCCCGTCATCGCAGCTCGGCGTGCGCGCGCATATCCAGCATCTCCTCGCCTACGCTTCGACGCGAAAGCCCATGGAGCCGGTCGTCGATCCGCGCTACGAACTCGTGCGCGGTGTCTACGGCACGAGCACGCTGCACCGCTGGGAAGACCTCAACGGACGCTGGGCGGTGCCGGGCGATTCTTACGGACAGAGCATCCTGTCGATGTTCCGCGCGATGCTTCGCGAGTGAGCCATCTGAGCCATCTTTTTTAGGGATCCAAATAAAATCGCTGATCCTCTGCGCCTCAAGCGGCGAGAAAGGAACTACGAGATATGATTACGACGAACAACGTCAGCCTGCAGTTCGGCAAGCGCGTTCTCTACAAGGACGTCAACCTCAAGTTTACGCCGGGCAACTGCTACGGCATCATCGGTGCGAACGGCGCAGGCAAGTCGACCTTTTTGAAGCTGCTTTCGGGTGCGATCGAGCCGACGGGCGGCGTCATCGAAATTACGCCGGGCGAGCGTCTTTCCGTGCTCCAGCAGGATCACTACGCGTTTGACGGCTGCGAGGTGCTCCGCACCGTCATCATGGGCAACCGGCGCCTCGTCGAAATCATGGATGAAAAGGAGGCACTCTACGCGAAGCCAGACTTTTCCGATGCGGACGGCATGCGCGCCTCGGAGCTTGAGACGGAGTTCGCCGAGATGAACGGCTGGGATGCGGAGACGGAAGCGGCGCGCCTCTTAAACGGGCTCGGCATACCCGAGAACGAGCACGCCATGCGCATGGCGGATCTGCCTGCCGCTGAAAAGGTGCGCGTGCTGCTCGCACAGGCGCTCTTCGGCAGTCCCGATATCCTGCTGCTCGATGAGCCGACGAACCACCTCGACGTCGCGTCGATCAACTGGCTTGAGGAATTCCTCGCGGGCTTCCCGAACACGGTCATCGTCGTCTCGCATGACCGCCACTTCCTAAATCAGGTCTGCACCTATATCTGCGATGTCGATTTTGGCGAGATCCGCCAGTACGCAGGCAATTACGACTTTTGGTACCAGTCGAGCCAGCTTGCGTTGCAGATGGCGAAGGACGCAAACAAGAAGAAGGAAGAAAAGATCAAGGAACTGCAGACGTTCATTCAGCGGTTTGCCGCGAACGCCGCGAAGTCAAAGCAGGCGACGAGCCGCAAGAAGCTGCTGGAAAAGATCACGCTCGACGATATCAAGCCGTCCTCGCGCCGCTATCCTTACATCGCATTCACGCCCGACCGCGAGGCGGGCGATCAGCTTCTGCAGGTCACGGGTCTATCCAAGACCGTCGACGGCGAGCAGGTGCTGAAGAATGTGAGCTTCACGCTGAAGCGCGGCGACAAAGTCGCCTTCGTCGGCCCGAACGGCATCGGCAAGACGATGCTCTTCAAGATCCTCATGGGCGAGGAAGAGCCGGACGAGGGCACGTTCAAGTGGGGAGTGACGACGACGCAGGCGTACCTGCCGACGGACAACTCCGCCTACTTCGACGATGTCGGCCTGAACCTCGTCGACTGGCTGCGCCAGTATTCCAAGGATCCCGATGAGACGTTCGTGCGCGGCTTCCTCGGGCGCATGCTCTTTTCCGGCGAGGAGAGCCAAAAAAAGGCGTCCGTCCTTTCGGGCGGCGAGCGCGTGCGCTGCATGCTCTCGCGCATGATGCTTTCGGGCGCAAACGTCCTCCTGCTCGACGAGCCGACGAACCATCTCGACCTTGAGTCGATCACGGCACTCAACAACGGGCTTATCGCATTCACGGGGACGGTGCTCTTCGTCTCGCATGATCACGAGTTCGTGCAGACGATCGCGAACCGCATCATCGACATCACGCCAGACGGCGTCGTCGACCGCGTCTCGACCTACGACGACTTCCTTGCAAACGAGACGGTCAAGCAGCAGATCGCGGAGAAGTACGGCAACCAGTGATCCGAAATCGGGAGGCGCAGCGCTATGCTCGATAAGTTCGTTCAGAATGCCATAGAAGACGCGAGTGCGACGGTGCGCCTGCGCGAGATGATCGCCGTCCTGCGCCGCCGTGAGGTCGTGCGCGGCATGACGCCCGAAAAGCTGCGCCTGATCTTGGAGGATCTCGGTCCGACCTTCGTAAAGCTCGGTCAGGTCATGAGCATGCGTCCCGATTTCCTGCCGCAGGAGTACTGCGACGCGCTCATGAAGCTTCAGACCGAGGCGAAGCCGCTTCCGTTTTCCGTCATCCTGGAGGTCGTTGAAAACGAGTACAGCCAGCGTTGGAAGCAAGTCTTTTCCTACATCGACGAAGAGGCGCTCGGTTCGGCGAGCATCGCGCAGGTGCATCGCGCCATTCTCGTGACGGGCGAGAAGGTCGTCGTCAAGGTACAGCGCCCCGGCATCTACGAAGTCATGAGCAAGGATATCGTGCTGCTCCGGCGCGCGACGGCGCTCCTCAAGATCTTCAATAAGACACCAGACGTTCTCGATTTTAACATGGTGCTGGACGAGATGTGGGCGATCGCGAAGCAGGAGATGGACTTCCTCATGGAGGCCGATCATATCGAGGAGTTTGCCGACCTCAACCGCGACGACGACTTCGTCTCATGTCCGAAAGTCTACCGCAAGCTCTCGACACAGCACCTTCTCGTCATGGAATACATCGAGGGGATCCGAATCGATGATTTCGAGGGACTCAAGGCGCGCGGCTATGACCGCAGCGTGCTCGGGCGAAAGCTCGGCGAGAACTACGTCAAGCAGATCATCGAGGATGGATTTTTCCATGCAGACCCCCATCCCGGCAACATCTGGGTGCGAAACGGGCGCATCGTTTGGCTCGACCTCGGCATGATGGGCAGGCTGGGAAACCGCGACCGTCTCGCGATACGCAAGGCAGTGTTTGCGCTCGCGGACCACGACACCTTTGAGATGAAGGCCGCCGTCCTTTCGCTCGGCATCGCGCAGGGGCGCATCAATCATGCGGCGCTCTACCAGGACATCGATACGATGATGACGGCGTACAGCTCGCTCGACTTCAGCTCGCTGCAGATGGGCGAGCTCTCGCGGCAGATCATGAACATCCGCCGCACATATCGTCTCAGCTGCCCGCAGGGATTCTCCATGTTCGCGCGCGGCGTTCTGACCGTCGAGGGCGTCATGCGGAAGTGCTGCCCCGACGTGAGCTTCGTCGAGATATTTGCCAAGAGCCTGTCGCTTGACTTCAAACGCAATTTCAGTTGGCGCGACGAGTTCGAAAAGGCGAAACGCGAGGCGTTCATCCTCATGCGCAAGTCGACGCAGCTCCCCGAACAGATCTCCGAGATCCTCAAGATGACGATGAGCGGGCAGACGAAAGTCAACCTCGATGTCACGGGATCGGAAGAGCCGCTTCGCCGTCTCGACAAGATGATCAACAAGGTCATCATTGCCGTGCTCTGCGCTGCGCTCCTCCTCGGATCGAGCACGATCTGCACGACGAATATGACGCCGAAGATCATGGAGATCCCGCTGCTCGGCTTTCTCGGTTACCTGATTGCGTTCATCTTGAGCATACGGCTCATCTGGGATATCCAAAGGGGAAAATAAAATACGGGAAAAGCCGTCTGGTGAAAAGCCGTCTTGTGAATGAAAGCAAGGCGGCTTTTTTTATCCCTTGTCAAAGGCAATCAAAAAAGCACCAACACCGGATTAGGACGGCGGACGAAGGAACGCCCGCAGAAACGCAATAAAAATTTTGAAGAACCGAAAAATTTTTTGTGTATGATTTATTTTTATTGTTTGTTATCATGATGAAAGTGGAGGTGTGCAAATGAAACTGACTCGACGTCAAATCCGAGCAGTCCAATGCTTGTACGAACATTCCGAATGGGGAATCAGGGAAATCGGTGCGAAACTCGGCGTCTCGCCTCAGACGGTGCGCAGCGACTTTATGCAGATGAAGGAACTCATGGAATCCTACCGTGTCAGAATCCAGTGGCTATCCGGCAATCGGATTCGTCTCATAGGCATGGAGCATGTCGGATACATGCTGAAAGAGTTTCAAAAGATGCAGGATTTCTCGCTCGAAAAGCAGGCGATCCTGCTGCTCCTCCTGCATGATCGGTTCATTATCCTGCAGGATATGGCAGATATGCTCTTCGTCAGCAAATCCTTGATGGAAAAAATCATGAGCGGTGTGCTTAAAAAATATGGGAATGCCATGGAATCCGTGCGCCATCATGGCATTCGCGTTTGTATGCCACATATAGAACGGCGCAATGCGTTTGTCGAGCTCGTTATGCCGTATTGCAAAGGCGTGGATTTTCGAAATGAGCTGCTGGATTTTCATACGAATCATTTCCCGCTCCTGCAGTACGTGTCGACAGAGGATGTCGCGCGTGCGCTCAAGACCATTCGGAAGGTGCGGGAATCGGAATCATTTGGTCTTACGGACGAGTCGATTTCCCAGCTTTTCCTTCAAATGATATACGTCGCATTTTGCCGTCGCGCCTTTGCACCGTTTCATTTGGAATTTGTATTTCACGCCTTTGTCAAAGAGGGGCAGGATACATCCCTCTACTTGCGGGCGGCGCGTGAGACGTGTACATGCTTGGCACTTCCTGAGGAAGAGCGGGATTATTTTGCGTACTTGTTCATGATCCTAAGGAAACAGGTGATATCGGACGCGTCCTACTACATCGCGGAAATGCACGATGCCATGATGCAGATCTTGTCGCGAATCCATGCGCGCCTTGCGATTGACTTTCACGGCGATCAAACGCTCTTGGAAGGGCTGGCCGTCCATCTCTACACGACGGTCATTCGACGCAATCACTTAAAGACGGCATTCCTGGAAAATGAGGGAAACGGCATACGGCAAGCCTATCCGATTGGCATGGAGATGGCTGTGCTTGCGGCGCAGGTCATACGGGAAAATTTTTCATACACGGTGTCGGACGAGGAAATCGTGTACCTCACGCTGCACTTTCAGGCGGCACTCGAACGCATGAAGAGCATCGGGCAGACCTTGCGCGTCCTTGTCGTCTGTCACTACGGCATGGCGGCGGCAAGCCTCATCTCCGCGCGGCTGGAGCACCATAATGCGGGCATGAAGGTGATTGGCTGCATGTCCATGCAGACGTTCATGGAGACGTTCATGGAGACGGCGTCGGTAGATGCGGATCTCATCGTGAGCACGGAGAGCATTCAGCAGCAGGAGGGGCTGCCGCCCATCCTCTACGTGACTCCCATGCTGCCGGAACGCGAGATTCGGCAACTGCAGCAGTTCGCGGAGACGCATTGCTGCAACAACATCCTGATGCTCTACCTCTCGCATGCGGCGATTCTTCCGCTTAGGGAAGCGGCGTCTGCCGAGGATGTGATTCATCACGCGGCGCATTATCTCGTGACGGAGGGCTGCGTTTCGAAGGCCTATGCGGAGAGCCTTTTGGAGCGGGAACGGACATCCGCGACGGATTTGGAGAATATTGCCGTGCCGCACGGCAATCCCGATTATGTCAAGCAGACGCGCCTCGTTATCGTGCGGCTCGAAAAGCCAATCCTATGGCATGTTTCCATGGTTCAATATGTATTCATCTTTGCCGTATGCCGAACGGATCTGAAAGAGCGGTTTGGTCTTGTTTCGAGCTTTTACAAGCGCCTTGCGCGCTCCGCCGTCCGAGAAGGGCTTCGTCACTGCGAAGGACTTGACGAAACTTCCTTTCGGCTTGAAGTCATGCATTTGATGGGTAGCTGACAAACCGATTTGAAAAGCCAACGATACTTTCGTGTCGAATTGGTTTTTTTGAAAAAAGAATTGATTTTTTTGAAAAGTGAAAAATAGCATGTGTTTTACTTCGATTTGTAACTTGATATGATTGAAAACAAGAAGAGGGGGGAGATAAGTGATAAGAAAAGCGTTGATCCACGTGAAGCAGTCTTTCGCAAGCAAGGACGCGATCATCGAGTTCGTTGCAGAAGCTGCACGGAAAGAGGGGGTGCTGGAGGACAAAATGACATTTGTGGAAGCCGTCTACCAAAGGGAACGGGAAATCTCCACCTCAGTCGGCTATGGCATAGCCATTCCGCACGGAAAGACGGATGTCGTGAAAGAGCCGTTCATCTCATTCATCAGCTTGAAAGAACCATTTGAATGGGATGCGGAGCAAAAGGATCAAGTGGAGGCCGTATTCCTGATTGGCGTGCCGGAGACGAATACCGAAATGTTGCATCTGAAAGCGATTGCGGCAATCAGCAGGAAGCTCATGGATGAGACATTTCGGCAGAACCTCTACGCGTGCGCGACGAATCAGGAAGCGTACAATATGCTCGACGAAATCGACAAGAGCATACGGGAAGCTTGAGAAGCAGTTTTTAGGAAGCCTGATGTGTGGGCAGGAGGGAAGAGCCATGAAGATTGTCGGTGTAGCAGCGTGCATTACGGGCGTGGCGCATACGTATATGGCACAGGAAGCCATCGAGCAGGAGTGCAAGAAACGCGGATTCGACTGCAAGGTCGAGACGCAGGGAGGCATGGGCATCGAAAACGAGCTCGAGGAAGAGGAGATTGCAGAAGCGGATGTCGTAATCATGGCCGTCGCCATCGGCATCGAGGGGGAGGATCGATTTGAGGAAAAGCAGGACGCAGGGCGCGTGCTTTCCATCAATCCGTCTGAGCTCATCCGCGACCCTGCGGGCACAATCGACAAAGCCGTTGCACTTGCAAAGTGAGGGATTAGAGGGAGGGAACTCTGATGTCAGGAGAAATCAAAGGCTATGTCAATGACTTGACAAAGGCCTTCAATACGGGCGTTTCCTACATGATGCCCGTTGTCGTAGTCGGTGGTATCTTTTTGGCGTTTTCGCTCGCAGGCGGCGATGTCACAGCGGGCAAAGGCATGGTCGTAACGAACCCGTTCCTGCAGAATATCGGCTCGATCGGCACAGCGGGATTCGCGATGATGATCCCGATTCTCGCAGGCTACATCGCGTATTCCATCGCCGGAAAGCCGGGGATCGCGCCGGGGATGATTACGGGCTTCATCGCCAATACGCCAATTGGCGACAACCATGTCCAAACGGGTTTCTTGGGCGCTATGCTCATGGGCGTCATGTGCGGTTTTCTCGGACGCTGGGTGAAAAAGTGGGATGTTGGCAATACGCTGAAGGTCATCATGCCAATTCTCATCCTGCCGATTTTCACGACGTTCGTCGTCGCTATGGTCTATATCTACGTGCTTGTCGAGCCGATTGGCTGGATCATGCGCGGCCTTATCGATATGCTTTCGGGCTTGCAGGGCGGCAGCGCGCTCATCCTTGGGCTCATTGTCGGCGCGATGGCGGCGTTCGATATGGGCGGCCCCGTCAACAAGACGGCGACGGCATTTACGCTTGCCCTTATGGCAGAAGGAATCTACGAGCCGAATGGCGCGTACCGTATCGCGGTTGCGATCCCGCCGCTCGGCGTCGGTCTGTCGACGTTCATCTCGCGGAAGAAGTGGGAGCAGGCAGACAGGCAGATGGGGCTTTCGGCGATATTCATGGGACTTATCGGCATCACGGAGGGCGCGATACCGTTTGCCGTCAAGAGCTTGAAGACGGTGCTGCCGTCCATCATCATCGGCAGTGCGGTCGGCGCGGGACTCGGCATGATTCATGGGGTGCAGTGCATGGTGCCGCACGGCGGGCTCATCGTCCTGCCGGCGGTGAGCCACGCGGCCGCATGGTACGCCATCGACATGGCAATCGGCGTTCTCGTGACGGCGCTGTGTCTGCATGTCCTGCGACCTACCGTTTCGCAGAAAGACAAGTGATTTTGAGGAGGATGTTGCTATGAGCAAAATGACGCTGCATGAAGTCGTGAATTCCATGCTGAAATTAGAAGGAAGCGAAAAGGCGACGATGATCGGCATCGGCCCGATGAGCAAGACGCTCATCAAGGCTTGCATGCTGCTGGGGAAGGAAAAGGACTTCCCGCTCATGTTCATCGCGAGCCGCAATCAGGTCGATGCGGATGCGCTCGGCGGCGGCTACGTCTGCAACTGGGATCAGGCGCGCTTCGCGGCGGCAATCCACGAGGCAGCGGAGGAAACGGGCTTCGATGGGCTGTGCTATCTCTGCCGTGATCACGGCGGCCCGTGGCAGCGTGACAACGAGCGCAACGCACATCTTCCAGAGGACGAGGCGATGAGGCTCGGCAAGCAGTCGTATCTCGTCGATCTGCTGAACGGATTCGATCTTCTGCACATCGACCCGACGAAAGACCCCTATGTCGTTGGCAAGATCATCGATATGGACGTCAATATCAATCGTACGGTGGAGCTTATCGAGTACGTTGAGACGGAGCGAAAGAAGAGAGATCTTCCCGCCATCAGCTACGAAGTCGGAACGGAGGAGACGAACGGCGGTCTGACTTCGCCGGAGAACTACAAGAAGTTCATCGAGAAACTCCACGCACGGCTCGACGGGAAGGGACTCCCGCATCCTTCCTTTATCGTCGGCAATACAGGCACGCTCACGCGACTTACGGAAAACGTCGGTCACGTCGACTCGACGTCCTGCAAGGAGCTTTCGGCTGTCGCGAAGAAGTACGGCGTCGGACTCAAAGAGCACAACGGCGATTATTTGGACGATGCGACGCTCCTGGAGCACCCCGCGCTCGGTGTCACGGCGATGAACGTCGCGCCAGAATTCGGCACAGTCGAGACGCAGGCGTATCTGAAGCTCATCGAGACAGAGGAGCGTCTCGTGGGGCAGGGACTCATTGAAAAAGTGTCCGACCTCGGCAATACGCTTCGCGAAGAAGCGGTAAACAGCGGGCGATGGAAGAAGTGGATGGTCGACGGGAAGGAGAGGCTCACGGCTGAAGAAATCTTCAAAGACGCAGAGCTCACGCAGCTCATCACCGAAATCAGTGGGCACTACACGTTCAACAATCCGCGCGTCAAGGAAGAGATTGCGCGTCTTTATGCGAACCTTTCCGTCAGCGGGATCGACGGCGAGAAATACGTCATCTACAAGATTCAGGCGTCCATCGATCATTATGTGGAATGCTTCAATCTGAAAGGCCTGACATCGAAGCTCATGCGCGCTTGGCGATCCGCTTAAAACCGGGAAAGCAGGGAAACACCGCTCTGCTTTCTTTTTGTCTTTTCGGAAATGCTTTGAGGAGGAAATGAAATGGGATGCGACCAGCATGTGCATACGACGTTTTCGTTTGACGGCAAGATGGCGATGGAAGAAGCGTGCGATGCAGCAGTCCGAAAAGGGCTTTCTGGGCTGACGTTCACGGAGCATTTTTCCGTCGACCCGCTTGATGTCAGCTACGGCGTGCTGCGTTATGCCGCGTATCGTAAGGCCGTTCGTTCGTGCCAGAAAGTGTACGCGGGCAGGCTTTCCATCGGATGTGGACTGGAAATCGGCGAGCCGCATTTAGCGGAGCATCGACAGGCACTGGATGACGCCGTGCGATCGATGGAGCTCGATTTCATTATCGGCTCGATCCATAACATCGGCAGCGTCAGGATGAGCCTCTACAAGAAGGGAAAGGGAAAGGACGCGATTTATGCGGCATACTTTCAAGAGGTACTGCAAATGGTGAAAACAGCAGACATCGATGTTATCGGACACATGGATTTGGCGAAGCGATATTTGTTTGATACCATGGGCGATTACGACCTTGCATCATATCGGGAGGTGATTGCCGCCATCCTGCACGAAGCGATCCGGCGAGGTATCGGCATCGAGGTCAATACGTCCGGCTGGCGTAATTCCGTTGGTGTTTCGTACCCGTCGCTTGCTGTTGTTTCGCTCTACCGCGAAATGGGCGGGAACTACATCACCATCGGCTCGGATGCACACGATGCGAGCGCGATTGGCTCTGATTTCGAGCGGGCGAAGGAACTGCTGCAAAAGGTGGGATTTGATTCGTATACGCACTATGAAAAGCGCGTGCCACACGATGTCATGATGTAGCCAATAGGCTGTCCGCCGCCTATGTGCGGTTGGTTTGCAAGGCGTGGACGGTGAACCCGCAGCACCTCTCGCGTCTCGCGCGAGATCGAGTTCATTAACGATGCGGGCGCGCTCCATCTGAAGGCGGACTTCCAGAAGAAGAGCGCGGAGCTACGCGGTCATGCTGACGGTCGAGGAGAAGAGGCAGGACGCCGTCTCCCTAAACGTCAATAACACGGGCAATTCCTACACGGGCGACTGGCACTTCGGCGCGAACTACGTGCGCCGTAACCTCACGGACGTCTCGGACACGCTCGGCGTCGCGCTGGTCTACCGTGCCATTTTGCCGCGTGTCGGCGACTCGCTCTACCTCATGGCGAGCCACTCCGACGTGGATCTCAGCTCGCTCGGCACGGTCGGCGGTATTGGCATCGCGGCGAACGGACGCGGCTGGACGGCGGGCGTGCACTACTAGCACAACTTCCTCTACATCCGCGCCAAGAAGCAGATGCTCGATTTCGGCATCGACGCGAAGCAGTACGACAACGCGACGCACTTCACCTACGGCGGCCGCTCGCTCCTGCGTACGGGGTGGACTTCACCGTGACGACGGCGTCCTTAAGCTACCTCGACACGGCGCGCACGAAGAATCTTCTTTGCCTACAGCATCGGATTCACGGGCAACATGAGCGACGGCGACGGCTTTGCGGACAACCGCCGCAGCGCGGACAAGGGGGTCGTCGGCAGCCTTGAGATCTACACGCCGGAGTCCGCGAAGAACCAGCGTTTCGTATTCTTCCTCGACGCGGCGCACCTTTTGAACAACAACCCGAACGTCGGCGAGCTTCGAAGCGACAACATCGCGTCCTACGACCTCGGCTATCGCCTCTTTGCGAGTGCATCCAGCCTTTCTGCGCGCCTCGACTACGCGCACGTGTTCAAGGATCTCGGCGGCAGCAACTGCGATGCGTACTGCCCGTGACATGTGAGCGTCACGCAGACGTTATAAGAAATGTAGCTTATGGATGAAAGGCATCAAGGGAATGAAGGGAGAAGTTAGCGTGAAAATATCAGGATTTGGATAATATCAAAAAGGGCGGCCTTAACACACCTGTCAAGGCAAGCTGTTTGAGCTATGCGCAGGATGGGGCAACAAAAGTTTCGGTAAGAATCCCCTGTCGCTTTAAGCGCTGAATCGCGTTGTGTATCTTACGTAATCTGTGCTGTTCCTTTCATTCCTCAGGCATGTCATCTGCCGAAGACCAGTGGGACAGAACCCTCCTCCGGTTTTGAACATATGGTAGATCGCTGTCAATATCATGCGTGCAACGGCAATGATGGCTCTTTTCTTGCCACGGCGCCGCGCGATATTTTCATATTTGACTTTGCAGTAGGGCTGACCGGTGCAT
>PPYE01716464.1_pt1 | contig 12493 bp, 5 predicted proteins | sample 1559881 | NCBI WGS metagenome assembly PPYE01 (sample SAMN08240022, study PRJNA423297) | Human gut metagenome, whole genome shotgun sequencing project.
AATTAAATGGGCTGTGTTCCTTACAGCCTTTCTTATCTCTTTAGAGGTTAGTGCTCAAAACGTCAGAGTTTCTGGAGTTGTGACAGACGCACTTGGACCAATCCCCGGAGCTAATATTATGGAGGAGGGGACTACTAACGGTACAGTGACGGATGTAAATGGAAAATATTCAATCAGTGTATCTGCAAAATCTACCCTTGTTTTCTCTTGTATAGGATATAAGGAACAGAAGATACGTGTCGGTACGAAAACGGTACTGAATGTGGATATGGTAGAAGAGTCGAAAATGCTCGATGAATTAGTCGTTGTCGGCTATGGCGTTCAGCGTAAAAGTGACGTGGCAACTTCGGTAGCCTCGGTCAAAGCGGATGAAATGAAAACCTTTCCTGCCGGCAATGTGGCTGATATGCTGCGTGGACGTGCCGCAGGTGTGAATGTAACGAGTAGTTCCGGACGTCCGGGATCGACTCCTTCGATTACCATTCGCGGTTCCCGTTCTATCAGTGCGGACAATGCTCCTTTATATATCATAGATGGTTCTCCTTCCAGTGCAACGGAGTTTAGCACGTTGAGTGCGGACGATATTGAGTCGGTTGAAATTCTGAAGGATGCTGCGTCGCAGGCTATTTATGGGGCACGTGCCAGTGACGGTGTGGTATTGGTAACTACCAAGCGCGGTAAAGCCGGAAAGGTGGAAGTCAGTTATAATGGTTATCTGGGTATCCAGTCTCTCTGGAGGAATTTTGATTTCTATTCTCCCGAAGAATATATGCAGCTTCGCCGTGAAGCGAAGGCACATGATAAGGGAATTGTTGATGCACGTGAGATTTCGATAGCCGAGGCATTGGAAGACGAGGTTATGCAGCGGGTATGGGCCAGCGGAAAGTTTATCGACTGGGAAAAAGAAATGTTCAGAAATGCAATTTACCATAATCATGATGTCAGTGTACGTGGAGGAACAGAGAAAATCAAAGTATCGGCAGGTGCCAACTATTTTGACCAACAGGGAATGGTGGTTACCGGATCGGGATACCAGAAGTTTTCTTTAAGGTTGAATCTGGACTTTGAAATATCAAAGTGGATTAGTTTTGGCATCAATTCTTCTTATGCGATGACTAAACAGGATCGTGAGGATGGTAACTTTAATGATTTTATTACCAGTTCCCCATTGGCGGAAATATATGATGTGGATGGTAAATATACAAAGTATATCAACTCGGAAGGAAATTATAATCCTTTGTACCGTGCTCAACATTACGGACGTGAAGTTTCTCGTGATAATTACCGCCTGAACTTTTTTATGGATGTGAAGCCTTTCAAGGGATTCAATTATCGTCTGAATACTTCCGTTTATAATCAGACATCTGAAGACGGTTCCTATAAAGATTCCCAATATCCGGGAGGCGGAGGAACAGCTGTGCTCGACGAATCACGCACGCAGAACTGGCTGGTTGAGAATATTGTGACTTATAAAGTGCCTATCCGCAATAAGAAACATCAGTTGACGTTGACCGGTGTGCAGTCTGTCGACCATAATGGCTCGAAGTCTATCGGCTATTCAGTAGAGAATCTTCCGGTAGATAAAGATTGGAATTTCATTTCTCAAGGTGAGTTTACAGGCAAGCCCCGTCGTCAGTTTAATGAAAATAATCTGGTGTCGTTCATGGCTCGTGCACAGTATTCGCTTTTAGACCGTTATCTGTTGAATGTGGCTGTTCGTCGCGACGGTTCCAGCCGTTTCGGAAAAGAAAATAAATGGGGTACATTCCCGTCAGCTGCTTTTGCCTGGCGTGTCAATCAGGAGAATTTCCTGAAAGATGTGTCGTGGATTGATAACCTGAAACTACGTGTCAGTTATGGTATTGTTGGTAATCAGAACGGTATCGGCAATTACACTACTTTGGGGCTGGCAGATAATAAAGGATATGAGTTTGGAGATACTTTCCAGATGGGATATTTGCCGGGTAAGGAGCTTTCTAACCCGAACCTGAAATGGGAACAGTCTGCAACGGCTAATTTAGGTGTTGATTTTAGTTTCTTCAATGGTCGCCTGAATGGTACGGTGGAATATTACAATACGCATACGAAAGATTTATTGGTGGAACGCTCTTTGAATGCATCACTTGGATATACCACTATGCTGGATAATCTGGGAAAGACAAAATCCAGTGGTATCGATCTTTCTTTAAATGGTGATGTGATACGTACGAAAGAGTTTGCCTGGTCGCTTGGAACTAATTTCAGTATGTATAAGAATGAAATTGTCCGTATTGACGATACGCTCGATGAAAATGGTAAACCCGCCAGTCAGGTAGCACAGGGATGGATTATCGGAGAACCGATCAATGTATATTATGATTATCTGGTAGACGGAATTTTTCAGTATGATGATTTTGATATTACTCGTGATGGTACAGGTAATCTGGTATATACGCTGAAAAACACCTATGACAGTAACAATGACGGTATAGCCGACAGCCCGATTGATTACGGCGGCGCTATTGAACCGGGTATGGTTAAGGTACGTGATAACAATGGAGACGGAAAGATCACGGCAGATGACAGAGTGCCTATCCGGAAAGATCCGAAATTTACCGTCTCTCTTTCTTCCACATGGAACTGGAAAGGATTTGACTTGTTCATGGATTGGTATGGAGTTTCCGGCAGAAAGATAAAGAATAGTTATTTGTATGACTATAATTCCGGAGGTTCTTTGCGTGGAAAACTGAATGGAGTGAAGGTGGATTATTGGACTCCGTTCAATCCGTCGAACGAATTCCCGCGTCCTTCTTATAGCGCAGACCCTGCTTATTTGAGTGCCATCGCTATTCAGGATGCATCTTATATCCGTTTACGCACCTTACAATTGGGATATACTTTCCCGGCCAGACTATTGAAGAATACTCCGATTCATAAATTACGTCTGTATGCAACTGCTACTAACTTGCTGACATTTACGGAATTTAAGTCTTATAGTCCCGAACTGACTCCCGGGTCTTATCCGGAGTCCAGACAATATGTATTTGGTGTCAATGTTTCATTCTAAAATAAAGAATCCTTATGAAAAAGTTAATATATACAGCCTTTGTCATCTGCGGAATGTTGACCGCTTCCTGCTCGGATTTATTAAATCTGGAATCAAAGACAGACGTGACGAACAATTATCTGTTCACTACTCCCGAAGGGTTGAATACAGCTGTTACAGGTCTGTACTCCCTAGCTCGTGAATTGCCGGGTGGAGCGGATAATAATGAATCCAATCTGTACATCGTTACTATGTGTGACTTTAATACGGATATTGCGATACTTAGAGCAGGTGTTTCTACTTCAATCGGACGTTTGAACACGAGTTTTACTCCAAGTACTGGGGATGTCAATAAGTTCTGGAAACATCACTATGGTATTATTGGAAAAGCAAATGAAATTATTGTAGCCGCAGAAGCCCTGGGACTGGATGACAGCGATGTGCTCCATGCATGGAGTGAAGCGAAATTCTTCAGAGGACGGAGCTATTTTGAACTCTGGAAACGCTTTGACCGTCTTTATCTGAATATCACCCCGACCACCGTCGACAATCTGAAACGGGAATACAAACCTGCTTCTCACGAAGAACTGATGACGCTGATTACAACTGACTTGGACGATGCCATGAAAGGGCTGGACTGGTCGCTTCCTCAAAATAATGGAAATGTATTGTATGGACGGGTAACAAAAGCTACTGCCAAGCATGTTCGTGCACAGGTTGCCATGTGGGAGTCAGATTGGGATACAGCCATTGAGGAATGTGAGGATATCTTTAAGCAGGAAGGCATCTACTCGATGGAAAAGAAAGCCGAGAATGTATTTAATGGGGCAGATTTGAAATCTCCGGAAGTGTTATGGAGTTTCCAATATTCACAAAACTTGGGTGGAGGTGGTTCCGGAACTCCGGTTGCCGGACATCGTGTCTCTATTCAAACCACTACCCGAATCAATAAAATTTCAGGTTGTATCAATACGGCCGATCAGGGTGGATATGGTTGGGGACGTATTTATCCGAATACCTATCTGTTGAGTCTGTACGATCAGGCAAAAGATACGCGATATAATGAGTTGTTTGTTCACCGTTTCAAATACAATGACCCTACTTCTCCTAAATATGGAGAATTGATTCCTCTTACACAGAGTTCCAGCTATTGTGAAACACTGCATTTTATGTCGAAAAAAACATGGGAACGTGCGGGAAATGATAAATTTGCAGGTCCTCTGACACAGGATATACTTTTGGATGAATATGCCCGTGAGTTGAATTTTGAAGGCGTTCGCTGGCCTTTGTTGAAACGTTTGGGACTCTTGGGCGAAAGAGTGAAAGCGCATTATGGCGAGACGAAGGCTGAAAACCCTTATCTGGATAAAGATTATGCGGAATGCCGTACCAGTTTTGTGGTTGGAAAGCACGAATGTTGGCCTATTCCACAGGAACAGATTGACTTGATGGGGAAAGAGAATTTCCCACAGAATGAGAACTGGTATTAAGCGATTGATTATCTGTAAAACATGAATGAATATGAAAAAAATAATATACTTCTTATTGATTTTAAATCTGGGGTTACTTTCCTGTGTCGATGATGCATCGGTACGCGTGATGCCTGAATTTAATTGTAAAGATACAAAAGTAAATTTGGCGAAAGCGGCGGGTTCTTCTGTTACGTCGCTGTTATATACCAATGTCGGTCAGGTTGTTGCACAGTACGAAGCAGAATGGCTTTCTGTAGATGTAAGTTCAAAAAGTGTTGTCTACACGGCCTTGACACAAAATGATGGTGAAGATGCAAGAACGGCTGTCGTGAAACTGACTTGCGGCTCATATACAGTAGAAGTGACGGTTACCCAGGATTCTAAAGAACCGGATCTTTCTTTGAAGATAGGACAAAGTGTGGATGAGGGTATCGGTATGATTTTCTGGGTGGATCCTTCGGATAATATGGTAGGAAAAGCGGTTTCAGTGAAACGTCAGGGAGGGAATCCTTTTGAGGCTTCTGTGATGCCTCATAGTGCATTTTCCACTGTCAACGGATATGCTAATTCTGCCTTGTTCACTTCTCCGTCGGCAAATGATGCGGTAGCATATTGCCAGTCATTGGGTGACGGGTGGTATCTGCCTGCCCGCGATGAATTATGGGAATTGTTTGATGCCTATAATGGTGTTGGACATGCTGATCCGGATTTTGTTTCAGCCGTACCTGATAAACTGACGGAAGTAGAGAAGGCGGCACGTGCTGCATTTGATAAGATGTTGACTGATTTACAAGGTGATGTGATGAACGAAGCTGCCGGTTCGGGCAATGGCGAAAGCTATTGGTCGAGTACGGAAAACGCAGCAGGTAATCAAGCTTATTGGGTACGTTTCGGTAAATCGGGAGCTGATGCAGGAAATAAAACAGCTACCAACCGTTTTGTAAGATGTATGCGTACAATCGGTGATTATACTTATCCTGAAGAACCGGCAACATTGACGGTTAATCCAAATCCTGTGACATTGGAAGGAGCTAATGAAGCGGAAGCAAATGTGACATTGACATCCAATAAAACGGTATTTAGTGTGGCTTTGGCAAATGATTCCTGGCTTTCGTATACTATTTCGGGCACAACAGTTACGTTCAAGGCAAAATCTAAAAATACCACTGGCGATGTTCGTACGACTGTTGCTACGGTTACAGCCGGTACTGGCACAGCCGCTAAGTCGGTGGAGGTAACGGTGAATCAGAATGTTGCGGCTGAAGGAGGCGCTTCTCTCGAATTAAGCACAAATGCCGTGACTATTACTCCTGATGCTGTGACGAAATCAGAAGGAATAACGATGATTTCTGATGAAACAGAATTTACAGTAAATATAACTGATGAGTCTTGGGTGAAAGCGTATGTTGATATAACAAGTAAAACTCTTTATTTCTGGACATTATCGCCTAATTTGAATAGTTCTAACCGGGTAACGACTGCTACGGTAATAGCCGGAAGCGGAGCGAATGCACCTAAACAAGAAGTTACTATTACACAAAGAGGGCTTTTAAGTTCCGAGTTTGCGGTGGGACAGGTGATTGCGGATAATGGTTCGTTAAAAGGAGGCATTGTGTTCTGGGTAGATGGCACTAATCGTGGTAAGGCTAAGATTATGTCGTTGGACAGAGAGAATCTGGCATGGTCTACGGCAAGCTCTCCGGCTTCTACCGGTTTAACTTTATCCAATGACAATGGCCTGGCAAATACTACTGCGTTGGCAGCATTGCCGAATGCAGCAGAAATGCCCGCTCTTAAATATTGTATGGATAAAGGTTCCGGATGGTATTGGCCTACGAGAACGGATTTGGAACAGATGTTTGAAACTTATAATGGGACTGCAGTGGCAGATGCAACGGAGAATAACCCGGATGCGATTACCGATTTTGAGAAAGCAAACCGTACAGCTTGGGATCAAGTGATTACTGGTGCGGGAGGAACTATCATGAATACGGCAGCAGCATCTGCTACCGGAGATTCCTATTGGGCTAGTCGTGAAACATCGAGCGGTACAAGCGCATTTTATGTACGTTTTGGAAAACCGCTTGCCTGGGATAAATCGAATGCTAAAAAAGACGGTAAAAGATTTGTTCGTGCAGTCCGTTCAATCTCGAAATAATGGTATTAAGTATGTATAAGGTATATCCAAAAATAATTTTAGCCTGTTTGTTACTGGTTATGACCGGCACGGTTTATAGTCAGCGTGTGACGCAAACGATTAATGACGGTTGGAAGTTCTCCCTCTTTGAGGGAGATGCCTCTACTGCTGACTTTGATATTTCCGGTTGGACTGACGTTTCCATTCCTCATACGTGGAATGCAAAAGATGCAGATGATGCAATTCCCGGTTATTTCCGGGGAAAAGGCTGGTACAGGAAAGTGGTGGCTGTGGAGGAACTGATCCCCGAACAAAGAGTCTATCTTAGTTTTGAGGGAGCCAATCAGGAAACGAATGTGTTTGTGAATGGAACGTTTGTTGGAAATCATAAAGGTGGTTATTCCGCTTTTACGTTTGACGTGACTGATTATGTTCATGCCGGACGCAATCTGATAGCTGTGAGCGTTGACAACTCGCATAATCCGGATATTGCTCCTCTTTCAGCGGACTTTACTTTCTTCGGGGGAATCTATCGGGATGTTTATCTGGTGTATACTTCTCCTGTGCAACTGTCTACTACTCATTACGCTTCTAGTGGGGTGTATCTCAAAGCATCGAAGATTACGGATTTGCAAGCAGATATTTCAGTAAAGACATTCTTGTCTAATGCTTTGAAGAGTAATCAATCATTGATTCTTGAAACGGAGATTTTGGATGCAGATGGTAATAGAGTAGCACTTTCACAAAAGAAAGTAAATGTGAAGGCAGAAGAAAAGAATGTAGCTTTTGAATCGCTCATGGCTATTACGCAGCCTAAACGTTGGGATGTAGACTCTCCTTATATGTATAAGGTATATAGCCGTCTGAAGAATAAAAAAGAGGAGGTGCTCGATTGTGTTGTCAATCCGCTGGGAATTCGTGAATATCGTTTTGATGCGGAGAAAGGTTTTTTCTTGAATGGGAAATATCGGAAATTGATTGGTACCAGTCGGCATCAGGATTACAAAGGAATGGGAAATGCTTTGCGGGATGAAATGCATATCCGGGATGTACAGTTGAGTAAGGATATGGGAAGTAATTTCCTGCGAGTGGCTCATTATCCGCAAGATCCGGTTGTGATGCAGATGTGTGATAAGTTAGGACTATTGACTTCGGTTGAAATTCCAGTAGTGAATGCCATCACTCAAAGTAAGGCATTTATGGATAATTGCGTGGAACAGGTGACAGAGATGGTTTGTCAGAACTATAATTATCCATCTGTTATTATTTGGGCTTATATGAATGAAGTGCTTTTGCGTCCTCCTTTTAATCCGGAAAATAGGACGGAACGGGCGGACTACATGACATTCCTTCATCAAATAGCTTCGGCGATTGAGGCGCAGATCAGAAGTCTGGATTCGGAACGCTATACCATGTTGCCTTGTCATTCTACTTCTCAAATCTATCAGGAAGCAGGAATTGCAGAATTACCGATGCTATTGGGTTTTAATCTTTATAATGGATGGTATGGTGGTAGCTTGAGTGGATTTGAAGAGAAACTGGAAGAACTTCACAGGGAGTTTCCTCACAAACCGTTGCTCATTACCGAATATGGGGCGGATGTGGATACTCGTATTCACTCTTTTTCGCCGATGCGGTTTGATTTTAGTTGTGAATTTGGTTCCATCTACCACGAACATTACTTGCCTGAAATTCTAAAGAGGGATTATATCGTGGGAGCTATGGTTTGGAACTTGAATGATTTTTATTCCGAAGCCAGAAGAAACGCTATGCCTCATGTGAACAATAAAGGGTTGGTAAGTATGGATAGAGAACGTAAAGATGGATATTATCTTTATCAGGCTTATCTGAAAGAGGCACCTGTCCTGCACATTGCTTCTAAATCGTGGAAGAACAGGGCAGGAGCCAGTCGGGATGGAAAGAGCTGTACGCAACCTTTGAAGGTGTATACCAATGCAGATAAGGTGGAAGTCTTTTTAAATGGAAAGAGTTTGGGAGTATATCCGGTATCGGATAAGGTCGTTTCTGTGGATATTCCTTTTATCAACGGAGAAAATGTGGTAGATGCTGTAATTGAAAAAGAGGGACGCGAATATCGTGACCAGTATGTTTGCAATTTCCAATGTGTCAATGTGAAGAACGGCTTTACGGAAGTCAATGTATTACTGGGTGCTCAACGTTATTTCGAGGATCGGACAGCAGAACTGTGTTGGATACCGGAACAGGCTTATGAAAAAGGCTCATGGGGATATATTGGCGGAGAAGTGGCTCCGAACAAGACTCGTTACGGTTCTTTGCCTGCCAGCGACACTGATATACTGGGAACGGATCAGGATCCTATCTTTCAGACGCAACGGGTAGGTATTGAGGCCTTTAAAGCGGATGTGCCGGATGGTGTCTATGCTGTATATTTGTATTGGACGGAACTTACTTCTGAAAATAAGAGAGAGGCTTTGGTGTATAATTTAGGAAATGATGTGGTGAAAGAGGAGTATGCAAACCGGGTATTTTCTGTGGATATAAATGGGGTATCTGTTGCCGGGCAAATGAATATTGCAGAAGAATACGGTTCCGAACGTGCGGTCATTAAAAAGTATATTGTTCCGGTTTCACAGGGAAAAGGGCTTGTCGTTCGTTTTGGAGCGGTAGAGTCTGTGCCTATTTTAAATGCAATACGAATCGTAAAAGAATATTAGAAGATGAAAAATAGTATAGTTATATTGTTTTTACTGCTGTTATCCCAGTTGGGTTATGGGCAGGGACGTACATTTAAGGTCACTGCCCGTCCGTGGGTGAAAGGACAGAAAGATCTTCCATGGAAGGAGTATGATACCCGTACCATTGCTCAATTGGATGGTTTTAAAGCTACTGATAAAGTGCATGTAAATGAGTATGGAAGTGATTGGGATGCTCCGAAACACCGGGCTACTGGATTTTTTAGAGTAGAACGTATTGGAAATCGTTGGTGGATGATTGATCCCGACGGATATCGGCATTTGCAGAAAGTGGTGGTTGGAGTACGTTTGGGGACTTCCGAACGCAATAAACAAGCGATGCTGGACAAATTTGGTACGGAAGAAAAATGGATCGAAAGAACAGCACAGATGATTCATTCACTGGGCTTTTCCGGTACGGGCTCTTGGAGTAACGAAGAGGCGATTGCTTCTTACAATGCATCCCACAAGGAGGTCTTGACCCGCTCAATCATTCTCAACTTGATGAGCGGATATGGTAAGAAACGGGGAGGAACTTATCAGTTGCCTGGTAACACGGGATATCCTAATCAGTGTATTTTCGTTTTTGACCCGGAATTCGAGACTTATTGCGATGAGATGGCACAAAAACTGGTTGCGAATAAAATGGATAAAAACATCATTGGTTATTTTTCGGATAATGAACTTCCGTTCGGACCCAAGAATCTGGAAGGTTATCTGACTTTACAGAACCCTGGTGATCCGGGAAGAGTGTATGCGGAATCCTGGTTGAAAAAGCAGGGAATTACTTTGCAGCAAATAACCGATGAGCACCGGGAGGAGTTTGCAGGGGTGGTAGCTGAACGATATTATAAAGTAGTATCGGAAGCGATTCGGAAGTATGATCCCAATCATCTCTATCTAGGCAGTCGTTTACATGGAAAACCGAAGTTTATCCGCCAGATTGTGGAAGCGGCAGGCAGGTATTGTGATGTTGTTGCAATTAACTACTATGGAGCGTGGACGCCGAGTGAAAAGACCATGAAACATTGGGGAGAATGGGCTCAAAAGCCTTTCATCATTACGGAATTTTATACGAAAGGAATGGATTCCGGACTGGCGAATACGACAGGAGCAGGTTTTACCGTTCAAACTCAACAGGAGCGTGGATATGCCTATCAGCATTTTGTTTTAGGATTATTGGAAAGTGGAAATTGTGTCGGATGGCACTGGTTTCGTTATCAGGATAATGATCCGACAGCAAAAGGGGCAGATCCTTCGAACCTGGACTCTAACAAGGGACTGATAGATAATGAATACAATCTTTATAAACCGTTGGCCGATGCTATGAAAGAATTGAATATCAATGCCTATCGTTTAGCCGACTGGTTCGATCAACAATCAAATAACAATCAATAAAATACATACCATGAAAAAAATATTTATACTGGGAGCTTTACTGTTTATAACTTCTATTCCTATGGTTTCTTGTACGGATGATGATGATAAGGACCCTAATTTTATGCCTCCTGATATAGTGATGGGTGGGGGAGATGTGGAGTCGGAATACCCGGAAGATTTACCCGTTCCTGGAGCCTCTGTGGTATATGCTCCGTCATTAAATGCCAATATGTATCGCCCTATCAGTGTCAAGTATTCCAGTGCTTATCCTCCCATATCCAGTTGGACAACGGGGAATACACGTATTATTGCTTATATGGATGGATATAAACCGGCTATTAAGACATTGAAAGCGTATCAGGAGTCGGTGAATAAATATGGAAGTTCGACAACGCTTCCGAAACAAGCAGCTACGGGCAGGTTTTATACGAAGAAGATAGATGGACGTTGGTGGTTGGTTGATCCGGAAGGTTGTTTACATCTGGAACGCAGTGCGACTTCTTTGCGTAAGGGGACTTCCAGTCGTAATAAAGCGGCTTGGAATTCTTGTGTTTTATAATGGATGGGCCGAATGGTGTGATTCATATTTGGCAGGTAGTGCTTTCGCAGATTATTTGCGTGATCCTAATGTCTTGGGGTTCTTTTCGGATAATGAGATAAACTTCTCTTCAAACAGTTCCCGGATTTTGGATCGTTTCTTGGCTATCAACAGTTCGAATGATCCGGCTTATGTTGCGGCAAAAGGCTTTATGGATTCCAAGGGCGTGCAAAGTGTGACGGATGCCTTGAATAATGAGTTTGCAGGTATCGTAGCAGAGAAATATTATAAAGCAGTGAAAGAGGCAGTGATGAAAGTAGATGATAAGCTGCTTTATCTGGGGACTCGATTGCATGGAACTCCTAAATATATGGAGGGAGTGATGAGAGCTGCCGGAAAATATTGTGATGTCATTTCTATCAACTATTATAGCCGTTGGAGTCCCGAACTGACAACAGCGATTGCAGACTGGGCAAGTTGGGCGGATAAGCCGTTTCTTGTAAGTGAGTTTTATACGAAAGTTGAATTTTAATGCGTATGATTTGATCCAGTATTTTGATAAATAGGTATTCGTTTCGATATAATATTTGAAAAGAAAGACAAAGTGCGAATTTTGCAATAGTAGTTTTTATCAAAGCTATACAGCGAAATTCACACTTTTTATTTTCTGATTAGTTGTGTACTAACGTACCTATCTCTTCTCCGCTGATTACTTTCTTTAAGTTACCTACTGTGTCCATATCAAATACGACGATAGGCAGGTTATTTTCTTTGCACATACAAGTCGCAGTTAAATCCATAACTTTCAGACCACGTTTCAACACTTCATCATACGTAATATCATCGAATTTGGTTGCGGTAGGATCTTTTTCAGGATCAGCTGTGTAAATGCCATCTACGCGAGTACCTTTCAGCATAACGTCTGCTTCGATTTCTATTCCTCTAAGTGAAGAACCGGTATCTGTAGTAAAGAAAGGATTTCCTGTTCCTGCAGACATGATGACCACTTCACCGTTTTCCATACATTCGATGGCTTTCCATTTACTGTAGAATTCACCGATAGGTTCCATCCGTACTGCTGTCAATACACGTGCTTTTACACCGGTAGCCACAAGAGCAGAACTTAGAGCGAGGCTATTGATAACGGTAGCCAACATTCCCATTTGGTCACCTTTCACACGGTCAAAACCTTTATTGGCTCCGCTTAATCCGCGGAATATATTACCT